>JACCDN010040199.1_pt1 | contig 21658 bp, 15 predicted proteins | sample 7441691 | NCBI WGS metagenome assembly JACCDN01 (sample SAMN15323439, study PRJNA562643) | freshwater metagenome | isolation source: river surface water | place: USA:Blue River Watershed | collected 2017-08-16 | reverse complement strand
GCGGGCAGGTATCCTTGAAACCATGTTCGACTGGATCAAGCGCCTTCTGCCACGCGTGAATAAGTTCACGTTGCCGGCTCGCGAAGATCGAGCGGCTCGCAACACCGAAAAGGTCAACCTAAAGCCATACACACCGGAGCCAAAAAAGTATCTGGGCCAGTTGGCATATCTGCAGCTTTCCCAGTTTGAGATTCTCACCAACGAACTTAAATACGCTCCAAACACTCAGTACAAAGCTCAGCTTTCGGAGGCCGCGGCTAAGTGCTTCGAACAGTATCGCGCGGTGGCCAAGTTGCTGGCGGCTCAGGCGGTTGATCCGACCGATGCCATGGATCCATACGTGGAGCGCATCGAAACTTTTCACTCACGTCTTGCCGGCATGGATTTCTTTGAGGCAATTATCAAAACCTATTTGGTCAGCGGATTGCTGAATGACTTTTACAAGCGCCTGGCAATTGGTCTAGACGCATCCACGCGCACCGCCATCGAAAAGATTTTGAGTGACAAGACGCTTGAAAAATACGCGACCAAGGTGCTTTTGGAATCGATGGAAGCCGACCCACAGTTGTCATCGCGCTTAGCGCTTTGGGGTCGTCGAATCATGGGTGATGTTCTGCTTGAGCTGCGCGCAACTTTTGACAATCGCAAGTTGGCCGGAGTGGCCAAGAGTGGAAAGCTAACCGCGGAGCAAGAGCGCGAAGTTAATCTGCAGGCTTATTCAAAACTTGAGCCGCTGATTAGCGAATTGATTGCAGCCCACTCGGTGCGCATGGACGCACTTGGGCTAACTGCTTAAAACTACTTTGGCTATTTGCGCATTGCTTCGAGGCGCTTTGGTGCAAACCATAGTGCGGCTGGCATAACCAGCATCACGATGATCCAGATCCAGGCTTCGGTGCTCGGCATGCCCACCCAGGTAAGGATGGTCCAGACGATAGCACCCGCGATGAAGCTGGCGACCGATGGCACGAGCGAACCGTACTTGTCGCTCTTTAGGCCAACGTAAGGAGCAACCAGTCCGAGGATGACGGCATAGACAACTAGGAATGCGATTTCCATTAGGCGATAAATCCAACCCGGCGAGATTCTTCTGCGCCAATTTCTAGATAGGCAAGGGATTCTGCAGGTACCACAAACTTGCGTCCCTTGTTGTCGCTGAGGGTAAGCACTTTGCTGCCACCGGCCAGAGCACTGGCTACGGTGGATTCGATGTCTGCGGCTGACTGGTCAGATTCAAAGGCCAGCTCTCGAGCCGCGTTCTTGATGCCGATTCGAATTTCCATGGCTTCCTTTCGCTCAACCTTTATAGGTTACGACATTCAAAGTCGGTGGGGTCGGCTATTCTCTCGACTGATGAAGAAATCCGGGGCTCCAATCACAGCGCAATTTCGCAAACATGCAATTGCCGACGACACCCTCGGTCTCGAGCTCTCTGCCGGGCAGGCGCAGGTGGCCGATTTGCCGCTTGGTTCGGTCGCGCTCGCGGTGGGGTGGCCAGGCAGCGGAAAGACCACGGCACTCAAGGCGCTTTTCCTTCGCCTTGCCAATCAGCACAAACCCGAAGCTGTTCTGGTGGTCGCGGCCAACCGCTATGCCGCGTCAAAATTGCGCGATGAATTAGCGCTTAGCTACCAGGGGGCCACTCTCGGTCCGCTGGCACGTTCGCTCAGCTCAATAGCCTTCGGCATAATCCGCCACCATGCCATCGAAACCGGAAGTAAATTACCCGAGTTGGTTACCGGCGCTGAGCAAGATGCAATTTTGGAAGCGATCATGCAGCGAGTGGTGCGCGGTGAATTACAAATTGCATCGCTACCAAAACAAATTTCTAAAAGTTCTCTGGGTTTAAACGGATTTCGGGCCGAGCTTCGAGACTTGCTAGCGGTAGTAATTGAACATTCGATTTCACCTGATCAATTACGTGAGCTCGCAGCAGAAAAGAAAAAGCAAGAGTGGTTGCTCGCCGCCGATTTGTATCAGCATTATTTAGCCGAACTTGCACTTACTCCACATCGCTACGATCCATCCGCGCTTTTGGTAGAGGCTTCACGCTTACTTAACGAGTTTGACTGGCCCGGTCAACTTGCGGGGGTAAAACAGGTTTTGCTCGACGACGCACAAGAACTGACTCCCGCCGCTGGGTTACTAATTCGCACGCTAACTTCTCGCGGTGCCGGGTTGGTAATGTTTGGCGACCCGGATGTCACGACACTTGGTTTCCGCGCTGCCGATCCTGAAATGATGCATGAACTCGGATTATCGATCGCAGGCGATCGAAAGTTTGAGCAAATTTATATTTATCCGAGTCACGCAACTCACCCGGCCGGTATTGCCGAGGCGATAAGCCGAATCACCCCGCGCATTCCAGTGGCCAAGGCTGGCCCGCAACGCAAGGGGATCACACCTCCAGCCGGGTTAGCCGATCAAGATTCCGTAACCGCCAGAGTCTTCAACCTTCAGCAGGAAGAGTCGGCCTGGCTGGCTAACCAGCTCCGTTTTGCACACCTGGAGCAATCGGTGGCTTGGCAAGACATGGCCGTAGTTGCTCGTTCCGTTGATGAACTAGAGGAGCTCGAGAATGCTTTGGCCGCGGAGTCGGTGCCGGTGCGAGTCATCGGAGCTCGCACCGCTCTGCGCGACGAATTTGGCTCGGCGAGTTATCTCAAGTTACTCAAGCAAGTTTTATCAAATACAGCGGTTAGTTACGAGACCGCGATTGATTTGTTTACCTCACCAATTTCAGGATTCGATGCCGTCACCCTTCGTCGACTTCGCAGAAGCTTGCACAGCCAAGAGATCCAGGCAGGTGGGGTGCGCACCAGCCAAGATCTGCTCGCCGAACTATTCACGGCACCTGGCTCGGCCGCAACCATCGAAACTGTTGAGGGTAGGCGTGCTCAAAAATTAGTCGAGCTATTTTTCGAATTGCGAGCCCTGGCTCAACAACCGGAAACCACGGTTCAAGATTTACTCTGGCACGCTTGGGATAACAGCGCACCATCAAAAACCTGGGCCAAACAATCACTAGGTGCCGACGAGGTTGCACTTCAAGTTTCCAGAAATCTAGATTCCGTGGTTGCGCTCTTTGGGGCAGCCGCCAGGTACGTAGAGCGAAATCCACTTGGCACAGCAATCGAATTTGTGGAGCAGCAACTCTCTTTAAAACTTCCAGAAGACAGTCTCGGATATTCCGGCAATGCACAGCACAGTGTTTCTCTGCTAACACCGGCCGGATTGATTGGCCGCCGATTCAAGGTGTTGGCGCTGGCGCACATGCAAGAAGGCATCTGGCCAAACCTGCGTCCGCGTTCATCACTGCTCGGTGCACAGTTACTTGGTCTTTACGCACAAAACCCAAAGGCAGATTTGTCAGTTCAGCTGCGGTCCGAACTGCCATCGGAATTGCGCATGCTCTACAAAGCCGTTGGGGCAGCCACCGATAAATTGCTGGTCTCGGCAATCGATACCGAGGAAGAACAGGTTTCTCAGTTCGTGCGGGCAATCGCCGGAAAAGAAGTGGAAGCACAGGAATACACGCAAGATCGCCTAACTCTGCGCGGGGTGGTTGGCAGCCTCCGCCGCAACTTGATTCTGGCCAAGTCCGAGGGTGAACGCACGGCAATCGCTATGCACCTGGCCCGGCTAGCCAACGAAGGGGTGCCCGGAGCGCATCCAGATTCTTGGTACGGCCTTCTAGAGCCATCCACCACCGAGCCATTGGCCGAGCTCGGTGTTGCTGCCGACAATGCCAATCGCCTGGTGCTACACCCCTCAGAGCTAGACAACTTCTTGCGCTGCCCGCTGCACTGGTTTATCTCTGCTCACGGGGGTAGCGATCAAAACTTCAAAACTCGAGTTGGAACTCTTATGCACGAGGTGCTCGAGACCGCAACAACTCTCAGCGAAGAATCATTTTGGAACATCGTTCAATCAAAGTGGCACACGGTTGAGTTCGAGTCCGACTGGCAAGAGGCATCAGAAAAACGCCGAGTCCAAAAAATGATTAGCAAGTTGCTTGGTTACCTAACTTCTTTTGAAACCGCGGGCGGCAAAGTAATTGGCAAAGAAGTTAGCTTCAATCTCGAGGTAGCCGGCGCACATGTGCGCGGCACAGTCGACCGAATCGAAATTTATCCGAATGGCGACATCGTGATTGCTGATCTCAAAACATCAAAGTACGCAATTAAGAAAGATGTCGAGACCAATCCTCAGTTGGGTGTTTATCAATTGGCTGCAATCAATCAACGTTTCGACCAGATACCTGAAATGCAATCCGATCCGCAACTTGCTGGCGCCGTCTTACTCGAAGTTGGCACCAAAGAGGCGCAGGTGGTGGCAAAACAGGAGTCGCTCAAGTCAAACCCCGATCTGCGAACTGCACTGGAACTGCAACTACAGCAGATCACCCAGGGAATGTTGATGAGCGATCAGATTTTTACTGCCAATATCACCGACCACTGCAATGCCGAGTACAGCTTTGGTTCTTGTTCGCTACACCTGATTGAGCAGGTGAGTTATGGACGCTAAGAAATACAGTGCTCAAGAAATCGCGCAAGCCATCGGCAAGAAGCACAAGCTCACTGAAGAACAGGTTGCCGCGGTAGAACAGGCCTCGGTCACCTCACCCTCTTTGGTAGTTGCCGGCGCGGGCAGTGGCAAAACCGAATTGATGTCGATTCGAGTGCCTTGGCTAGTGGCCAACGGCTACGCCTTACCCGAGCAGATACTCGGGCTTACCTTCACTCGCAAGGCTGCTGCCGAACTGGGAAAGCGCGTTTTTGAGTCCTTGATTGCACTGCGCGACGATGGCAGCTACTGGCCATTCAAGGATGAAGCCGGCAAACCCATCCAGGATTTCACCCCGCCAAACATCAGCACCTACAACTCATACGCCAATAGCATCTTTCGGGATTACGCGCTGCAGTTAGGTTACGAAGCCGATGCCATACAGCTAACCGAGGCAACCGCTTTTCAATTTGCCAAAAACTTTTTGAATAAGCGTGGCACCGAGTTGGTGCCAGATTTAGCCGAGTTTGATTTCTCAACTTCAACCTTGGTCGACAAAGTAATTAGCCTGGCTGCATCGATGAACGACAATGTAATTTCTCCAGGGCAAGTTGAAGATTACTTGGAACAGGCTTTTGCGCACCTCGAATCTTTACCGAAAAAAGACGGGGAAGCATTCAGCAGCTATAACGGCTATCACCTTGAACTCATGAATAAATTCAAAGAGACTGCGCTAATTGCAAAGCTCGCGAGTGAATTTCTTGCAGCCAAATTGCGAGAGGGTCGAATCGATTATTCCGATCAGGTTGCCTTAGCTGCCAAAGCTGTGCGAGAAATCCCAGAAGTGGTTCAACGGGAACGTGCCAACTATACCCAAATTTTGCTTGATGAATATCAAGACACTTCTTATTTGCAGACTCAAATGCTCAGTGGTTTATTCAGAGACTCCGCGGTATTTGCCGTTGGCGACCCAAATCAATCTATTTATGGTTGGCGCGGGGCTAGTGCCTCTAACCTTTCCGAGTTCGCTCGCGACTTTAGCTCAAAGCCGGTAACGCAATATCAGTTGAGCACTTCTTGGCGTAATCCGAAACAGGTGCTCGAGTTAGCTAATGCCTTAGCTGCTCCTCTGGCTCAACCGGCCAGTTACCTAAGCGAGGAACAGAGCAAAATTGTTTCCTCGCTCAAGGTGGTTACGCTGAAAGCCGCTGACTTCGCCGGTGACGGAGTTATTGACATGGCATTTGAGCAAGACATGCACTCCGAGGCAAAGCGGGTTGCCCATTGGTTTGCCGAAAAACTAGCCAAGCCTGGCGAGCACACAGCGGCATTGCTGTTGCGCAAGCGAGCCAACATCAAGTTGTTCATGGACGCACTTCAGGCCGAAGACCTAGAAGTCGAAGTGGTCGGTTTGGGTGGTTTGTTAGAAATGCCAGAAATCGCAGATATCAAGTGTGCGCTCTCCGTAATGGTGCGGCCAGACTCGGGTACCGAGTTGATTCGCCTACTTACCGGAGCTCGCTGGCGCATTGGTGCAAAAGACATTGACGGTTTGTATCGCTATGCTCGCTGGCTAGGAAGCAGCAATAAGGAATTACGACAAGCCGATGGGCGTGCCGATGAATCTGCCGTTTCTATAGTTGATGCCTTAGATCGCTTGGCATCACCCAACGCCGAGCACAAAATCACGATTAGCAATGAGGGCCTTGAACGCATGCAAGATGCCGCACGCACTTTCCGTGCTATGCGAGAGCGCCTAGGTTTGCCGCTCACAGAATTAGTGCGAGCTGTGGCATCCGAACTTTGGATTGACATCGAATTGATGGCAAACCCATCGCGCAAGCATCCGCTGATTCACATCAATGAGTTTGTTTCCGTGGTCTCAGGTTTTCTCGCCGGCAATAATGCACCAACCGTTTCAAATTTGCTTGACTATCTCGAATATGCGGCCGAGAAGGAAAGCCTCGAGGCACCGAGGGCCAAAGCGCAGAGCAAAGTTATTCAAATTCTCACGGTGCACGGCGCCAAAGGGTTGGAATGGGATTACGTAGCTATTCCAAATCTGATTGAGAACGACTTTCCTTCAAAGCCGAGGTCGTTCAATGGCTGGCTCGAGAGCGGGCAATTACCCTACGCACTTAGGGGAGATTCCAAAACCCTTCCGCACTTTGATGTGCGTGCCTTTGGTTCGCAAAACGCGGTAAATAAAGCACAGGATCACTTTAAGAAGGATCAGGTTCGCGAGATGCTAGCTAGCGAAGAGCGCCGCCTGATTTATGTGGCAATCACTCGGCCAAAACAGGAGCTCATGCTCACAGGCAGCTATTGGAAACCCGGGGTGAAGAACGCCGCCGAGCCGTCACGGTTCTTGCTCGAGTGCATGGATACTGCCGTAGAGATCAAGGGCGACATTCCAGATCGCAGCTCAGATGAGCAGGTTATTCAGGCGCAAGTAGATGAATGGCCAAAAAAACCTTTTGAAGATAGTCGTCGAGAAAAGATTGAGTTGGGGCGGGCCGCCTTCGAAGAGGCGAGTCCAACTGAACAGCGCGAGTCGACCACTTCAAAACTGATAGACCGCCTACTGCTCGAACGAGATGTGAAAAACGAGCAGGCCAAGACGGTCGATTTCGGGGTCAGGGTTTCTGCGTCGAATTTCAAGGCTTACTTAGACGGGCTTGATCAGTTGGCCGGAAGTGTTCTTCGCCCAGTACCGCAGCAGCCATACGCTGCTTCGCGAATGGGTAACCTCTTTCACGCCTGGGTAGAAAAACGTTTTGCGCCAAGCGGACTGCTTTTTGACGACGAATTTGACGATCTCGAAGATTCGGATGATTTTGTTGCAATTGAAACCCTGCAGCAGAACTTCGAGAAATCTAGATTTGCTGCACTCAAACCCATTTCGGTGGAGCAAGAGATTCAGTTGACCATCGGCAGCAACACGTTCGTTTGCAAGATGGATGCGATTTACGCAGACGGCGATGGCGTTCAAATTGTTGACTGGAAAACCAACAAGCCACCTACCGACGAAACCGATTTATATCGCAGGTCTCTGCAGCTGGCTCTCTATCGATTGGCGTACTCGGAGTTCTCCGGCTTGCCTATTGAAAAAGTTAAGGCATCCTTCTTTTTTGTTGGGGTTAGCGAAGAACTAACTCCAAGTAAATTGCTCGGCCGCGAAGAAATTCTTAATGAGTGGCAAAAGGTGCTAGACCAACTGGTTTAGCCAGCGCTTAGAACAAATCGTCGCGTTGAGTTGGAATTGGCTTGGTGCTGTCATCAACTTCGCCAGAGGCATCAAGCGACCAAGATCCGGAAACCACGGTTTCCGTTTCAATTTCTTGCAAGTCAAACGAATCAGCCGCAATCACCGGGGCAACGGGCACATTTGCTCGAGTCAATGGGATGAGTTCTCCGGCATCGGCGAGCTCGGCCAAATCTTGCAGCATCTGTATTGCATCTTCGATAACGCCTGCATCTCGGCGACTGTAGCCGTGCAATAACCACTTGGCCAGTTCCAGTTCGCTGTAGAGCGTTGCACGCAGCGCGATGTTTGAATCGGCGCTAGATCGGGCTAGCTGGTAATTCAGCAGTACCGCATCGATAAGTTCTTGATCTCCGGCTGGAATCAACCAGGCAAAATCGAGAGCCGGGTCGTTGATCTGGAGGTTTTTCCAGTCGATAACTCCTGAAATGTGCTGGTCTTGTTCCAGCATCGCATCGCCGCTCAACGCACCGTGAATCACAGTTGGTTGATAGCGGAATAGGGATACATCTTCTAAAGCTTGCTCCCAGCGAGAGAGCAGCACGGCAGGAACTTTGCCGGTTTGAGCCGCGCGATCTAGCTCAGCAACGCGTCCGCGAATATTTTCAGCCGGAGTAAATTCCGGCAGTCCAGCAGATTGAACTAACTCAAGCGGCAGTCCGTGAATGCCAGCGATGGCCTTGGAAATTGCTTGGCTTAGATTGCTCGCCGGTGCTACTCGAGTTGCATCAATCTTGTTGCCGTAAACGAATTTGAAAATAATTACTCGATTTCCGACTGTGTCGCGGGTTTCGCCGACCGGCTTAGGAATTTCAAAACCGAGACGAGCGCCAAACGAGCTCAAACTCTTGATTACCTTTAGCTCCAGCTCGAGTTCGGTGCCTGCTGCCGGGCTATTCGGCATTCTCACTATGTAGTGCTCACCAGCTTCGTCGGTGATCACAGCCGCATCAAAGTTGCCCGTGCCATCGCCGCTCAGTGCCGTTGCCTTCTTAATGACTAAGCCAGGTACGGCGTCTGATGCCAGCGCGGCTAAAATTAGGGGAGATTTGCCCATGAATCAAAGATTAAGCAACAAACTGGGCTTCAGGCGGCATCGCCACGCATTCGAAGGGGTTTTCATGGTTCAACCGCTTCATCTGCCTTTAGCTAAATCTGCGGTTGATCGCGACTACCTGCTGCGTGAACAGCCTGATCTGATTTCCAATTTGCTAAAAAACCCAGCAACCCGCATTCTTCCAATTCACCGAGGAAAGGTGCTACTAAATCAAACGGCTCTTCGGTTGGTGGAGTGCGATTTAGTTTTCGATCCGACGATTTTGGTTTACCTGGGCAAGAGCACCGAGAGCAGTTTGAACGAACCAATCGGAACTCCGATAGTCATGGCAGTGGTCAACGATTCGAATGCGGCTGCGCTCGAACCCGACGAATCGAATTGGCATGTTCTGCGTCGAAGCGGTTTCGGACTTTCGGCACGAGATGCAGGTTTGTATGTTCAGGCCCTATCAATAGCAAACTGGCACCTAGCTAATAGTTTTTGCCCGAGCTGCGGTGCCGCAACCGAAGTTGCCAAAGCAGGTTGGACACGCCGATGCATCGCCGATGGGAAAGAACTCTATCCGCGAACCGATCCTGCGGTGATTGTTTCGATAATCGATGACCAGGATCGAATTCTTCTTGGCTCTCAGGGTGTCTGGGAAGAAAATCGCTGGTCTGTTCTGGCCGGATATGTGGAACCGGGTGAGTCACTCAATGCCAGTGTTGAGCGCGAAATGTTTGAAGAGGCGGGAGTACGGGTAACCGACATCGAATACCTTGGTAGTCAAGGCTGGCCCTATCCGCATTCACTCATGATGGCTTTCTCAGCTCGAGTTCGTGGCGATCAAAAACATGTGGCTGACGGAGTTGAAATTGCAAAACTTCGTTGGTTCTCGCGCGAAGAAATAGCGAATGAAAAAGATGCGATTCTATTTCCAGGACCACTGACTATTGCTCGGGCAATGTTAGAACACTGGTATGGCGGACCGATTGATGTGGCAAGTCAATGAATCCAGAAGCAATTCTTGATGCCCTAGATGAAGAACAACGCAGGGCGGCCGAATCGCTTGTTGGCCCCACCTGCATTCTGGCAGGGGCTGGAACTGGCAAGACCAGAACCATTACTCATCGAATCGCCTACGGAATCGCAAAGGGCTATTACTCGGCCGATCGAGTGCTGGCTCTGACCTACACCAACCGAGCTGCTGGGGAACTACGCGCTCGACTGCGTGCTCTGGGCGCATCCGGTGTGCAAGTAAAGACTTTTCACGCCGCGGCTTTGGCTCAGTTGGAGCACTTTTGGCCGCAGTTTGCCGGTGTTCCGGCTCCGCAGGTTGTGGAATCAAAAGCGAAGTTAATCGCTCAGGCTGCCGCGAGTATTTCACTCAAGGTTGACACCGTTGCTGTTCGAGAGTTGGCAGCCGAGATTGAGTGGCGCAAGTATTCGCTAAGGTCTATTGACCAGTATGCAGAAGCCAATAGGCCCCGAGTTTCGGGAGTCACTCTAGAGCAAAATTTGGCCATACAGGAAGCGTATGAATCGTCAAAGATAAAGGCACAAAAACTCGACTGGGAAGATGTGCTAATTCTCACCTTGGGATTATTGCGCGCCGAACCACTTGCACTATCGCACGTGCAACAGCGCTACAGATTTTTTACTGTTGATGAATACCAAGATATTTCACCGTTGCAACACGAGTTGCTAGATCTCTGGCTTGGAGATCACAGCGATTTATGTGTGGTTGGCGATCCAAATCAAACTATCTATTCATTCACCGGTGCAAGCAGTTCATTCATTTACAATTTTGCATCTCGCTACACCGACGCAAATGTTTTTGAACTAACCCAAAATTACCGTTCATCGAAACAAATTGTCTTTGCTGCAAATCGAGTTGTAGTTGATTCCGGAAAGATTTCTCCGCTCCAAGCTGTGAGCGATATGGGTAATCCCGTGCAAGTTTTGAGTTTTGCAACCCAGCAAGAAGAAGTGAAAAGTATTGCCAATGAAATCAGGTATCAACTTGACTCGGGGGTCAAGCCAAGTGAGATCGCAGTTTTATATAGAGTTAACGGCCAATCAGAGGCCATCGAATCTGCACTTTCGGCTCTCGGCATCGAGTATCAACTTCGTGGTGGAGAGAGATTTTTTAATCGTCCGGAGATTCAGAGAGCTATGACGGCAGTCAAGGCCGAAGCGAATTCGGCCGCTCGCCCCGACAAAAGCACATTCGAATTGGTAAGCGACATTTGCCGCAGCCTGGGATGGACGTCGCGTGAACCCGATCATGCCGGACCGGAGCGAGAGCGATGGGATTCCCTAAACGCACTTTTGGCGATGGTGGATGAGCTGCCTGGAGGCGCAACAATTGCCGAATTTGCCACCGAGCTTGAGGAGCGCAAGCGTTCTCAGCACGAACCGCTTAGGGAGTCTGTGACGCTCTCGACGATCCATGCGGCCAAGGGGTTGGAGTGGTCATCGGTTTTTGTCATTGGCCTAACCGAGGGATATTTGCCGATTGTGTATGCCAACAAACCCGAAGAAATTGCCGAAGAAAAGCGCCTGTTTTACGTGGCGATTACCCGCGCCAAAAGAAACCTGGTGCTCAGCTGGGCCAAGAACGATGGTCGAAATCGGGAGCCGAGCCGATTCCTTTCATTGGTGGCATAGGCAGTTTTTCGAAAAATCCCACTTGAACTCACTTACCGTGCCCTGACTGATACTTAGTCGGTAGCCAATTCGGTTGCTACTGCCGGTGTTAAAACTGGCAAGTGCATCAGCATAATCAAGAGCACGTTGACAAGCTATCGCGGCGGCAAAGAGTCGACTGGTTGAATCGTCAAATTTTTGCTGACTAAACAAAAGTTGTGAAGCGATTTCTGGCCAGACGGAATCTCTGGCAATTTGCTGTTCATGAAAACAGGTGAGGCAAGGAGTTTTCCCGGTTTCGATTACTGGGCTCACTGTGACTCCGTCTTCATCAAACACGATTGCCACATGGGGAACCATCGAATTTAGCCAGTGGCTATAACTGCTCGGCGGTAGCACCAAATTGCCAATCAAAATCGCAAAGTCGCAGTTATCTCGAATTTCGCTGTCAATCTTCCCTATGCCGGAATTGGACAGAGCATCTTGAAGTAATTGCGCGCAAGGATTATTTTCTGTGACGAAAACCATGCGTAATTTTCTTTGAGCAATTACCGACTCGCCGGAATGATTGTAGGTTGCCTGAGCCCGACAAATTTCGGAAAAGTTTCGCTGAACAAATTCCTCATCAACTTGAGGAAAAGTTATTTTCATCAGAGCAGGCGCAACCAAATCAACAATTTCTTGAGGTTCGCCTATGGCCAAACTTCTGGCCGCTTCTTGTAGATAAGAATTTGGAATGCCTTTGTATAACATCTGAATTAATCGTTCCTGTGCCCGAGTGAGATTTTGTAACCTTGGAGCCTCAGCTCCTAAGCCAATTTGTAATTCGGTAGGGGAGCGCCAGATCGGCATGCGTGCAGGATTGATTCTTAGGACCATGCCAGAATTTTCGCGTTACCAACCAAATGTGTTTGAACTAATGCACAGCTACTGGTTGTTTGGGTTATCCAATATTTTGCGAAGCTCTCGATCGATGTCGTCGTCTGAAGCAGACCTGCCCTCAAGCCTTGAGATGAGGAGTTCGACATCTTGTATTTCGGCTGAGTTAGGCAGTAAATCAGGATGATCCCAAATGGCATCTCGCTTGGCATTGCCAAGTCTGTGCCCCAGTTCTTTCCAAAGCTGGCCGGCTTCTCGCAGTTTTCTTGGCCTGAGTTCAAGACCAACCAGGGTTCCAAAAGTTTGTTCAGCCGGCCCACCGGTAGCGCGACGTCGACGCACGGCTTCGCCAATTGCGATGCTCTTTGGTAGCAACCCAGTGGCTTGATCGGTTACCGCATCTACCCAGCCTTCAATGAGAGCGAGCAGAGTCTCAATACTTTCTAAGGCAGCGGATTGCTCTGGGGTGCGTTCGGCGATGAAGGCTCCATCGCGCAGTGCTGCCTGAATTTCTTCGGTGTTGTTGGGGTCAAAATCACGAGCAATTTCTTGCACGATTTCGTTATCAATTTTTATACCGGAAGCGTAGTTTGTGATTTGTGCAATCACGTGTTCTCGTAACCATTTGCTGTGCTTGAAGAGTCGAGCGTGAGCTAACTCTCTCACTGCGAGATAAATGTAAACCTGGTCACTTTCGACGTCGAGTTCATTTACGTAAGCTTCCAAGTTCTGCATCACAAAGGCTGCTCTTTGTTCAGGAAAAATCGGTAAACCGATATCGCCACCGCTGATGACTTCCGACGACAATTTGCCAAGTGATGCTCCGAGTTGCATGGCAAAAAGTGCCCCACCCAATGACTTCATCAGGTTAGATGCGTTTCCGAGCATCCCCGACATCTCCTCGGGAGCATTTTGCTGAAGATTTTCGCTTAGAGCCTCACCCATTCGATTTGCCACCGGTGCCGCGAGTGACTCGAAGAGTGGAAGTGCATCCTGCACCCAAAGTTCTCGTGATAGAAGTTTCGGTTCAATAGTTAGTTCGGCAATATCGGTGGCCTGATTCAACCAGAGCGCACCGATGCCGAGTGCATCTGCAATCGACTTTCGTGACGAATCGGAGATGGGTATGGAATTCTGAGCTGCTATTGCTCTGGCCTGATCGGAGGCAACCTTCCAATTGACCCCACCGTCTTTCATTGAACCGAGAGCATTCTGAAGTTGGCTAATCAATTCGGCTAAAACCCTGGGATCCTTGGGCAAGCCAGCAGCCTCGGCTAATTTCTCGGCGTCGATGCCCTCAGCGCCCTTTTCCAGGAAGTCCCTCAGGAATTTCTGGAAGTCCTCAGGGTTAATACCCTCAGGGTCATTGCTGTCATCGTTGCTCATGGTTTCTCCTAGGGCTAACGCTAATAGGCTTGTCTCTGAAAGGTGGCTATGACTTTGTTCCAAGCTGGCTCTGAGCCGAAAAAGAGCCCGCGCCGCTTTTCCGGTTTTACCCTGCTCACGGCAGCGGTTGTGCTCGGCGGGTTGGCCATGACGGTGTTACCCGCTCCATACGTAATCGAGCGGCCAGGTCCTGCCTTCAACGTGCTGGGGACCGATCAGGGCAAAAAGGTTATTTCCATTTCAGATGCCGACAGTTACCCCACCAGCGGACAGTTGGACTTGCTTACTGTGAGCATCCTGGGTAATCGTGAGCAAACCCCATCCTGGCCACAAATCTTTGCGGCCTGGTTCGATCCGGCGCAGACGGTTGTGCCCATGGACGAGGTTTATCCAATTGGCACCACGTTTCAGGAGAGCGAAGCTGAAAGCGTGGCCATGATGGAGCAGTCCCAGCAGAGCGCAATTTACGTAGCGCTCACCAAACTCGGCTACGAAGTTCCACAGCGAATTTACGCGCAGCAGGTCAATAAAAACTCTCCCGCATCCGGAATCGTCGTGGCAGGCGATTTCATTGAGTCGGTGAACGGCGTGCGGCCGAAGGATTTTGACGCGCTCTTGGCCCTGATTCAAAAATACGACGGCAAAACACCACTGCAGCTCACGGTAATTCGCAAGGCCGAAAAAAAGACTTTCGCCATTACTCCGGTAAAAAGCGAAGAAGGCAATTACAAGATTGGTGTTCTGGTTGGAACCAAGTTTGAGTTTCCGGTAAAGGTAAATTTGGCGCTAAGCGATGTTGGTGGCCCGAGCGGTGGAATGATCTTTGCTCTTGGGATTTATGACTCGCTAACCCCAGGGGCACTAACCGGAGGAGCGCACATAGCCGGCACTGGTACGGTTTCTCCAAATGGCGAAATTGGACCAATTGGTGGTATCAGGCAAAAGCTTTACGCGGCTTCAAGGGCAGGAGCAAAGTATTTCTTAGCACCTGGCCTAAATTGCAACGAAGCCAATGGTCATATTCCAGATGGTCTAAATGTATTTAGAGTCGATGTCTTTGACGACGCACTCAAAGTGGTAACAGCAATTGGCAAAAAAGCAGACTTATCAAAACTAGAAACTTGCGCGAGCAATTAGGAGAAGAAAATGAACGAAACCAAGAAGAAAGTTTCACCGGTAAGGATCTCGTTTGCAATTCTTGTGGCACTCGCAGCTGCATTGCTTTTTGCTTCAGGTCTTTACACAGATTTTCTATGGTTTGACCAACTTGGTTTTAGCACCGTTTTCACAACACAAATCACCGGCCAAGTAATTTCGTTCTTGATTGCCTTTTTAGCCTCCGGTTTAGCGGTTTATTTCACCATCTTTGCCGCGCTAAAGAGCAGGCCAATTTACGCAAGAAATTTTGTTGAGGGCGATCCACTCGCGGCTTTCCGACAGTTGGCCGAGCAAGTCAGAAAGTCTGCGCAGATTTTCTTGCCGCTCGCGGTGGCCGTGATTGGCGGGCTCTCTGCCGCTGCCCAATGGCAACTTGGTGCCACCTTCATCAATAGCACCTACACCGGCACAAAGGATGCCCAGTTCGGTTTGGATGTTGGTTTCTATCTATTTGATTTGCCGTTCTACAACTTCGTAACTGGATTCGCCTCAACCATCGCCCTACTTTGTTTGGTAATCGCGGTTGTCACCCATGCTGCCTTTGGGAATATTCGATTCAACGGCCGTTCGAGTACGGTGGCAAAACCGGCTCGAATTCAACTTTCACTAATCGCTGCCGTATTTTTGTTGATCCAGGGGGCCAGCCTCTGGTTAGACCAATACGCAACTATGACCAGTAACGCCGGGCTATTCACCGGTGCTACCTACTCAGACGTAAACGCGGCAATCCCTAGCTTCCAAATCCTGGCCCTGATTGCAGTTGTGGTAACAATTCTTTTCTTAGTAACCGCGGTGATCGGACGTTGGCGTTTAGCACTGGTTGGAACCGGTTTGATGGTGGTTTCGTCGATAATTCTCGCCGGCGTATTTCCGTGGGTAGTGCAAACTTTCCAAGTTGTTCCAAATGAGCGAACTCTAGAAGCCGAATACATAAAGCGAAACATCGAAGCGACTCACTTAGCTTATGGACTGGATGGCATTGACGAAGTTGATTACCAGGCCAAGACCGACGCGGAGGCTGGGGCACTTCGAGCAGATGCAGAGACCACTGCGAATATTCGCCTAATCGATCCAACTTTGGTGAGCAGTGCGTTCCGTCAGCTACAACAGGTTCAGCAGTATTACAACTTTGCCAACCATCTTGATGTGGATCGCTACAAAATCAATGGGAAAACTCAAGACACCGTTTTGGCGGTGCGTGAACTAAATCAGTCTGGTTTGGGTGATTCTCAGTCTTGGTACAACAACGTCATTGTTTACACACACGGCTACGGTGTGGTTGCGGCCTACGGAAACCAAAGCTCGGTCGATGGCCAGCCAGTCTTCTTACAGAGCGGTATTCCAAATGAGGGTGCGCTAGGCAAGTTTGAACCCCGAATTTACTTTGGGGAACAGTCGCCGCTGTACTCAATAGTCGGCTCATCGTCTGGCGGAAAGCGCGAGTTGGACTACCCAACCAGCACGGGAGCCACGGCCGAGTCGTACACTTTTAGCGGCAACGGTGGTCCAAAGTTAAACAGCTTTGTTAACCGGATTGCCTACGCGCTCAAATTCCAGAGCGAGCAGATTTTGCTTAGTGATGCGATCAGTGACGAATCTCAAATTCTTTACCAGCGCAACCCTAGAGAGCGTGTGCAGGCGGTTGCTCCATATCTAACTCTTGACGGAGATATTTATCCGGCGATTGTTGACGGAAGAATTCAGTGGATTGTGGATGGATACACCACGTCTGCAAATTACCCTTATTCATCGGCGCAGAACCTTAGCCAATCAATTGCAGATTCTGCCACCGACCACTCTCTGGTTCGCGGAAACATCAATTACATTCGCAACTCGGTCAAGGCGACAGTCGATGCCTACGATGGAAGCGTAAAGCTCTATGCCTGGGATGAAAAAGATCCAATTCTGAAAACCTGGTCGAAGATTTACGCAAACACTATTTTGCCGATTTCAAAAATTAGTGGCGAATTGATGAGTCACGTGCGATATCCAAGTGACCTCTTCAAGATTCAGCGAAGTGTGCTTGGTAATTATCACGTGACCGATGCCGGAATTTTCTATTCACAGTCGGATGGCTGGATGACCCCGAATGATCCGACCGGTGCAGTCTCGGCAACGAATGGCAGTGCTCTTCAACCTCCTTATTACTTGAGCATGAAATTGCCGGGACAGTCTGCGGCCAATTTCTCTCTCTACACAACATTCATTCCTCGCTCAACCTCGGAGTCGAGCCGAAATGTGTTGCGCGGATATCTTGTGGCCAACAGTGATGCGGGATCAACCGCGGGAGTTATCTCTCCAAACTATGGAAAACTTCACATGCTCACTGTTCCTAAGTCACTAAATATTCCTGGCCCTGGTCTAGTGCAGAACAATTTCAGCGCCGATAGCGAAGTGTCTCGTTTGTTGAACATTCTTCGTCAAGGTTCAACCAAGGTACTCAACGGAAACCTACTAACTCTGCCGGTTGGCGGCGGCTTGCTCTACGTGCAGCCGGTCTACATTCAGTCGACCGGAGAAACCAGCTATCCGTTGCTAAAGAAAGTCTTGGTTGCCTTTGGCGACAAGATCGCCTTTGAAGACACCCTTTCTGGCGCACTCGATGCCCTTTTCGGTGGAAACAGCGGCAGCACGTCACCAGAAACCCCATCTGGCGGAACTGAAACTCCTACCACCGACTCTGCCAAGATCAAGGCTCAGTTGGCCATTGCCAAACAGGCACTTGCCGATAAAGCCTCAGCAATGGCGGCCGGCGATTGGGCAGCATTCGGCAAGGCGGATGCCAAGTTGAAGGCGGCAATTGATGCACTTCTTGGGTTAGTCAAATAGTTTGTGGTAATGTTGGAACTTCGCCGCGGGGTGGAGCAGTTCGGTAGCTCGCCGGGCTCATAACCCGGAGGTCGTAGGTTCAAATCCTGCCCCCGCAACTCGAAGTACAAAACCCAGCAGTCAGAAATGACTGCTGGGTTTTTCTTTGTGCGTAACTTCAGCGGAAACTCACGACCGCAGTTATTTTGTGCCAATGAAAAAGATCATTTTCGCCCTAATCGTGCTGGTTCCATTACTGGTACATCCGACTTCGGCTGAGGCGGCTTGCACTTCTTCCAAGACGAGCGGCTCGGTCAAAGTGGGGTCGGCAATCAGCGATGGTACCGTTGTGGTTTGCGCATCCACCAATTCGGGTTCAACCAAAACCTCAGCCAAAGTATCAACTGTAAAAAAGATTGTCACACCGGTGAAAGTGGTGCCGCCACCCTGTGTAGTCAAAGTTCCAACAGCTGCTGCGGCCTACGGTCTTTATTTACCCGGCTGCCAAGTGATTGTCGTTCCGCCTGTGGTATCCCTAAAAAACAAAACCACAAATTCTGTAACCGTAAGTCAGTCAACTCAAAATGATCAGGCGGCCTTCACGCCAAATCCAATAGGAATTTCTGCAAGTCCCGCAATTGGCTCGATTGGGCAGCCATTCTTTTTCGGTGCGATGGCTTCGGCTCACTCCAAACAGGGGAAAGTGCTTGGCAAATCGGCGCAGGTAAGTTTTACCCCACTGAATTTTGAATGGAGCTCGGAGGCTGGAGATGGTTCGGGTTCATCTTTTTCGACCAGTTGGAGTAGCCAAGGTAGTCATTCGGTAAGCCTGACGGTGACCTATTCGGTTAGCTATTCGATAGGTGGCGAATGGATAGATGCCGGGCAAATTAGCGCATCCGCAACAGCCTCGGTTCAGGTGGTTGCCGCCGCAACTCCAGTTTCAGCTCCTGCGGCACCCCCTTTATTGGTCTCGGCGAATTGCAAAGATCGCCCAAGCACTTATCGATGCTGATTTTGAGTTAACTCCCAGATTGCTTTCATAGACTTATCAGGCTTTCTTGTAATCCTGTCGACATAAGAAGGCATGAAAGGTCGAATACTTTGATGAATGACAGCAGCACTCAGTTCATTTTTGATGCGGTTCAGGCTCCGCCGGTAAAGGCAAGTCTTCGTCAACGTCTAAATAAGCGAGTCTCATTCCTCACTGGAACTGCCGCCATAGCGGTAGGCGCAGTTTTCGGCGGAGCCGTAGGTGCCGGTGTGGGTGTTGGTGCTTACTACCTAATTCAGACCCCGGCTCCCGTTGTTGTCAATAATGCCGAAAGCGTAACCTGGGCTACCGGGGCAGCATCTATTGCTCAGCCATCCGTGGTTACCATCTCGGTTTCCAGTGGATCAAGCGGTGGCAATGGATCGGGAGAATTCATTACCGCAGACGGATACATTCTGACCAACACTCACGTGGTAACCCTCGATGGCCAAACAGCCAGCCCAACCATCGAGGTAAAAACTTTTGATGGCCACATTTACAACGCCAAATTAATTGGCACAGACCCAACCAACGACCTTGCGGTCATCAAAATTGATGCCGCGACACAATTCCGTCCAATTAAATTTGCCGACAGCGACAAGGTAAACGTTGGAGACAACGTGGTTGCCATCGGTGCCCCGCTTGGTTTGAGTAACACTGTAACTAAGGGAATCGTTTCTGCGTTGAATCGAACCATCCAGGTATCTTCAGCAGCAGCTCCAGATAATTCGCCTGGCGGAGGATTGCAGTTCTGGAACAATACTCTCGGTGCTCCCGCTATCAATTTAGATGTAATTCAAACCGATGCCGCAATTAACCCCGGTAACTCTGGTGGTGCTCTCGTGAATGAACGTGGTGAGCTAATCGGAGTCAACGTGGCAATTGCGAATGCCGGAAACTCGGGATCCGGAAGCATTGGTGTTGGATTCGCAATTCCTTCTAACGTTGCAAAACGAATCGCAACCGAAATCATGAAAACCGGAAGCGCAAGTCACGGACTACTTGGAGCAGCTGTGACGGATGCCACAAGTTCTAACAATGCTGCGAGCTTTAGCACCGGCGCTGAAGTCAAAGAGGTGACTGCAAATGGTGCCGCCGAAAAAGCTGGAATCAAACCCGGAGACATTGTGGTGAAACTTGGCGGCAAGGCAGTGACCTCGGCCAGCGAATTGACCGCTGCAGTGCGTCAGCTTCCGGCCGGAGCAAAAACCTCTGTCGAAGTGGTTCGCGATGGGAAGAACATTACCTTCCAGGTAACGCTCGGCGATGCGGCTGAACTAAAGTAATTGTCGATGAACAACCCAGAAGTGCTTGGCGGCAATTCCACTCTGATCGAGGAGCAGGTTCAAAACCTGGAACCTGGCGATCACGAGCGTTTCTCACACTACGTGCGAAAAGAAAAGATTGTGGAGTCGGCGGTGCTTGGTACTCCGGTGATTGCTCTGTGTGGCAAAGTATGGGTGCCAAACCGCGACCCAAAGAAATTTCCGGTGTGCCCAGAATGCCAAGAGATTTACGGCAAGCTTCCGAAGGGTGAAGAGCCAACTAGCGAATAACGGTGGGTAGAGCCGCATCGCCGCGCATTAGTCTCAAGCCTTCGGTTGGCAGTTCTGTCTTTACTTCAGCATGATGTGCGCGTGCATTTAGCACTCCTTGACCGCCACAAAATTGCTCGCCTGGCATACCGTTGCGCACCAGGTCCACAATCAGATTTCGCCCCTCGGCTATAGGAGTTGTGGCCACGATCTCTTCACGAGTGGTTCTAGCAGCAAATTTCTTGCCACCCTGGTTTGTTTTCAAAGCACTGGTTTTGGCAACATCAATCCAATTTCCGCTCTCGTCTTGGTGTGATACCAACTTGTAGACAAAGCCCGCGGTGCTAGCGCCAGATCCGGTGGCAACCGATGTACCCACGCCGTAGGCATCTACCGGGGAAGCGGCAAGTGCCGCGATGGCAAATTCATCAAGATCGTTGGTGACTGTGATTTTGGTTTCGCTCGCGCCGAGTGAATCGAGTAATTCACGGACTCGCTTGACCTCAATTCCTAGATCTCCCGAATCGATTCGAACCGCACCGAGTTTTGGAGCGAGGAATATTGCTTTGCGCACGGCTTTTTCAATATCAAAGGTGTCCACCAGCAAAGTGGTTTTTTCCCCGAAGGTTTCAAGTTGCGCCTCGAATGCTTGTTCCTCGGTGTCATGCAGCAAAGTGAATGCGTGAGCTGCAGTTCCCATGGTTGGCACACCCCAACTTCGTCCGGCCTCCAAATTTGAAGTTGCATCAAAACCTGCGATGTATGCGGCACGAGCTGCGGCCACCGCAGAATATTCGTTTACTCGACGGCTTCCCATCTCAGCCAAGAATCGGCCGTTTGCCGCGGTAGCCATTCTCGAAGCCGCAGATGCAACGGCCGAGTCGTAGTTGAAAATTGAAAGAATCAGAGTTTCCAGTATTACCGCCTCGGCAAAAGTTGCTTCGACTGTAAGCACCGGAGAGTTGGCGAAGTAGATTTCTCCTTCGCGATAGCCAGAAATGTTTCCGCTGAATTTGTAGTTTGCTAACCACTGGATGGTATCTGCGTCAACAATTTGGTTTCGCTTGAGCCAATCAAGTGTTGCCTCATCGAAGGCAAAATTGGAAATTTGCTCGAGTAGGCGACCGGTTCCTGCCAAAACCCCGTAGCGACGACCATTGGGCAAGTGCCGTGTGAAGACTTCAAAAATACAATTACGATTTGCGGTGCCGGCATGTCTGGCAGCCTGGAGCATGGTTAGCTCGTAGCGGTCAGTCAGCAGGGCAGTGGTGTTGAGCACGCGATTAGCCTACCCGCGTAAAAAGTGCCCGCGGATAGACTGAAGCCGTGAATGACGCGCCAATTGGAATTTTTGACTCAGGGGTCGGTGGTCTTACCGTTGCGCGTGCCATCATCGATCAGCT
>JACCDN010586578.1_pt1 | contig 21663 bp, 18 predicted proteins | sample 7441691 | NCBI WGS metagenome assembly JACCDN01 (sample SAMN15323439, study PRJNA562643) | freshwater metagenome | isolation source: river surface water | place: USA:Blue River Watershed | collected 2017-08-16 | reverse complement strand
CAAAACAGAGGTTTGACATAAAAATATGCCAGCATTCCACAGGTAGTCACCCGACAACAACATTTCTTGAGCTTTGTCTAATTGAGGCTTCTCCACAAAACGAGCCACATTAAAAGTAGATAATGAGTCATCGCCAAGCGCATCTAATTTTTGGCCTCGCTGAATGTATCCGTAAGCTGTACTTGGAAAGCTTGGTTGAATACCAAAAGTAACGATATAACCCGAACGAGCAGCATCAACCCCAGACCGCATTGTAGAAATAAATGCATCAATATCTGGAACAAAATGATCCGACGGTAAAAAGAGTAGTAAATCTGTATCAGCAACGCCAGGCATTAATGCGGCGCTTGCCATGGCAGCAGTTGTATTACGCCCCGCAGGCTCTAAAAGAATAGATGCACTAGGACTATTTAATGAGTCTTTTTGTAACTCTTGAACAAAAAATCGATGCTCTTCATTGGTCACGCAAATAGCCGATCCTAATGATTTAACCCTATTAATCGTCAAACCTAAAAGACTTTGCCCATCAATCAAAGGCACAAATTGCTTGGGAAAAGATTCTCGAGATAATGGCCACAATCTTGTGCCAGAGCCGCCACATAGAATTACTGGTTTGATTTTTATCGACATTTCTATATTTTATATGACTATCTAATAATCCCCGCCTCGAATCCTATAAAAATTAAAGGCACTGAAAAACCTTACCAGAGAGTATTTTTGGCTACAGCGCAAGATAAACCATGGGGTCCTTGGCATTTAAAATATGGGCGTAATCCCCAGTCAGCTAATCACATGATCTTTAAGGTTGGATCATTTCGCATTTCGCATTTCGCATTTAGCACTTTTCACTAGCAACATGCCAATAATTAGTTGTCTTATATAAAACTTTACCTGATCAGATAAAACAAAAAAGCAATTAACAATTCCTAGAAGAATCCACATTTGTTTTTATCTTCCGCAGATAATTCAATACCAATCTATTGGACAAATGTTGCTGATGACTGCCTGAGATTAAGAGCCAAATCAAGATAGTACCGTTAATAACTCTCACTAACTTGCCACGACAGTGCTTCACTTGATAATGAAGCACCCTCAAAACCTCCTTCTTTGATATAGAAGGATTATGCACAAAATAACTTTTCTGCTAACTTAATCTCACCATAGATGTTCAATTAATTAGCATAATCGGTAACATCTGACTCCAGATAATCAGCTAAGTGTGCCATTACTCTGGAAGCAATAGTAGTAATCGCAAAAGCAAATTTTGGCTCAATCTCAGCTTTATCAACAGCGGTATAGACTGCTGTATTAATGAAGAATTGAGGTTGATAAAAATTTAGCGACCCAACAATCGAAGACTAATCTGTTAATTTACGATCAAATGTACCTAAAAAAACAGCCTCGCTGGCTACCAAAATCAATATTTGACTGATTTTTTTGTAATTTAATTATTAAGCCAATCCTCTTCTATCAACCACTTTACAGCCCAACATTAAAAGCCAGCAAATTTGATTACTAAGAACCAAAAAAAAACAATCTTAAATTAAAAATTCCATTAAAGAGAAGAAGTTGCACTTAAGAATTAAAGCTGCCCCTCTTCGTTAGATATACCCAATCCACAATTTCTTGATCTGACACATACCCCGAGACCAATTCAATCATTAAATTTCGAATTAGATTGACATTATTAGTCTTTAGAGCTGCCTCCAAATTAACTAATCTTTCCCGTAACTCAGGCCAACTAACAAAACCCTCATGAGCTTTCATTACTTTTTTATGCTGGGTTGACTCAGGATTGTTTCCAATTAATAGCTCTTCATAAAGCTTTTCACCAGGACGTAAACCCGTAATTTCAATCTCAATATCCCCGTCTGGATTATGTTCATCCTTGATGGTTAAACCAGATAATCTAATCATACGCTTAGCTAAATCAATAATTCTTATTGACTCACCCATGTCAAGAACAAAGACATCCCCCCCTTCAGACATAGCGCCTGCCTGTATCACTAATTGTGCAGCCTCAGGGATGGTCATGAAATATCGGGTCATTTCGGGATGCGTTAGTGTGATTGAGCCGCCATTTTGTATTTGCTGTCTAAATTTAGGAACAACAGAACCCGATGATCCCAAAACATTACCAAAACGAACCATCGAAAATTTAGTCAATGGCTTTTCAGCGGCAAGGGCTTGAAGAACCAGCTCTGCTAAACGTTTACTTGCCCCCATAACATTGGTCGGTCGCACCGCTTTATCTGTACTTATCAGAACAAAATCCGATACACCATGCTCAAGAGCCAGTTGAGCCGTTTTCAAAGTTCCAAAAACATTATTTTTAATGCCCTCAGCAGGGTTGTGCTCTACCAAAGGAACATGTTTATATGCTGCTGCATGGTAAACCGTGTGGGGATGCCAAGCCGAGAAAATCTCTCTCATACGCACTTCATCTTGAACAGATGCCATCAAGGGGGTTACTTCAACTCCAAATCCTATTTTTTTCTGTAATTCTTGATGAATAGCATATAAGGCAAACTCACTTTGCTCTACTAACAATAACTTAGCAGGTTTAATTGAAATGATTTGACGGCATAGCTCGCTACCTATTGACCCACCAGCCCCGGTCACCAACACAACTTTTTCTAATATATTTTTAGATAACAAAGATTCATCTGGAGCCACCGATTCACGACCCAGCAAATCATCAATATCCAACTCCCTGAGATCAGAAACGTTGACGTGCCCTTGAGCTAAGTCATTAAGACTAGGAAGAGTTCTGACCGAAACATGTGATTTACTAATTTGATTAATAATTTCAGCTCGTCTTTTTCGATTGATACTAGGTATTGCTAAAAGTACATCACTGATTTGATACCTATCAACCAACGCTGTTAATCTGCTTGGGTCGAATACTCGATAACCATTGATAGTATGGCCATAGAGTGATAGATCATCATCCAAAAAACCAACCACTTGCATCTCAAGACTGTTTCTTAAAGCACCGGCCAATTCCATTCCCGCTTGCCCAGCTCCGTAAATTAATACTTTTCGCCTTGAAACTCTTTTGAGTATTTTTAAATACTGATTACCCAACCAAAAACGAGCTAAAACTCTAGAGGCGACCACAAAGATTAAAAGAAGAATTGGCTGAATCAAACCAACTGTCCTAGGCACATCAGTAATACCTATCGCAGTGACAGCAGTAGCATATAGAATGCTATAAATTGAAGTGGCTTTTACAACTGCCAATAAGGCTGGCCAACCAGAGTACCTAAAGATAGCTCGATATAAACCTGAAACAATAAAAATAGGGACTGCAATTACTATAGAGAGATAAATTGCCCAAAGCGCATCACCAGATAAAAGTACAAACTCACCCAATCTTAGATAAAAAGCAAGCCAAACAGAAAGCGCACACAAACTGCAGTCCACAAAGATAGCAATTAATCTTTTAGAAATTCTTGGGATTTCTAAAAGAGTGTTGCCCAGGTAACCAAAAATCTTAATCACTATTAGTCACAATCAATGATTTATATTAAGTATTTGTAGCTAATGCCATTACTTTTTTTAACACATCACACGTTTTGTTTATGGCGACTTCAGATAAAGTAGGGTGAACCATAAACATCAAACTTGTTTTACCCAGTTGAACTGCATTTTTTAAGGGGGTTGTAGGTCTTAAATTAGTATGATCAAAAGCTTTTTCTTTGTATATTTCTGAGCAAGCACCGCCATAACAAGGAACCCCTTCAGCATTGATCTCCTCAATGATCTTCTCGCGCGACCAACCATCTTTTAATTTTTCAGGCACCACATAAACATAACATTTATAGGCGCCATGTTCGATATGTTCAGGAATTACTCCGACTCTTAGCCCATTGATGTTACTTGCTGTGATCCAAATTTTCTTGGCATTTTTTAATCGTGCCTCATGCCAATTTGACATTCGCTTTAGTTGAATTCGACCAATCACAGCCTGCATTTCCAACATGCGCCAATTAGTGCCAAAACTTTCATGTAACCATCTAAATCCCGTTGGATGGCTCCTGTGATAGATGGCATCATAGCTCTTACCATGGTCCTTATATTCCCACATAAAGCGCCAAAAATTTTCATCATTAGTCGTCACCATGCCACCTTCCCCACCAGTGGTCATGATTTTATCTTGGCAAAAACTCCATGCGCTTATATGGCCAATACTACCTACAGATCTACCTTTATATTTAGCGCCATGACCTTGAGCGCAATCTTCGATGACTTTTATATTATGGTTTTTTGCCAAACTCATAATAGGGTCCATATCGCAAGGGAACCCCCCTAAGTGGACGCAAATAACTGCTTTAGTTTTATTACTGATTACCTTCTCAATTGATTCGGCAGTAATATTGCCGCTTTGCAAATCGACATCAGCAAAAATAGGAGTTGCTCCAGCATTAACTACCGAAGAAACGCTAGCAATAAATGATCTTGGCGTTACGACGACCTCATCGCCTGGGCCCACACCCAAAGCCTTTAATGCCAATTCTAATGCGACTGTTCCATTGGTTAATGAAATTGCATATTTAGAGTCAGACCATATAGCGAACTCTTTTTCAAATTCGCGGCACTCTTCACCCGTCCAGTAATTAACTTTATTGGACAATAAAACTCTCTGAACGGCAAAAGCCTCCTCCTCTGAAAAATTAGGCCATGAAGAAAAAATACCACCCGAAATGTTATCCATATACACCCTATCAATGAATACTTTTTGCGGGATTACCCACGACAACTAAACCATCAGATACATCAGAAACCACAACAGCGCCGGCTCCAATCATAACCTCTAGGCCAATTTTTATATCTTGCTTGACTGAAGCTCCAATCCCTACCCAACTTTTCTCCCCAACACAAACAGCTCCTGACAAATTAGCACCTGGACAAATATGAACGGCACTAGCAATATGAGAATCGTGATCAACCGTTGCTCCAACGTTGATGATGCAAGCATCACCTATGTCAGCATCAACATTAATAACCGCATTTGCCAGTACAACTGATCCAATTCCGACTTTTGCATAAATACTTACTTGAGCTGAGGGGTGAACAAGACTCACTAGTTTGGCCCCTTGTTCAATCAGCATGAGATGCTTTTGCCATCGAACTTGATTATCACCAATTGCAACAATAACACCATCATATTGATAGAGGTTTTTTATCAATAACTGATCATCCCCTACAATAGGCCAATGACTATTTTTCTCTCGCACTGGCCAGCTTGAGTCATAAAAATGAATCACGTCCCAACCAACTGCCAAGGCGGTATCAGCAACAACCTTACCATGACCACCAGCACCCAAAATGGCTAAACATTTCATATTTATTGGCCCTTAAATTTTGGCATCGTCACTTCACCTTTTGCAGCAACACCCTCGCGCTTGATAACTTTTTTGATGGTGATCATTAAAATTTTTAAATCCAACAAAATTGAGTGATGATCAACATACCAAACATCAAGCTTAAAGCGCTCATCCCAACTAAGTAAATTTCTACCATTGACTTGAGCCCATCCAGTAATTCCAGGACGCATCTCATGCCTACGATATTGTTCTTCGGTATACAAAGGCAAATATTCCATAAGCAATGGTCGAGGGCCTACTAAACTCATATCCCCCTTTAGAACATTCCAAAGTTCAGGTAACTCATCAAGACTTGTTCTTCTGAGAATCTGCCCAAATGGCGTTAATCGATCTTCATCATTCAATAAATTGCCATATTCATCAAGCGTCTCATTCATTGTTCTGAATTTATATAAGGTAAAAGGCGCACCATTAAGACCTGGTCTAATTTGAGTAAAAAGTATTGGCGAACCAAGCTTTATGCGAACCGTGATAGCCAAAATTATCAGCGGAAACAGTAATAGAAATATCAGAGTAAATGCCGCTAAGATGTCAAAAAATCTTTTCACTTTGATAACTCATTAAATGGGTTATTTGGTAGAAGAATCTCCAGATAATCTTTTGCCAATCTTTGATAACTTCGATTTTCAAAAATCCAGGATTTACCACGAAGACCTATCTCAGCAAGATCAGAATGACTCATATTTGCATAATGTTCAATCTCACCTTTCAAAGATTCGACATCGCCAGCTGGCACGTAAGTGCCACAATTAGCTTCATTGATCATAGATGGAAAACCGGTATATGAGGCAATAATTGGCTTTCCTGAAGCCATATAGTCAATAACTTTATTCAATGACTGACCATACTGCCATACTTTCGAAACATGTACTGAAAAATACAATAAATCACATCTAGCTAAAACTGATTGAACCATCGTTTTTGATACACGCGACGCAAATGTCAGGTTATCTAGATTTTTATATTTTTCAACATATCTATTTCGCAGATCACCATCACCGACCACTAAAAAATGAACTCCATCATGATTTTTCATGTTTTGCGCACATTCCAAAAAAGCATCCAAGGCATTAGTGATACCAATTGAACCCACATACGCAACGATGAATTTATTTTTAGGAAAATTTTGCTCTATGTAACCCTGAGGCAATTCTTCTGCGGCACCTAATGTTAATTGATCTACTCCCATAGGGATGCAATGCGTGGTTTTCGAATAACCCAATACTTTACGTACATGCTCACCTAAATTTGGCATTGTCCCCACAATCGCATCAGCATATTTGTAGCCAATACGTTCAACAATACCTAAAACTAATACGCATGGATTCCAGGATTTAAAGCCACCTTCTTCAATAATTGTTAAGGGCCAGATATCACGAACCTCAAAAATCAATCGGCACTTATATCTTATTTTCCATAAGATGCCATTCAGAATGGTGAGCAAAGAGAGGCTGGATACCACAACTACATCAGGTTTTTTAAAATTTTGATTTGGCATAAGCAACAGTCGCCACTCAAAATGCAACCAACTCAAAATACGTTGCATTGATTTCGCAGCAGAGTATTTCATCGTGCGCACCCAACATAGTCGAATACCATCCAAATCTTGAAATAAGTAGTTTGAATTCATCAACGGAGGCTTGGCTAAATGATTGGAATCAGAGGTGATAATGGTAACTTTATGCCCCATACTTACCAACTCTTTCATGAGCAAGTACCCACGCCCGCCCACAGTACCAAGCCCTGGTGGAGCAACATATTTTGAAACATACCAGATGGATGCAGTCATACTCTACTTAATGCTCATACAACTTAGGAATGACATTGATGACTGGTATCACCTTATCAAAATCCATCCCAATGGCATCTAAGTACCATTTGATATTCGGATAACGAGGTTGGTTTTCATCTTGAACCAATGCTAAAGCATCTTCTCGCGTCAGATCACCTTCACGAATTTGGTTACTTCTGAAAGTATCATGCTCAGTAAAGCCTGCTACCGTATAGTAAATATAGTTATATATAGCAGCTGTTCCATCACCAATTCGCCAGGTTGTATTCGTATCAGGCGCAATCTCCCAGTCATACTGATTAATTAAGGTTTCGTCGATGATTTTTTCATCCCAGCGCCAGTAATCAAAGATATGGTAGTAGTCGGTCTTCTCATTAAAACTTCGGTAATATTCACCAGATAATGTGTCCCACAATGAACTATTGAAATACCCTGGGCTTTGAGACATAGCTTTGAATCTTAACCACTGGTAACGTAATTGTTTAAGCGCGCCGTGAGAATAAACTCGCTCTTCCGCAAAATCTGGTGGCACCCCCAGAAAACCTGCTTTAAAGTGAGTTACCTCTAGTGGGTTCACCCCCCATAAATTGAGAGATATTCCAGTTTGCTGCTTAACAGTCTCGACGTGCTGGAAAAAGTGCTTATCACCAGCAGTCAAAATACTGACCATACCTAAATGTGGTGACTTCAACCAAGCTGCCAAGTTCATGGCGATGTTATGGCGTTTTTTAGCAATATCATCAGCCACGATAATATTTTCAATCCCTAGCTCAGCACTCATTCGGCTGATATTACGCCTGCCGAGATCAGTGACCATGCCCCAATCATAGGTGTAAGTGACTGGCTTCATTTTTAGTTCTTTGGCTATCAAATGAAGTCCGTAACAACTATCACGTCCACCCGAAAAAGGCACAATACAGTCGTCGCCATTTGCTCGTCGGAATGGCTCCACCAAATTAAACAACTCTTCAACTGGGCGTGGACGATTACGAGGCTTGTAATGATGGCAATAGTTACAAACGCCCGCCTCATCAAATTGAATATAAGGCATCGTTTCCGGAAGAATGCAACGAGTACAACGTCTACCCGTGTAACGCTTGTACTCAAGCATTTTTTCTTCGGCATTATTAGCGCCAAGACCAGGGATCAAATTCTTTGTTCGCTCAGAATGCTCATGAACTTTTGGCTGATCATCAGACTTGGGAATATCAATCACCAAGCCCTCAACGCGAACCTGCGTTACTGAATCACAAGCTAATTTTCTTAACGGGTAGCTCTCGGAAGCAAAATAGTGCGACCCATCTTTAACACCGTGATAAAGGCTGCCATTATTTGAGAATAAACAAAGTTTTCCTAATTTTGGCAAAGCTAAAGCGCAAGCAACCACGCCCTTGCATAACTCCAAAACACGAGCAGCGATATGTTCAACCTGGCCACCTTTTTCAAGGTGATCAGCTGCAATAGCAGCAATGATTTCAGTGTCAATCTTTTGATGACGGGCTTTGTCTAAATGCGCCCAAAGTGTGTCGTGGTTCACAACAATACCATTATGTAACACGCAGACACCATCACGATAAACCGGCTGATTGTCAGCCAGCCCATTAGTAATCAAACGGCTGTGCCCCATGATCATGCCAGTATTGGCAAAGCTGGCTTCATTGAGCAAGGTGGTAATAGACTTATTAGTTCGATGAAGGGAATAACCCTGACCATCAACGCTCAATAAGCCACTAGAATCCTTCCCGCGCCGCTCCGCATGATGAGCCAAAAGGCGGACATCAGAATAGTCAATAGCTCTATCAGAAATTATTCCAAAGATTCCACACATGCTTAATATACCTATAAATTAACCAATAACTGCAAACTATTTGGCAAGCTCATCAAAACTTCAATTTTTATCTGAGTACCCTAGAATAAAACCGTAAAAAGAAAAATAATTGCCCTCCACCCATCTGGAGCTAAAACATATCTAACACAATTGAATTAATATCTTCACTCCTACGTTTTAAAGTAAATAATTCAAGTGCGCGCAACCGCCCAAGCTGTGAGAGTTTTAGTCTATTAATTTCTGAATCAACTAACTCCTTAATGCCAGCTGCAATAGATTCAGCAGAGAGCCCATCAACATAGAGAGCATGTTCACCCAACACCTCTTCCACCGCACCCACACGACTTGCAACAACCGGTGCGCCACATAGAATCGCCTCAAGTAGACCCACACCAAAACCCTCAAATCGACTTGGTTGTGCGTAAATCAAGCATGTGCGCAAGTACTGAATTTTTTGATCTTTAGAGATCTCCCCAGGAAATTTAATATATTCAGACGCTCCCAATTTATTGGCATACTGTTTATAAGTGGAATCACATTTTCCAGCAAGAATAAAAACTATGTCAGGATACATTTTGCGTATGATGACTGCGGCCTCAATTAATTCTGGAATACATTTACGCTCTGCGTTTCCCTGAACCATAGTAGCAGTCGTGTAGATAAAGTTTTTTTTATTAGAATTAGAAGGGCTATACTCATTTTCATTAAGCACGTGTGGGCTGTATACAATGTTGGCGTCTGGATATAGTTCCTTTAGTTGCCGGTACTCCAAAACAGAGACAACAATATTAACAGTCGCATTTCTTACGGAATAGTCTATTAATTTTTTTTGATACCATGGACGAGTTTTATATAACCACAGATTAAAGGTCCCCGTAATAATAATTGGCTTTTTAAAAAGTTTAGCTACTAATATTGGGAAAAAAGCCCAAGTCCACCACCACACAAAAAATAAATCAGCAATTTTGAGATTCCTAAATTTTGTACAAGTGAAAACTTCAAATCCCAAATTATTCAATATCTCAATATCAGTAGCATAGAACTCAACTTTATTAAAATCATTTTGATCACTGACACGGGCAAAAAAACATGCTTTCTTCATCTTGTCACACCTTGTTTTTTACTAAAATAAATTAAACTACCCATGCCCATTTTGCCAACAATCCCATCAAGAAAGCCGACAAAACATGCAAAAGCATATTCATGCCTACCTTGAATCAAACGGAAAATACACTTAACTGGAATCTCAATGAGAGTCATGTAAAGAAAAAAAGTAATTTTATGCCGTAACATTCCATATTTTCTTACAATAAAAACTCTGTTCCTCTGAAGCAAATATCCTTCGATAGGTCGAAAGGGAGGATTGTGAATTTTATGGCCAAAACTGACGCTAGGGTTTACAACTATCGAATATCCAGATCTTTGAACTTTTATACCAAAATCAACTTCATCTACGTATGCAAAGATCTCATCACTTAGTCTAATATTTTCTCTTAAAATGTTTCGAGAGAGTAATACTAAGGCCCCTTGACAAAATTCTACACGCAAAGAAGAGCAACTTGGATCCGGAACTTCCCGTTCAGACAACCAGCATGTGCGTGAAACCCAAAAATTATATGGGCCTCCACCAATGGATCGAACCTTGCCTGTATAAAAATCAACTTCCTTACAGCCGACAATGCCTATTCCAGGTTCAGAATCAATTGTAGAAATTAAACTTTCAAAAACATTTATTCCAATATCTACATCTGGATTTATTAAAAAAAGATAATCATAATCATACTTGCGAGCATAATCTATGGCAATATTGTTTCCTCCCGTATAACCCTTGTTTTGATCAGAAAAAATAAAATGAACTTCTTTAATTGAATTCTTTAGGAAATCTTGATAGTAAGTACTAGAATTATTATCTATAATAAGCACATCAACTTCAATAGTTTGATTTTTAATGCATCTAACGGAATCAACTACTAATTCTCCAGAATTAAAAGTGACTATGCAGGCTAATATCTTTTTAGTCATTAATAACTTTCAATTTGATTGGTGGCTGAGATCTTAATAAAAAGTAAGTTGCTAAAATAAAGCCATAAAAAACAGAAACATAGGAAAAAGAAATTGTGGCGTAGGCTATATTAGAGGTAATTAACCCAATTATTCCACCGAATGCACCAACACCAAGAAAGGGTATTATTTTTTCATATTTTATTATATGAAGACTATAACGCAATAAATAAATTTGAAATACTAGACCAGTTAATAAACCAATTATTCCTAGATCACTGAGAAGTTGAATCCAATGCGAATGGACACCCCAACCCATCTCGCCCCCATAATCTCTCGAATAAAAAATTTGAAAATTATTCATTCCCACTCCTAAAATCGGGTTATCTAACCAAATTTCATAAGCTATCCGAGCAAGCTCCAATCGATGCCCATTTCCATCAGAAAAATCATTAAAGTAATATAACCTATTAGATACAGCAGTAAATATAAAGTCATTCAAAAATAATGAGCACAATAATGCGATATTTAATAACATGAATTTACAGAGCCTAATTTTTTTAACTGCAGAATTTTTAGTCCAGGGTTGAATAAAAAATATTGCAAATGTACTAGCAAATATACCTAGAATTCCACTTTTTGAAGCAGTTAATAATATGGCTGCAAACATTATAAATAGAAATGTTAGTTGAATATACTGTATTTTTCCAAAAAAGATATATTTGTGAATAATCTTAGAAAATAAAAAGGGGTACGAGCATAATAGGAATGCGGCGAATGTATTAGGATCTCCAAAAAAAGCTCTTGCCCTGAAAGTTGGGTCCATTGGAATATTAATATCTGAATGCAAATTTTTTGTCAAAAAGTTTAAAAGTATATCTTCATTCAAAAAAATATAACCCAAAACTTGTCCTACAGCTAAGATAGACATTAAAACACCGATAGACATCCAAACGTTAAGAATTTTTCTAAGGTAATAATAATTTCTAATATATAAAACAAAAAAAATTAATATGCTTGTATATGTAATATATGAAAAAATTGACTTAATTGGATATTCATATTCTTCAGAAAATATCAATGAAATTAATGATGCCAAGAAAAAAGGTGCACTTAATAGTAAAACATTTATTACGTATTTAAATTTGATGGGATTTAATATTAAAGAGGTTATCACTAAAGGATAAATAGCCAGTATTATTATATACTCAGCACGAATCCTAATTATAAAATTCCAATATAAACCATCAAATGCAACACTTACAATAAGTAGTATTAAAAAAGAAAGGTAAGTTTTCTTATACAATTGAAGGAATTTTTAGATATTTTAAAATATAATTGCATTACTATTGCGCTGAGTTTTTTCTTTTTAATTCCCACAGTTTAATCCATATCATAAAATGGTAAATAAACATTAACGATGAAATTATAAAACCATATAATCCTTGTTTATACCCACCATAATAAAAAAATCTTTTTAAAAACTCTCTTGACGGTCGATATAACAACGAAATAATATTAAAGGATATACCGCTATTCGAATAATCTCTTGCAATAGCAGTAGTGTATCTATTCGTTTTATCGAAAAACTGAGAAATGTCATTATAGTTTATGTGTATTATTGCATTATTATATTCAGCTGCAAGCGTGACTATAACTCCATCAATTATAGGGGTTTCATGTATTACCCCCCTGTAAACGACGGCTTTTTTTCTAAATAATCTCAATTGGCTATCGGGCCACCAACACATTGTTCGTGCCCATGTGCCAAATATTTTATTGACCCTGGGAATAGAATATGCATCTACACTTTTATTTAGTAGAAGAGCGGGTATGGAATCTCGCAGTCCTTTGCTAATTCGCTCATCAGGATCTAGTACTATTACCCATTCATTATCTGCGGCCTGAATACTAATATTTCTCACAAGTTCTACATATGGTTGTTTTGTTATTTCTATACGCCTCACCCCATATTTTTCACAGATAACAGCTGTTTCATCATCACTTTGCATGTCAAATACCAGCACTTGATCAGCAAACAAACAACTTACTATGCAATCCTCTAAAAACTCACCTTCGTTACAACAGACTATTACAGCCGTTAGTTTATCAAACATGCATTATTCCTGATATTTTGATATAAGCCATTCTTGCTTTATATTTAAGTTCATTCTTCAATACTGAAACACGATCACCTATTTCTATATTTATCTTTTTGTCATCGCTATTTTCAATAAAAATATCGTTAAAATTTTTCATAACTGTTTTTGGGTTATATCTATCAGAGTAGCAGTCCCAACTACAAGCTGAATACTTTAGTTTATCAAAAGTATGAAAAATTTTCATTACCTCCTGCTTATTACGATACAAAAAAGCAGTTTTTTTTAAAGCCTTAATATGCATTGTCTGCGGTGAATAGGCATAAGTTATTACAGGTTTATTTCTTATGGAAAATTCTGCGCAAGCTAATCCAAATGTTTCGCCTACACCTCTAGCATGAATCATTGCATCACAGGAATTAATAAACATCTCTTTAAAAGTTAACTCAGATGTTCCTGGGAAAAAATAAACCTGCTTGTTACAGATAAACCTTTCAATATTTAAAAATAAGAAATAGATATCTGATCTGTCACGAACTATTTCAGCTATAGCTTCTTTTACAAATGTAATATCAAAACTTGTAGCCCCGCCATGACAACCGAAAACTATTGCATTGTTAGGAATCCCCAGCTCTTCTCTTAATGAGATATCACATTGAACTGGTGAATTAACAATATGAGGAACAAATGGAATTTTTTTATTGGAAAATGTATCAGATAGCCATTCTGAAATATATGCAAATTTTTCACCGTGGATATCCCTATACCTTGAAGGGAAAACACTATGAACAGCAGTTGGAACAACACTTGAAATAACGCCATCCCTAAATCCACTCTTTATTGCATAAAGTAGAGTTGACTCCGTTTCACGTAATATCCCGTCAACATCTGAAAATTTTTTATAGCCAATGACATCAAATTTTTTTTTAAATTTCTCGACTGCACTAACATTATTTTCGACACTGTTTTCATCGTATAGTATATAGGATTTATTTCCTAATATTTCTTGATTATTTAGAGCGTAATCATATAATGCCACCTCTGTTCCACGAAGACCAATTTGATTTGAGTGAAAAGCAATTTTTTTATTCATATTTTTCAACCGTGCATTTTATTTAACCTTATCATTGCATACATATAATACAAATAAATATCTCTTATGCTATTTTAATTACATTAAAGTATGCTTTCATGTGCATACAAAATTTTCTCTTATAAAATATAAATTTACTTACTGAATTTACCAAAGAAAAAATATGCCGCGTATATAAATACTATAAATTGTGTAAGTACTAAAATTACTGAAACTCCCAATGTAGAGTAACCAGGTATTATATTCATATTCAAAACTATACTTATAAGGGCACCAATTGCAGAGGCTTTTGTCAAAAGCATTGAATTGTTCATTGCTGGGAATACATATGCAAATAAATTCATGGGAATTGAAAAGACTAAAGACCAGCAAATAATTTTAAGTATTTGTATTGACTCGTTATATGAGTTACCGTACATATGATATATAATTAATTCAGCTAAAAAATAAACCGCACAAGCTAATGCTATAGATATACCAAAAAAAATTAATAGCAATTTTTTTACTAATAAATTAAAGCCAACACTACTTTCATTAAATCTTCTGCACAATTTTGGGAAAAACGCCTGATAATACAATGATGGTATTGCCTCCATTAAAGCAACCACCGCATAAGCAGCTACATAATATCCAACAGATTCAACACTGTCATATCTCTCTAATAATAATCTATCAGTCCTTGTATAGCCTTGCCATGCCAGACCACTAACTAAATATGGCGACCCAAATATTACTAATTTAATTCCAATTTCATTTAATGATCTAAATTCATAAGTTTTTATATAAACAATTTTATTTAAGATGAGTGCTGCTCCTCCCGCAAAAATTTGCGCTAAGAAGTAAGATACTGCAATCATTAATATAAGAGTTGATCCATTAAATAAATTAAGGCTAATAAAACTAAAAATAAAAAAAATAACTCTTTCAATGATACGTAAAATTGTTTCAGCGAGCATCATTTCTTGAGCCCTCAATACTATTCTTACATAATCGTTAAAAACCAGCGCGATAACAGATGCGCCAAAGATTAATAAGGATATTTTTTCAGTACTGTTGCTCCCAAGATAAATAACTAGAGAAAATATAAGAAAACCCACCACCGCTAACAAAATCTTTACTGCAAGTATTTGCCATTTAAATCTCTCAAAATTTACACTCCCTCGCGATATCTCTCGGATAGCGTATGTTGATATGCCAAAGTCCGTAAATACCGCCAAGAACCCAAGATAAGTGAGAGCCAACACATAGTTACCATAAACAACTGGGCCACCAAATCTTGCAACTAGAGAATTTATTATTGTGGTGAGTACAAGTGAAACTCCAAAACCTACCCCCAACCAAATTGTATTTTTAAATAAAGTAGTTTGTATATTTTTTAGCATTTGAATGAAAAAAGGAAATTTTCTGCGTTCAAGTTCTTATGGCAACTTTATTCAGCGGGAAAATTTTTGATTCATTTTTTTTAAAAATAATCATGATTTTGGCCATATCTAATTTCTACTATCTATTTTCATGACTAAGCTTTAAAAACTCTTCAATCGCTTTTATTATTGTGTCTTGAGTTTTTTGCTCAACATCAGCTCCCATGGGTAAACTCATAACCCGCTTTGCTAACTCTTTGGCCACTGGCGTACAGTCAGCGCAACACATATGCTGATATGCGGGCTGCTCGTTCAATGGCAGAGGGTAATGCACTGCAGTAGGAATCCCTATTTCCGCCAGATGTTTTTGTAACTCGCCGCGTGCATGAACTAAAACAGTGTACTGCGCGTAAACATTGCTGCAATCTTTACGAGTGGAGATAAGTTGAATAGTTTCGGTGGAAAAATTATAGCGGTCTATGAATGATCTAATTTGTTCACTGTAGCGCTGACCTATAAATTTTCGCTGACTTACTTCCCATCTAAATCTCTCAAGTTTGGCTAGCACGATGGCGCACTGAAGAGTGTCCATACGCCCTCCAACCCCAACACGTGTGTGAACATAACGCTGACTTTGGCCGTGAATGCGTATCTCACGCAGGACTTCTGCTAAGGTGTCGTCACTTGTGAATATGGCACCACCATCGCCGTAACATCCTAAAGGCTTGCTGGGGAAGAAGCTAGTGCAGCCGATAGTGCTGACGTTGCAGCTTTGGCGACCTTTATAGGTGGCGCCAAAGCTTTGAGCCGCATCTTCAATTACTGGTAGATTACCGTGTTTGGCAGCAATCGCATTGATGGTATCCATGTCAGCTATTTGACCGTACAGGCTCACTGGCATGATTGCTTTAGTTTTAGAGGTTATTTTTTCCTCTATCAGATTTGCGTCTATGTTGCCGGTGTCTGGCTCTACGTCAACAAATACAGGCTTTGCACCGAGTAGCACGATTACCTCAACAGTAGCAACAAAGGTAAAAGGCGTGGTAATGATTTCATCTCCTGCTTTAACCCCTAAAGCCATTAGACTCATTAGCAAGGCTTCTGTGCCGCTGGCAACAGTGATGCAATGCTTAGCACCTGTATAAGCAATCAGCTTTTCTTCGAGTTCTTTTACCTCCGGCCCCATGATGTAATTTCCGTGATCCAGCACAGCTTTTATCCTGGAGTCGATATTCAACTTAAGGGCTTGGTATTGGGTTTTAAGATCGATAAAGGGAATGGTCATGGCTATCGTAATATTTAAAGGTTTTCACAACTAAGTTGCTCGCCCTTGAGTTGGTACTTTTGCCCAGTATGAGGACATAAGTACTGTCCCTGACCTTTTAACGGAAGCGGAATTTGTTCGCCAAATTGACTCATCCACCCATTTTGGCGAGCAGGCACGCCAACCATCAATGCATAGGGCTTAACATCTTTGTTTACCAATGCACCTGCACCCACAAAAGCGAATTCCCCAATGGTGATCCCGCAGATCACTGTAGAGTTGGCGCCGAGGGTGGCGCCTTTTTTTACGATTGTGTTACGGTATTCACTTTTTCGCTCAATCAGAGCGCGAGGATTGAAGACATTTGTGAAGACCATACTTGGGCCACAGAAAACTCCTTCTTCTAAGGTAACGTTGTCGTAGATGCTTACATTGTTTTGTACTTTGCATCGATCACCAATGACTACTTTATTGCCCACAAATACGTTTTGACCAAGCGAGACCCCATTACCTATACGTGCGCCACTACAGACATGCGCAAAGTGCCAAACGTGGGAGCCTTCACCGATTTGAGCGCCTTCATCGACGATTGAACTATGGTGGATAAATGTCATAACTTAGGGTAGGCTTGTAAAAAAGGGTGGACTTCGGCTAATTCGCCTTTGACAACTTGGGCAGTGCGGATATTATTGACAGTTTCTATACTGTGACGAGCGTCGGCTAGGCCGTATCCTCTGCCAGCTAAAATTTCACTGTAGCTTTTAGTATGCAAATCAGTGAAGCCCTCGCTAAATTCGAGATGTTCGCCGGAAATTTTAATGTTGCGATAGGTATTTTTTTTACCTCGCACTTCGGAGGGCAAGTCCCTGGAGTCGATTGAGAGAAACCAGCGCACTTTAGCGCGCTCATATTCGAGGTAGCCGGCGGCCATTTTTGCACCCGAGTGGTGCACGATGTTACGCTTAAGCCTACCAAATATGAAGTGCAGCATATCGTAAAAGTGTACGCCGATGTTAGTGGCGAGTCCAAATGATTTGCGGTTGTCTCCTTTCCAACTTTCCATATACCATTTTCCACGGCTGGTGATGTAGGTTAGCTCGACATCAAATTTAGTATCTATAGGGGATGCAGTGACTTTGTCACGCAGTTTTTGGATGGTATCGTGGTGTCGAAGTTGCAGGATGTTATAGACGCGTTTACCAGTTTCTTGCTCGACCAGCGCAAGCTCATCGATGAGCTCAGGTGTTGGCACAAGAGGTTTTTCACAGATAACGTTGCAGCCTAAACGCAGACATGCAGTGATATGTGAGTAGTGTAAGTAGTTTGGTGAGCAGATTGCCACATAGTCGAGTTGGGTGGCAGAATTGCGCTTAAGTTTGTAGGCATATTCCAGAAAACGTTCGAACTCCGTGAAGTACTCGCTTTCAGGTGAGATGCTATCGATGATGCCGACGGAATCATTAACATCGTAGGCCACAAGTAAAGAGTGCCCAAGCTCTTTGATAGCCCGCATATGCCTAGGTGCAATGTAACCTGCTGCGCCAATGAGTGCAAAATTTTTCATTTTTTAAGAGTTGTTAAGGATTACTTTTATTAACGAATTAGAAGCGAAAGACAGTGAAGCCAACCTGAGTGAGAGTGTGGCGGTCGAACAAACTTTTGAGGTCAGCGATGATAGGCTGGTGAGCAGAGGTACAAAAGCTTCTAAGAGTTTCTGGTGTCAGAGAACGAAATTCTCGGTGACCAACGGCAACCACCAAGCTATCAACGAGGTTATAAGAATTTACATCACCCAACGTGATACCGTATTCCTGCATGACTTCAGCCTCATTGGCCCAGGGGTCGGTAACAACGACCGTGACGCCCCAAGTTTGAAATTCTTGGACAAGGTCGGCCACTTTACTGTTTCGGATGTCAGGACAGTTTTCCTTAAAAGTTATACCCATGACACCAACTTTGCTACGCGCGACGTCGATACCGTTTTGCAGCATACGTTTAATTACGTTGCGCGCAGCATAACGCGACATATTGTCGTTCATACGGCGGCCGGCAAGGATAATTTGTGGATGATAACCTAATTCTTCGGCTTTATGAGTGAGATAATAAGGATCGACACCGATGCAGTGTCCGCCCACCATACCCGGGCGAAAAGGCAGAAAGTTCCACTTGGTACCTGCTGCCTCGAGCACTTCTAGAGTGTCAATGCCAATCCGCTCGAAGATTACAGAGAGTTCATTGACGAATGCGATATTCAGGTCTCGCTGGCTATTTTCAATAACTTTTGCAGCTTCAGCCACTTTAATACTACTAACTTTCCAAGTACCAGCTGTGATGATGCTATTGTAAAGTGCGTCTACTATGTCGGCCACTTTGGGTGTGCTGCCGCTAGTAATTTTGCGGATGTTTGTGAGGGTATTAACCTTATCACCGGGATTGATACGCTCCGGGCTGTAGCCACAGAAAAAGTCGCGGTTGAACTTCAGGCAGCTGAGTTTCTCCAGCACGGGCACGCAAACTTCTTCGGTGGCGCCAGGGTAAACAGTTGATTCATAGATAACAATGTCGCCCGCCTTGAGTACCTTACCTATGATCTCGCTGGCCTTGATCAAGGTGGTCAAATCGGGTCGATTTGCTTTATCAACCGGGGTAGGCACGGTGATGATGTAGATTTGTGCAGACTGCAGATCAGACATATTTGCAGTGAAGGATAGCTGAGTTGCACTGTGCAGCTCTTCTGAGCTACACTCCAATGTACGATCATGTCCAGCTTGCAATTCAGTGATACGAGTTTGATTGATGTCAAACCCGATTGTGACGTTGTGTTTGCCGAATTCCACAGCCAAAGGGAGTCCAACATACCCGAGACCGATAATGGCGATAGTTTTTCTTTTTAAGTTCATTATTAATTTTAAATTAAGACAAATGGGTAGTACCTAAACAGGAGATCTGTCGCTAATCTTATCTTCCATGAACTTTTCCCTTACTTTGGTGTACATAATTTACCATATTAAAAAAAGTAGCTTTATCTATAAGATTTTTAATATCAGTAAATTAGGATTTGGGATTTGCCCCTCGAGAAGAAACTAAAATTCGCTTACTAATCATTAATAGCAACCCTAAAAATAACCCGACCAATAGACCGAATATCAGAACTATTCTTTTCTTAGGGGCTGCAGGAATATCAGAAACATAAATTGGTGAAACTAATCTTGTCTGCCTTGTATCTGCCGTTGTAATGAAGTTATTTAAACGCAAGATCTCTTCAGTTAGAAACTTAACTTCATCTCGATTGGCCAAATAAGCAGCAGAAAGAACAGCTCCAGATTTGTCTGCTCGAGAAACCAATGCTTGTGAATTAGTTAAACGCTCTTGGTATTTAACTAACAGAGTCTTTGCCTCTTCGATGTAGGGCTTAATAATTTCATTTTGAGAAGCTTTGATGTTATCAAACAGTGATTGCGCACAGGCAATTGCAACCTCTTTACTATCACGATTAACTTTTAGTTCAATCATTGATGGAACACCCTTCACTAGCGAAAATTTTGCAACCTTTACCAAAGCTTCAAAAGGAGCTTCCGCAGATTCAAAATCACAAGCTTTAATTTCTTGGTTTGAATAAGTACTTGGCATCCTCAATCTGGCCATTAATAAATTGGGATCTTCAATATTGATACCCAGAGGATTAGTGTTGCTGTTGCTGTTGCTGTTAGCACTGATCTGAGCCATCTGTATTTGAGCGGTGGCTTGATATTGATTTGGGGTCACCCACAAATAAGCAACTGATCCAATCAATCCCAATAACCCTGTCAGGACGATTGACTTCCAAGACTCCACCAAGAAATCAATGATGTCTTTAATAGAGATTTCATCTTCAGAAATTGTGTTGAAAGATTGTTCTGACATGTGTACTGGACCGATCTGTATTTTGAATGCCTCAAGCAATGCTTTTGTGTTGACTCTTTATTGCTTCCTTATATCTATTTTTTGATAGTTACTTACCCAGCATAGCTTGCTTAAACGAGTAAAAACTAAGTCATCAGTAGCTAGAACTATATTTTATACGAATTAGAAGTTTTTTATCTTTGATTTCACTTATGTAGGCCAATTCCTACAACAAAATCAGAACTATTCTCTATAGAAACCTGACTATCCTCTTTTTTCGAGCTTTTCTTATTTAACTTTCATAAAGAGGTGTATCAATGGGTATTCGCATGAAGTATTTTCCACATCAATCAGGAACTAATAGTGAGCAAGCAGCGGCCATGAATGCCGCTCTTGTGACTGAATTAGAAATGGATGCAAAGCCAGCATCCATGATCACCACCAAGAATCGTGCCTGCGAATTTTTCATTCAAAAGGCAAAACTTAAGAATCTAAACCCCATTACATGCATGGGTAGTCTCGGTCTTAATTCAAGCAAGTCAATTCAGTTCTTTAATGGAGATCACAAACATGTTGAGTTCTTGCGCTTAATTCATGCCATCACCATGATTGGTTATGACGTGAAGATTTCTCTGACACCTGCTGATTTTCCATTTGGCATCATCAAAGGTGATCCTTGCTGACTTAATAAAAATGGCCAAGGAATGTTCCTTGGCCATCTCTATCTATTAACCCTCTTTTATCTCTCTTCTTTATCTTCTTTTTTTCTTTTATTTTTTCTCTTAATTCCCCGCCACAATCGACATAACCGCCATCCGTACAGCAATTCCGAAGGTCACCTGCTTAAGGAGCACTGACTGAGGGCCATCGGCCACATCACTGGCAATCTCTACTTCACGATTCATGGGACCTGGATGCATAACAATCGCATCAGGTTTAGCCAGCTTGAGCCT
>JACCDN010727649.1_pt1 | contig 21667 bp, 21 predicted proteins | sample 7441691 | NCBI WGS metagenome assembly JACCDN01 (sample SAMN15323439, study PRJNA562643) | freshwater metagenome | isolation source: river surface water | place: USA:Blue River Watershed | collected 2017-08-16 | reverse complement strand
TACAGCAACCGGCATTGCAACAATCGTGGCATTCTTCTTAATTTGGTTGCTGGTTTCTCAGACCGGCCTATTTGGCTCGCTATCAACTTTGGTCAACAGTGTGATTGGTGGCGGGGCTGGCTCCACTCAGAACGGCGTTGACGTAGCTCAGACCTTGAGCCTGCCTCGTGTGATGTCTTTCGCCTTCACGGTTTCACTCTTCAACCTAGTTTTGGGCACCGCCCTGGTTGGCATCAGTGCATTGATCTTCAATGTGATTGGTCGCCTAACCGGCGGTATCTCAATCGGCTTTACTAATAACTAGCTTTTGTAATCAGGAATTTTCCTGTTTGCACAAAGTCTAAATCTGTTTTTTCAAAGAGAGAAAAGGCTTCACTAAAATTTTCGACAATTGGTTCACCGGGACCGTTAAACGAGGTATTCATTACAACAGGCGGTAGACCAAGCCGCTTGAGCGCGACAAGGATTTTGTGAATTAGACCATCATCCTCTTTCACGGTTTGAACCCTAGCTGTGTCATCAACGTGCGTTATCGCAGGAAGAAGCTCGCGACCCAACTCAGTAACTGTGTAATTGATCAGCATAAAAGGGGACTCGGGGGGGCCATCAACAAAATATTGTGACGAGTCTTCAACTAGCACGGCCGGAGCAAACGGTCGCCATTCTTCACGATTCTTGACTCGGTTGACTCGAGCCCAATTGCTAAGAATTGATGGATTGGAAAGTATCGAACGATGGCCAAGAGCCCTAGGACCGGTTTCTGATTGACCCGAGAGACACGCCCCAACCTTGTTTTCAGATAAGAACCTGGCAATTGACTCCGACATTACCTTTGGTTTCGAAACTTTGTAGCCCTTAAGTCTAAGTTGTGCTCGGCGAAAGATTGTTGGCTCTAGTCTGGAGTGTTTAGAGCCCAGATAGGCATAGCTACTCGAAACAGGGCCGACGGAGTTTGAATTGAAATCGCCACTAACTTTGGCCAAAGCCAAGTTTGCGGCACCTAAGGAGCACCCGCCGTCCTCACAGTGCGGTTCAATTACCAGGTCTCGTCTCAGAAGATTCCAAATTTTAGAATTTGTTGGGCAATTAAGGGCGAATCCGCCAGAAATTCCCACGGAGCCAAAATTATTTTTTACCTCAATTTCACCAACAAATTTGCTGAAAGAGTCTTCGGCATATTTCTGCACGGCGAAGGCTATTTCCGTAGGCCCCAATTCCGTTACCCTTGCCGGATCACCAATCCCAGAAACATCAATTCCAATGGACGCAGCAGAACGCATTAGCTCAGAGAAAAACAACTCATAGAGGCTCTCATTCTTGAGGTCGGTTTGGAAGTACCGAATTAAATCAAACCGATTACCCAAAGGAATTGAATGTGAAATCTTCTTTTGTCCACCATAGGCGGCTAGACCCATAAGTTTTCCTGCTCCACCGATAGAGCCGAGACCAAGTTTCATCGCACAGTAGTCATAAAGTTGACCAATTTCGAATTGATGCAGAACAATCAATCTCAAAGATTGCCCATCCCATCTCCAAACACCGCCTGACTGCACACCTGTACCACCATCGTGTGTATAGATGTTGCGCGGGCGGGAATCAGCGATCACATTACTCGCCGCATGAGAAGCATGGTGAGACCAGAAATATGCTGGCATTATCTGACTATGAATCTGAATTTCAAACTCATGATTCATGCTCAGCGCATCTGCACCATTTGGGTCTGATGAAAAGTAGTTTTCTATTACTTTATTTATGTTTCTAGGAGTGCTGAAATCCGTCGGTGCCCTGAGCGGGTCATTAACAAGAAAAAATTCTGTTTCCTCTAGCTCAGAATTAGGAATCCTGCGATCAAGGGACAGGAAGTCTCGAAATTCTTGCCATGATTTTGAAGTTGGGTCAGGGCCCTGCTGAGAAATTACAAATACGGACCTATGTTTTTCATCTAGCCAGTCTCTGCCATGATGAATAACGTTGTCTGATTTCGGTTCAGGACTGTGCCTTGGAAATATTTTTATTGAATCAACGCTCCTGTTAACAATGGGCATTAGCTGCGTGCCTGTAACGCCGACCGCGGTAATTTGGGATAACCGGACTCCAGCCGATTTCAAGGCCAAGTCAATTGTTCGAATGTCTAAGCCAAAATCATGCCGAATTCGAGTATGACGTTCTTGCAGGATTGAGGATTCAATGCCCTTTTCCGAAATAACTGAGGCAGAAGCATCGTGGCCAAGATGCAGTCCTAAAACATAAACCATTTGTCGCCTTTATTGAAAAAAGTCAATTCCCTATTTATAAATTAGTAGCCTACCTATTCAAGCAATTGATCGATACCTAGTTTGACGGCCAATAGCTAAAGCGGTAAAGTAAAAGATGTTCTACGGGCCTATAGCTCAGGTGGTTAGAGCGCTTCACTGATAATGAAGAGGTCGGAGGTTCAAGTCCTCCTAGGCCCACCAGGAAGCCTTTCTCAACCGAGACAAGGGTTCCAAGCGTAGAAAAACAGCAACAAAGTGCACCAAGACCCGGGGATTTAGCTCAGTTGGTAGAGCACCTGCTTTGCAAGCAGGGGGTCAGGGGTTCGACCCCCCTAATCTCCACGTACTAGCAGACTTGGACAAATCACCACCAAGACTTAGATTCAAGTAAATTTGAACTCAACCAGGTGTTGAATTTTGGAGAGTTTGTGATCCTTGCCTTTATTAGCGTTGGCTTGAACGCGCTTGCCCAGATAGCAATCAAATCCCTCTCAAGCTTGGAGCCTGATTCAATTTTTTCCTATTTCCGAGCATGGCAGTTGTATGCAACTGGATTTCTCTATTTGTCGAGCATAGTTCTTTGGTTTCTTGCTCTAAGGACAGTTCCACTTAGCATTGCTTATCCTCTTCAGGCCTCTGGATATGTCCTAGTTACACTTTTGGCCGGACTAGTTTTCCAGGAAAAAATCACCTTTTTCCACCTAGTAGCGCTGTCTCTGATTGTCCTTGGAGTCGCAGTCTTGGCATTAGGAGCCAACAAGTGAAAATCCTAATAACGGGCGGAAGTGGGTTTGTCGGTCAACACCTCAGGAAGACACTAGAAAAACAAGGGCACGTTGTGGCTACCGTAGACGTAAGCTTCCAGGGGTCTGATTTTCGTTGCGACTTAAGAAAACCTGAATTTCGTGAATTTCTTGAGGAACTAAAACCGAGTGCAATCGTTCACTTAGCTGGAGTGCAATACCTCCACAGAATTAGCCGCAGCAAACGCACTGCTTTTTTTAGGCAGAACGTTGAGATGGCAGAGGGCTTATCTAGAGCAATTTTGGCTTCGCCCTCTGTTAAGAGCTTGGTGTACTTGAGCACGGATATGGTCTACGGAAGGCCGGAATTTACCCCTGTGCCTGCTAATTCAAAAACTAATCCTTTGGGACCCTATGGAAAAAGCAAACTAGAAGTTGAAAGAATACTCTTAGGGCTTTCGAAGGAAGCGGGCATTCGTCTTACAGTCTTTCGTCCAAGGCTAATTGCGGGGCAAGGCCGAAAAGGCACAATTGAGGTTCTAACCAAGTTGATGAAAATGAACCTACCTGTTCCAGTTTTTGGAAAAGGCACAAATAAATACCAACTTGTTTCAGTCAGTGATGTCTGCAGTGCAATCGCCCTTAGCTTAGAGAAAAGTTCGGAAGGCATATTTAATCTTGGGTCGGATAATCCTCCAGAGGTTAGGCACCTTATTTCTAGCACCATCGACAGCTTAAAGTCGCGGAGCATCACGATGAAACTGCCAAATGCTTTGCTAATTCGACTCCTTAGATTTTTGGATCATTTAAACTTATCCCCGCTATCTCCCGAGCAGTTTGAGATCGCTGGGCTCGAATATGTGCTCGACACTTCTGAAACGAAAATCGCATTAGGGTGGGAGCCCAAGAAAACTGATTTTCAAATTTTGCTTGAAAGCGTCAGCTAAACATGTCAACAGGGAGAGCGGCCCCGGCCAATGTTTTGGTTGTGGACCTTGACGGCACATTAACAAAAACCGACATGCTTGTAGAGTCAGTGATTTGGAACATCATTAACAATCCGCGCATCGCCCTTGCGGCCTTTGTCAATTTCCTAAAAAAGAGGAATAAAGCCCAACTCAAGCAAGAGCTGGCGAAAAACTATAAATTTAGTGCTAAATCTTTACCGATGAATTCCGATGTACTTTCTTTGATAGAAGAGTATAAAAGCAGAGGCTCTGTTATAGCTCTGGCTACGGGGTCAGACAAGCGGATAGCATTGAATTTTTCGGCGGAAATGCCCGGCAGATTTGATTTCGTTTTCGCAAGTGATGGAAAAATCAATCTAACGTCCACAGATAAAGCGGCTGTTTTGGCAGAGAAATTCGTTGAATTTGACTATGTCGGTAATTCTCGGGCCGATTTTCCGGTATGGGCAGCGGCAAAGAATAGTTTCACTGTCGGCAAATCAGTAAAGAATCATCAAATCAAATCCATCACTGGTAAGAAAAGCTTGACTGAAAGAACTAGGGCAGTTCTTCGACAAATCCGAGTTCATCAGTGGTCAAAGAACGCTCTGATAGCGCTATCAATTGTGCTGAGTCATCGATTTCTAGAAGCGGACTCGTGGCTACGGGTGGCATTTGGGATTATTTCTTTCGGATTGATCTCTTCGGCGGTCTACATATTTAACGATTTGGTGGACATACAAAATGACAGAGAACATTCCACAAAGAGATTCAGGCCAATGGCCTCCGGAGACTTATCAATTTCCGAAGGAGTCTCAGCTGGACTACTCTCCTTAGCGCTTGGCTGTTCAATTGCATTTCAGCTGCGATCGCCAAGTTTCGGCTTGATTCTATTTGCCTACCTGGTGACAAATGTTCTTTATAGTTTTTGGCTCAAGAAAACGTTGGTCTTTGACGTGGTGGTTTTAGCCCTACTTTATTCAGTTAGGCTATGGGCAGGCGCAGCACTAATCGATGAAAAACTGACATTTTGGATCGTAAGTTTTTCAACATTCTTATTCCTATCCCTCGCGTTCTTAAAACGGTACTCAGAGATCGTTGGGAACGGAATGAACGATGAACGCATTCCGGGCAGAGGCTACCTTAATGTCGATAAAAATATCGTTCTTGTGGCCGGAATTTCTTCAACCTTTGTATCCATGTCATTCTTGGCGTTGTACTTGGACAGTGCAGCCGTGAAAGAGATGTACCAATCCCCTGTTTATCTGTGGGCCTGGCTTCCAATACTTCTAACATGGTCAATGTCTTTGTGGTTTAAATCTAACAGAGGAGAGATGCCTTACGATCCAATAGTGTTTGCGCTAAGGGATAGGACCAGCTTAATAAGCTTTGTAATGCTGATTTCGACTCTCTATTTGGCTATGTTTGCTTAAGGTCGACAGCGCATGAGAACGTTCGGCACATTTTCAAGTCAGAAGCTACTTAGAAATATAGTGAGTGTCCTAATTTTTGCTATTACCGCTTTTGGCATCCTTTTCTCTTTGCAGACAAGCCCCATGGCCATGAGTTGGATTTGGGCTTCTCCCAAAGAGCTGTCATCAGCTTTTGGCCTGTCCGATTCCGGAAGCTACTTGCGGCTCGCCATGGACTTGCGAGACTTCCGAATTGAACCTGAGAATAACTGGATCCTCAGTCTTTGGCCACCAGGTATGCCGGCGCTCTTGTTTGTTCTTTTATCAATACCACTTCCCATAACCCCACTAATCGCACTAGTAGTGGCTTTTTTTTGGACTGTGCCTACTTACTTTTTCTTAGATTTTTTTTCTAAGGAAAAAGGGTTACCGTACATCCTTATTTGGGTGCTGTTCTGGCACGCTAATCCCGTTTTCTGGAATTGGCTTCTGTCGGAGGGTGTTTTTAATAGTGAACCACTTGGTTTAGCCTTAAGTGCCACGTCGTGCGTTTTACTAATTAAGTTATCGATGACCAAGGGTAGCCATTTAAAGAGAGACTTGGTGCTTGCAGGAATCACAGCAGCGGCTTCGCTATATTTTCGACCGACTTTACTATTTCCGTTCGCATCCGCAGCTTGTCTTTTCGTAATTTGGTTTTTGGCAAAAAACGCACAGACAAAAAGGAGTTTGTTTTTTAGCACAAAAAACCTAGTAAATCAGGCCCTGCCATTTCTATTGCCATTTATTGCCATTACTGCACCTTGGACTTTCATAGTTTTGACTATCATTCACCCCGGAAACCCATCATGGGTTTCGAATGACTACTTGTGGGGTCAAAGGTGGATGACCTCAGAATACTTAAACTCGATAGGAGGACAGTTCCTAGTTGAAGGCGGGGCGAATTGGGCCTGCCTTTTGGATCCGGTCATATGTAGGGAATTAGAACCAATGGCCATTCTTCAACGATCAGATGATTTTGATGAGTTGAGGAGGCTTAGTTTTGAGGCTGCGATGCGAAATCCACTAGCATTTTTAGAATTAAGGCTTGGAAACTTGTCCAGAGCTTGGATGACACTACCAGGAAACACAATTGGTAGCTCGTCAAACGCTGCAACAGTCATCTCCTCTTCCATTTTAATTCTGTTACTTGTTGCCTCGATTATCAAAAAGAGCTTCAGTAAAGGCAATTACCTATTTGCCGCAGCAGCCCTGAGCCAGGTTGCGATTCTAATTTTTGCACATACGGAGACTCGGTATTTGTTGCCTATTCATGAAACGCTAGTTGTTTGGGTTACATTTCTCCTTCTCCAAGGAAGTTTAAGCCGAAAGATCGAGAAATAGGTAACGTAATTTCTCCTTATAAGCAAAGCTATTGAACCACTCTTAGTCGCGTATTCTATTTGACATCAATTTACGGGCTAATAATCTTTTTAAGGATTCTTTTGCTAGATAAACCTATGAAGCTCCTGAGCATAAAAATCGCAGTACTCTTGTCGCTACTCACATAGGTTTCAACTTCGTTTTCACATGCACGAGGCGACACTAATAGCTGAAATATCTTCATTAACCAGCCCAAGTAGCTGCACGGTGTGGATTTTACGGAACATAACGGAAGCATCGAACCACCGCGGGAAAGTAATAATCTTCATAAGTTTAGACCATAATTCTTACTCAAAATCTACAAAAAATGCGCTGAGCTCACCTAGGTACTCGCTATCCAGGCCTATTGACCAACAAGCGCGGAAGTCATTGTATGAGGAGGGGAGATTTACCGCTAAGAATTAAATTCTAACTAGAATTGGAACAGACGTAGGTGTTTTCAGTTTAGCCACTTGAGTAGTATGTGATTTCGCAAAACACATTTTTTTGATGTCAGCAAAACAGCCTGACCAGAACCAAAGCTAGGCAAAAGTCGATAGAAGTCAAACGTTTAATTGTGACTACAATCAGACATGTTCAGTTTTAGGAGGGAAACCCATGAATGATCTGCAAATTCAACAAATAATTTCCAAAGTATCTGGCCTGGAGGTTCACGCCCTAAAGCCCGAGCTATCACTTGATGAAATTGGGTGGGATTCCCTTTCGAATCTTGCGTTTATATCGGAAGTAGACGAGGTCATGAATCTTAGAATTGACGCTGACCGTTTGAGCAGTTCAAAAACTCTGGGTGACCTAATTCTACTATTACAAGGGTAAATATTCTCTTGAGTAGAAACACAACCCTCATTGCGGGTGCAACTGGATCCTTAGGAGGGGTGCTAGCCCAGCATCTAAGTGACATGGGTCATAATCTAGTTTTGCTTGGTCGCAATGAAGAAAAACTAATAAGCGTTAGAGATGCTTTAGTAGAAAAGACCAACGGCAAAGTTGAGATTTACGCATTTTCTGATGTTGATTCGATTAGTGCTGTTGCTACAAATGCACTGAGGCAAAACCCTGAGATTAATGGATTGGTGTCTGCTTTAGGCGCGATTTCGATAAAGCCACTTTCGATGACCAGCGCAGGCGCTATGCGTCAGATGCTTGAGGCAAACCTAATCTCAAATTTGGAGTTGATCAGAAGCTTTAGTCTTTTTGATATTAAGAACATTAGAGACAGGAGTATTGTCCTGTTTTCATCCTCGGCAGCACTTCACGGACAGCCAGGCCTCGCCTCCTATGCGGCTTCCAAAGCAGCCCTGGAATCCCTTATGAGATCTAGTGCTCTGGAGCTTGCAAGACTGAAGATTCGCGTGAATGCAGTTCAACTCGGAATGCTAGAAGAAGGCATGAGTGGTAAAATTGCCAACTCAGTTGGACTCACCAATTTTGATTTGATTCGAAGCCGGTACCCCCTTGGGCTTGGTCACTGTGAAGATGCTTGCGAAATAACCGAGTACTTGCTTTCCAGTAAATCAAAGTGGGTCACGGGCGCTTCACTAGCAATTGATGGTGGATATTCCGTTAGTTAAATTTAACCCCATGCGTCAGTAATTTCTTTTGGATAGCCACGATTGAATCTGGCGTTCCAGGGGTACGCGGGATTTCCAGTTTCATCAAACATAGGAAGTTTTGAAAAGGAACCAATTTTTTTCGCGGGGTTACCTATATATAGGCATTCTGCGTCAGCATTTGTTTTGAGTACCGATCCAGCACCTACCAGTGCCCCCATCCCAACAGTTAATCCAGGCAGCACCACAACGTTTACCGCTATTACAGCAAAGTCCTCTATTGTGACGCCTCTCAATATATTCGAAGGCGGCATCGGGTCATTTGTAAGTATGACGCCTGGGTAAAGCCAAACGAAATTTCCGATCCGAGACTTTTGTGAAATATGCACATCGCTATGCGTTCTTACGAAGTCACCAATTAGACAGTCTCCCTCGATGTCAGTTCCAGTACCAATTTGTAGAAATTGGCCAGCAAAAGTCCCACTTCTAACGACAATGCGATGCCCCGTGGAAAGCCCCCTCCCAAAAGTTGAACCAGCATAGAGAACGGAGTGGCTCCTAATAGTGGCGCCATCACCAATGAGAAGCAAGTCATTGAACTCATTTGGGTGTGGTTGGACACCCAAATCACAAAAAGAGCCTACCCAGCAATCATTTCCAAGAACGACCCCCGAGCGAATAACAGAAAACTCTCCAATAGTGATGCCCTTACCAAGGACGGCACCTTCTTCGATTACTGCCGTTGGATGAATGTTGGCCATTCAGAGCTCCTTAATTTTTTAGCTATATAGTTAGGTTACAGTTAGGACAAATCAATCTAGGAGACAAGTGGCTGCGAAAATTACTGCTATAGAGAAGGCATTTCCTAATAATACTTTTTCTAATGCGAATATAAACGAACTCTTCCCGGAATGGTCAATTGACAAGATTTCAGAAAAAACAGGAATTCTAAATCGGTACATCGCAGGGCCAGATGAATTTTCATCAGACCTTGCTATTCAAGCAAGTGTGAAACTCTTTCAGGCTCATGACATAAATCCGAGCGAAATTGATTTTCTAATTTTGGTTACTCAAACACCCGACTACATTTTGCCAGGCATCGCACCCCTTGTTCATGAGGCCATTGGCATGAGAGAGACTGCCGGCGCGCTCGATATCAACCTTGGTTGCTCAGGATATGTCTATGCGCTGGGTATGGCTAAGGGACTAATAGACACTCACCAGGCTTCGAAGGTGCTTATTGCCACAGCCGACACCTATTCAAAATTACTCAACCCCAAAGATAAATCGGTTCGCACTATTTTTGGGGACGGAGCGACAGCAACTCTGCTTGAAGACACGGGCGAGAAAAATGCAATTTCAGGAATCAGCTATGGCACCGACGGATCTGGTGCGGGAAAGCTGATCGTACCTAATGGTGGCATAAGAGACGCAAGTTTAAACTACCCAAAAAGTTCCCCGGCAACGAGAGAGATAAATTCCTCGAAATATGATCTTTTTATGGATGGTCCAGAAATATTCAATTTCACCTTGTCTATCGCCAAGGACTCCGTTGAACGAGTCTTAAGTCTCGCTAACACAAGCTTTGATGAAATTGATTTCTTTGTATTTCATCAAGCAAATGCATTTATGCTGAGTCACCTGCAAAAAAAACTGGGAATTCCAGAATCTAAATTCCCAATTCTGATGGGAAATTGGGGAAACACGGTTTCAGGCACTATTCCAATGGCACTATCAGAGTTAGCTCAAGAGAATAAATTGACTGAGGGGACTCGTGTCCTTGTTCTCGGGTTTGGAGTGGGCCTTTCCTGGGCGGGCGCCTTAGTTAGTTTTTGATTTCTTGAATGAGGCCCCGCAAACTGTTTCTACTTAGACCTTGTTCCTCTAGGGAGACCCCATCTGATATTTTTCTTAGGGCAATCTCAAATTCCGATTCAACATCACTGAGTTTCAAAATAGAGTACAGCGATGATCTCAAAAGATTTATAGTTGGGCGGAAAAAAAAGGGCCTTAAGCCTATAAGTTCAGACGCCAACGAAACAAGCTCAAGTTCACTGCAAGAACCTAGAAAACTCTTTAATACAAATTGTCGCTCGAGAGCTTCCCTCAAATCCCTTTGTCTCGAATCTATAGCGGGCCCGCTAAGACTTCCGGCCCGTTTCCGATATCGAACAAGCCGTTCTTTCGAAAAATGAATGTCACCTGCCTTGGCAAGTTTGAGCCATAAGTCGAAGTCCTGGAGTTGATCGAGCTCTGGATGAAAGTAACCCATATCTTGGAAAGTGGATTTCCTCATGGCCACACTAGGGGCAAGAATGAAGTTTCCGCCGAATAGAAGTTTGTGAACGGTACTTAACCTCAAATTGGGAAAAATAAATTCGGCTGCAGAAATTTCAGAGGCAATCAGGCCATCTTCTCGAATGACATTTGGGGCGGAGCAACTTGCGAGTATGTTAGGGGAACTTTCCAGAGCAAGGATTTGACTTTGCACTCTATTAGGCTCGGATACATCATCCCCACCACATATAAAAAGATACTCACCACTTGCGGCTGACACCGCGCGGTTATATGAGCTTGATACGCCCAAATTACTCTCGTTGCAAATCACTCTAACGTTTGGCAATAACGCAGCTGTCCTAAGGACTACTTCCTTTGTCGCGTCAGAAGAATAATCTTCAACAACAATAACCTCATCAACTTGATTTGCAATGCTCTGTATAGCTTCACTGATAAACGGTTGAACATTGTACGCACCAATAATGGCTGAACTACGCATTGCAAAATCCTTCCAAGAAAGAACGCTGTTTTTCGAAAATTGCTGAATTCGCTTTCGCTCGCCGGGAGTACACGTAGGCCGGGAGCAGCCAATAGTAGAAGGTGGTCAGGTGTCCAAATGTAGTTTCCCATGCGAGATGAAGATCTTTTTAATATGGGCTCAGCCCCTGAAGGACTAACATAAGCAATTGGCACGCCCCATTCAAACAAAACGTGTGAATCAAATTGAGAAGAACCATTAGAAATTCGAGGAAACTGCAAAACTCGAATGTTTCGTGGGGCAAATCTCCACCGAAGTAGAAGGTGGAGAATTCCAAATGTTCTTGAATCCAACTTGGCGCTACCGGCAATAATCTCAAGACCCAGTCGGTTTACAACAAGCGGTGCAAGGAACTTCTTCACTTTTGTTGATTGCGCTTCTAAATTTATAAAAGTGTTGATAAATCCATAAAGCTGCCCGCCAAACATCAAATCACTGCGAACACCCGAGACCCAATCCTCTGCATGATGAAGATAAATCCGCTTACTATCTAAAACTAGAGCATAAGCCACACTGCTGTTCCGCAGTTCTTTTTCAATCGCCTTCACTCGTTAAATTGTGCCAGATAAACCGTAAGGCTCACATCTTTAAGAGAGACAGTCAAATGCTACTCGAGAGTACGATAAGGAGCATGTTATTGAGGACTCTAAGGTTGTTGTGGTCTATTTTCGGTCGAATACAAGAAGAGTTTCTATATTGGTTAGCAACCACCTGGGCACAGGGAAATTCTGCCTCCGGTGTTGAAAACATTATCACTACACGAAGTTTTATCAGGAGCGCTCAAGCATTTGACCGTTCTCCAAATCTCAAAACTGCTACAGTACTTCGTTCAAACCTCGCTTCCCTGTTGGAAATCTACGACAGCAATTTGGAGGAATTATTCACTATCTTCCAGGGCCACTTTAAAACCAAAAGGAAGCCCACACAGTACTTTGAACAATTTCTTGGATATAAGAAGTTCTTTTGGACACTGCGACCTGATGTATTTTTTTCCAAGGACTCAAACAGAAATCTTTTTGGATTCACTGTCCTTATAAGTGGTGATTACCGTAGAATTTGTCAAGAAAATTTTGGCCTACTAGATTTTTCGCTAGTAGAGAATCAGTTTTCGGCATATTCACCAAAATCGACTCCAGTAAACCAAAGCAGTAAGCTGTTTCAAGTAAATAGTTTGCGAGTTGTTTCGAGTAATTCCAAAACAAATATCGCAGTTTACCTGCTCACCCATTATCCAAATGCGATTAGTGCGATGTTGGAACTTTTTGCCGATACTGGCCTTGCAAACCAGGTTATCGAGTTGGCACGGGATCGAAACCTATATTTGAGTGATTACTTTAAGCAGAAGCTTGAAGTGATCAGATTTCCAGCGCAAAATACGCCCTTCATGCCCGTGAGCCACAACGACTGGAATATCCTTCCGCAAGTGACTCCAAAATTATTGGAATCACAATTCGAACCTTTTTTGAGCGAAAAGGAGACGTATACGAGGACCTTTAGAAAATATGCAAAACTTACGCGTGCTTTGGTGTTTAAGGGTGGCACCATCATATCAGGCGGCGGTTTAATAAACACAGATGAATCTCAAAATCCCGCCTATGACTTTGTTGCTGGGCGCTGGGATCACGTTGTAGGTTCACACGCAAGCACGCAAATTAGCTCCGTGTATATACCTGAAATGGGGAACTCGATTGAATCCGCAATAATTCTGTCTAGTAGGTGTGATTCAAATTGGTTTCACTGGCTGATTGAAACGTTGCCGCGACTTGCATTGGTTGATTCTCTAGACCCAGACATTCCAGTGGCAATATCTTCCAGGCTCATCGATGCTGCAAAAGAATCTCTCTCTTGGGTGAGTAAACGCCAAATAATTGAAATAGATGCTCAAAAGGCCACAAGCATCGAAACCGCATACGTGCCTGGCCAGGTTATCTTTCACCCAGATAGTCTGCATTTTTGGAAAGACAAACTTTTCTCGATTTTTGACTTAGAACTGCTTGCAAACTTCAGACAAGGAGCACTTGCTAGCCTGGGTCCATTCAAGCGAGGAAATGATCGGATTTTTGTAATCAGAAACGGTTCACACAGGAATCTTTTTGGGCAGAAAATAGTAACCCAAATTCTAGGAAAACTATTGGGCTTTAAATTAGTTGACCCAAGTGCCCTAGATTTTCCATCTCAGGTGAGGTGCTTTGCGTCAGCAAAAACAATCGTGATGGTGGGGGGAGCCTCTATGGCAAACCTAATCTTTTGTCACCCAGGTACTAACATTTCTGTGCTTTACCCTAATGAAGCAAGAGGCTTTGATGTTCATGAAAAAATCGGGCATATTTCAGGCTCTCAAGTCGAAACATTTTACGGCCCCTCTCTCGCATTCCTGTATAAAAACAAAAATGCAAAGAAGCATGCTAACTTCGTAATAACGCCAATAACTCTTGTGGCACTCATTAGGAGAGTTGTTAGTGGATAGTTTTTATTTGGGGGGGCACACCATTTCTTCAACGCACAAAATCGTACTGGTTGGACTTGGATATTGGGGCGTTAATTACATAGGGGCGGCAAATAATCTTGCCGACGTTTCTATAGTGGCTGTAGTGGACCTTGATGAAAGTAAACTTCAGGAAGTAAAGAACAAACATCCGCAATTAGTCGTTTCAAGTAACTTGAGAGAGGCCGCGGAGAGTTCTGGGGCAACTATTGCAATAATTGCTACACCCGCAAAGTCACATTTCCTCGTTGCTTCCCAAGCTTTTGACTTGGGACTGCATGTTCTTGTTGAGAAACCCCTAGGCCTAGATACAAACGAAACATCCAAGCTTCTGGAAAAGTCTGAGTCGATGGGCCTGACGCTTTACACAGGTTTAAATTACATGACTCATCCTTGTGTGCAGGCAGTTAAAGAGGTTGCCGTTGGTGGAGTCGATTTCTTCCATATTCAATCACAAAGATACAATTTTGGCCCAGTCAGAAGCGATGTTTCAGTGATTGTTGATTTGTTGCCACACGATTTATCCATTGCAATATATAGTTTCAGTTCATTTCCAATTGGCGGTACTGTCACGGGCTCAAACCAGTATCTTCGAACAGGCAGTGCCAATATTGAAATCGAGTTCGAAAACTCATCAACCCTGAGCTGCAGCCTCTCATGGAATTACCCAAGAAAAGTCAGGGAAGTCGTCTTTACGGGAAAAGGCACGTCAATCACTTTTGATGAGCTAGCTCCCCAGGGCCAAGAGTTACTATTAAAAGAATGGGTTGAAGCTCCAATTTCGAAGGATCTAACCCAACTTCGCCAGACAAAGCAAGCATTCGTGGATTTTACAAAATTTTGCGTTGAACCGAATTTGGTGGACATGAGAAATCAACCACTGGCCGTAAGCCTCAAGAATTTTATTGATTGCATCGATGCCGGTGAAAAAACCACATTTGCAGCAAAAGTCGGGCATAGCATTACTTCAGTCTTGGAAAGAATTGAAGGTCTTGAGCCATCAAACGAGTCAAAGGAATTCAAATTATGAAAGTTCCATACCTAGATCTGGGAAGACAAAACATCGGACTAGCTAAAAATTTCTCCGATGATTTGCTTGATGCAGTCCAACACTCTGAATTTATCCTAGGCAAATCCGTTGAGCAATTTGAAAACGACTTCAGTGAATTCATAGGCTCTAGTTATACCGTAGGAGTTGCAAATGGAACTGATGCAATAGAGCTTGCGATTCGGTCACTCAAGTTAAATACTGATGACGAAGTTCTTGTACCAACAAACAGTTTTATTGCAAGCGCGCTTGGCGTCTCAAGAGCAGGCTCTGTGCCGGTTCTTTGTGACTCGGACGAGAATTTTCACCTTGATCTTGATAGTGCAAAAAGAATGTTGAGCTCGAAAACTAGGGCTCTAGTTTCCGTATCGCTATACGGGCAGCTCCCAGACATGGAGAAAGTGAAGAATTTTGCTCAAGAAAATAATTTGCTAATCATTGAAGATTTTGCGCAGTCTCAAGGAGCAACATATCTAGGGCAACAGGCTGGAACGTTCGGCGATCTTGGTTGCACGAGCTTCTATCCTGGAAAGAATCTAGGAGCTTTGGGAGATGGGGGAGCGGTTACCACTCAGAAACAAGCACTTTATGAACAAGTTTTGGCTCTAAGAAACTACGGCAGCACTAAGAAGTACCATCATCCAGAAATTGGTTTCAACAGTCGCCTCGACAGCATCCAAGCCAGATTCTTATCGGCTAAACTCCAGAAACTCAATGACTGGAACGCGGAGCGTCGAGAACTCGCAGCATTTTATTTGTCTGAACTTGCGGGGATACCCAACCTAGAATTACCCAAAGTTGTTCAAGGTTCAAGTCCCGTATGGCACATTTTTGCAATCTTAACAAGCAAAAGAGACGAACTTAGAGAACATCTAGAGTTGAGAGGAATTGGGACGATAATCCACTACCCGGTACCTATTCATCTGCAGGGGGCCTATGCCAAAGGGAGGGTAGACAAAAGCATTACAAATGCGACGAGGCAATCAGAACGATTGGTATCTCTTCCACTTTTTCCCGGCATGTCAAAACTTGAAATCGAATATGTAGTTACTTGTGTACGCGAGTTTTTCCATAAGTAAATGTCTGCTCTAAACCCCAAAGGGACCCCCATTTTTTGAGAAAAAGAAGGATTTCCTTTATGGCAATTTTCGCACCCTTAAAGGACTTCATAAGAGGTCTCGAGGCACTCTCATGATGTATTAAGGAACTGCAAACACAAACCAAGTTCTTTTTGCCAGTTCGACTAACGCGTAGGCAAAAATCGACATCATTCAAACCTACGGCAAAGTTTTCGTCTAGGCCGCCAAGGGTGTCAAAAAGCTGTCTAGAAAAGAGAGCACAGGCAAAAGTTACAGCGGAAGCTTCATAACAGACACTGTCTCCCAGGATGTCAAAAAATTGAGAGACAGGCATTTCTCTATAAGGATGAGTAGCTATGCCCCCTAGGCCAACCTCAAGTCCAGCATGTTGAATAGAAAGATCTGGATAAAGCAATAAGGAGCCAACGACGCCAACATTTTCATCCTGCGAATGGTTTACAAGGTTGTGGAGCCAGTGCTCATCAATTACTTCGGTATCGTTATTCAGCAGACAGATAAGTTCTGAATTCACGTTATTGATACCAAAATTGCAAATTCTAGAAAAGTTAAATGTACCTGGGTCTGAAAGAACTTGAACATTCAAACCCGCAATTTCATCAAAATACTTGAGGGTCTCGGGCTTTACAGATCCATTGTCGACAATTACCACCTTGAAGTTGGGGTACGTGGTTTTCGTCAATACAGATTCAACGCATCGAGACAGTAAATCCAGTCGGTCCCGTGTAGGAATCAGGATAATGACACTTGGATTGTGAATCTCTGCTAAATTGCTCCGAACAACTTTTGAACTAAAAACAATTTTCCGGCTCAAGCACCTCCGCCATACGTATCGCAGTAAATTCAAAGCAAGCATTTAACTCTCATAAACCCTAGGCTAATAGTAAATGATTAGGATCTTCAAACTACCAACTATGTTGGCTTGGCAGGACATTCGCCAGGCATATCGCCGTTCGGTCGTTGGGCCGTTTTGGCTAACTATTGGCATGGCAGTTCAGATTGTCACCATGGGAATGGTTTTCGGCCTCATTTTCAAGACGGAATTATCGGAATACTTACCTTTCCTGGCAACCAGCATCATCTTCTGGGGTCTAATTTCAACCGCAATCAATGACGGTTGCCTGACCTTTATATCGACTGAGGCAATGATCAAGCAACTAAACCTGCCTCACTATCAATACGTGGTGCGAACAGTCTGGAGGAATCTAGTTTCTGCAGGCCACAACTTGGTGATCCTGCCTCTAGTACTGCTGTTCTTTTGGCGTATTCCCGGTTGGGCGCTTATCGGCTTGATCCCAGGCTTAGTGATTCTGGTGCTCAACATTGGTTGGGTAGTTTGGCTCCTTGGAATGGTGAGTGCACGCTTTAGGGACATGCCACCAATCGTTTCCTCTGTAATGACAATTGCTTTCTATGTGACCCCAGTCATGTGGTACCCAAAGTTGATCGAGAATAGTTCTCTGGCTCACTTGTTGCTTGGCTTAAATCCGATTTATCACTGGCTCCAAATCGTGCGACTACCAATTATGGGTCAATGGCCTACTTGGGAAAACTGGGGGCTTGCTTTGCTATCTGCCGGCATCGGCTGGGCAGCCACGATTGTCGCTTATAAGAAGTATCGAAACATGATTGCGTATTGGGTGTAATTAGATGGCGCAGATCACTTTCGACAATGTCTCAATTGAATTCCCTATCTTTAACGCAACAGGACGCTCACTAACTTCAAGTATTTTAAAAGTTGCTACAGGTGGAAAGCTTGACGCTGACCCCAATGGGCGAGTGTTAGTCAAGGCATTGACAGATATTTCATTTTCGCTTCGTGAAGGTGACAAAGTCGCACTTCTTGGACATAACGGTGCTGGTAAATCGACAATGCTTCGTGCACTGGGTCGTGTTTATGCACCGACTAAAGGCAGAGCAGAAATTGTTGGTGAGATTGGATCGCTAATTGACATCGGCTTGGGAATCAATCCAGAGGCGACTGGTCGCGAGAACGTATTTATTCGTGGTCAATTGCTTGGACTTACCAAGCAAGAGATTTCTGACAAGTATGCAGAGATTGTTGAGTTTGCGGAGCTGGGCGACTTTATGGAGATGCCAGTGCGCACTTACTCATCGGGCATGCACTTGCGATTAGCATTTGCTGTATCCACCGTTGTTCGGCCGGAAATTCTATTGATGGACGAATGGCTATCTGTTGGCGATGCAGATTTTCAGCACAAAGCTGAAGACAGACTTCGTGATTTGGTTTCTGGAACCAAGATCTTGGCTATTGCTACACATTCTCGTGAGCTAGTGGAATCGGTATGTAATCGAGCGATTTGGCTTGAACATGGTCAAGTCAAAATGGATGGACTCGTGGCAGAAGTTGTTCCTGCGTACTTTGGCTAAAAGTCAGCCGCTTCAGAGTCTTTTGCGCTCAAACTGAAGTCTGTAATTCCCGAAGACGCAAAGGCAATGCCCAGCCTTTCCGAAAGCGGATTGATAGTTCTATCGGCGTCCGGTGCGTATTCAGATGTGCACAGGTAGTTTGCAACTGAGTCATCTTTAAGACTCAAGAAAGCGTGACCTAGACCCTCGGCGATGAATACGCTTAGCCCATTTTCTGCGGAGAGCTCAACGGCATCCCACTGGCCATAAGTTGGTGAATCTTTACGAAGGTCAACAACAACGTCCCAGATTGCACCTTTAGGGCAGGAGACGTACTTGGCCTGGCCTTCCGGGCTGTCTGTGAAGTGAATCCCCCGGATCACACCCTTATGTGAAACGCTTTGGTTGACCTGCTTCACAGTAAATGTGCGGCCAAGTTCAGATTCGATTTGCGAAATCTTGAACTGCTCCTCAAAGTGCCCGCGTTTGTCATTGAGACGAATAGGCTCGTGGATCCAGGCACCTTTGATCTTCATTTCTTGGAATGGCATAAAATCAAGGCTATCCGAATAAGGGGAATATATGCACTGGGTAGTCATTGGCGATAAAGGCCTCTTTGGTTCTGAAATGGTGGCTTATCTTGAGGCTAAGGGCGAATTAGTTTCGCGATTCAATAGGTCAAATTTGAATTTGGATGAACTTCCAGAATCACTGTCACAACAAATTGGTCTGGCCGATGTGATTGTGAATGCGATTGGGTTTACGGCTGTTGATAAAGCTGAATCCGAACTTTATGAGGCTAATACCGTGAACGGAATTTACGCCGGGAAGTTAGCGGATGTTGCCGCAACCCTAGGAGCGAAGTTTTTTCACATCTCCACAGATTATGTTTTTGATGGCAATGCTGTGAGCCCATATGGGACGAGCGCAGCAACGAACCCACAAAGCGTTTACGGCAAGTCAAAGGTATTGGGCGAACAGCTAGTTGCTCAGTCTGGAGCAAAATACACAATTTTCAGAACATCATGGCTGTTCGGAGCACACGGAAAGAATTTTGCAAAGACAATTGCTGGAAAGTTAGTTGAGCAAGGTGCAGCGAAAGTAGTGAGCGACCAAATAGGAACACCAACCTGGACGCGCGATTTGGCTGAAGTCGTTTATGCACATGGGATAAATGACTTCAACGAAAAAATTGTCCACGCCGTAGCAAGCGGTAGCGGCAGTTGGTTTGATTTTGCCCGCGAAGTCGCAGCCAAATTACCTGAAGGCGATAGATATTTATTAAGTCCGGCATCGACGCAAGAGTTTCCAACGGCTGCAAAGCGACCAGCCTTTAGTGTTTTGGATAATTCAGAAAGTAAAGGGCCAATTATTGGCGATTGGCACGAACGCTGGAAAGCTGCAGCACCAGAGGTGCTCGCAGAGTTTCTAACTGACTAGTGATCTCAGGTAGTCGCCGTAACCGGACTTCCCATACTTATCTGCTTCATTTAGAAGTTGATCATTAGAAATTAAACCGAGGCGCCAAGAAACTTCTTCTGGAACATTAATCTTGCGACCAATTTCTTTCTCGATTTTTCGAACGCCTTCGGCTGCAAGATGTAAAGAGTCAATCGTGCCGGTGTCGAGCCAAGTTTTGGTTGAGTCAAGAACTTCTACGTTTAGTTGGTTGTTTGACAAGTACAAGTTGTGAAGATCAGTAATTTCTAATTCACCACGTGCTGAAGGGTTTAGTGACTTTGCAAGTTCGACGGCCTGATAGTCGTAGAAGTAGAGTCCGGGTATCACAAAGTGACTTCTAGGGCTTTTTGGTTTTTCTTGGATGCTGATCGCTTTTCCTGCTGCATCAAATTCGATCACACCGTAATCCTGGGGGTTAGGCACCTCGTAGGCAAAAACGGTCGCACCCGAACGACCAGACATTGACTTGAGAGCTGTGCCCATGCCGGATCCGTAAAAGATGTTGTCGCCGAGGATGAGGGCAACTGAATCAGAACCAATAAAGTTTTCACCAATCAGCAGGGCCTGGGCTAGTCCTTCAGGTTTTTCTTGTATGGCATAGGAAATTGAGATTCCCCACTGAGAACCGTCATCAAGAAGGCGCTTGAACTGGTCTTGTTCGTGGGGTGTTGTGATTACTAAGGCTTCGCGAATACCGGCCAGCATCAGTGTGCTGAGCGGGTAGTAGATCATCGGCTTGTCATACACCGGAAGAAGTTGCTTTGAAGTTGCAAGGGTAAGCGGGGCTAGGCGCGTGCCGGAACCCCCAGCCAGAATGATGCCCTTCATGACTGCTAGCCTACTTTAGAGGTAGGAGGACGTACCAATGAGAATGCTGGTTACTGGCGGAGCGGGCTTTATTGGCTCTAACTTTGTGCGCCGCACCCTTGAGGCTCGCCCTGAGGTTTCTGTGGTTGTGCTTGATGCTTTGACGTATGCGGGCTCCTTAGAAAAATTGTCCGGACTTGAAGGCAAATACGAATTTGTTCAGGGCAACATCCTTGATTCAACTTTGGTTGATTCGCTTGTTTCGCGAGTTGACCAGGTGGTTCACTTTGCAGCCGAGAGCCATAACGACAATTCTTTGAAGTCGCCTAAGCCATTTATCGATACCAATATCCTTGGCACCTACGAACTGATTCAGGCATGCGTGAAGCACGATGTCAAGTTTCACCACATATCTACAGATGAGGTATTTGGGGATTTACCGCTACAAGGCTCAGAGAAGTTCACCCCAGACACTCCCTATAACCCATCATCTCCGTACTCTTCTTCGAAGGCGTCATCGGATCTTTTAGTTCGTGCGTGGGTTCGCTCCTTTGGACTGAAAGCGACCATTTCTAACTGTTCCAACAACTTTGGGCCACATCAGCACCAAGAAAAGCTGATTCCGCGCATGATTAGCCTTATTGCAGCTGATAAGAAGCCAGAGCTTTATGGCAACGGAGCCAATGTTCGTGACTGGATTCACGTTGACGATCACAACGACGGGGTTTGGGCCATTCTGGATCGTGGGCAAATTGGCCGGACATATTTGTTGGGTGCGGATAATCAAAGATCTAACCTGCAGGTGGTCAAGGCACTGCTAACGACTATGGGTAAACCTGAGGACTTCATCGAGTTTATTGCCGACCGTCCGGGCCATGATTTGCGCTACGCCATTGATGCGTCTGCCACTGAGGCTGAACTTGGCTGGAAGCCCAAGCATGGAAATTTTGAAGAGAAGCTTGCCGAGACCGTGGAGTTCTACCTAAGTAGAATTTAGGGAGTGTGCCCAGGGTTTTAGGCGCTGCTCGGGAGGAAACTATGAAGACAAACACTATTGCCGTGGTGATTCCTGCCTACCGTGTGGCTGCACACATACTTGAAGTCATTTCCGAGATTGGCAAAGAAGTCTCGCAAATTTTTGTGGTTGACGATGCCTGCCCTGAAGGATCGGGTGCGTTGGTTTCGGCCAAGTGCGCTGATAAGCGCGTAAAGGTTTTGACTCACTCTGAAAACCAAGGCGTTGGCGGAGCCGTGG
>JACCDN010621965.1_pt1 | contig 21695 bp, 19 predicted proteins | sample 7441691 | NCBI WGS metagenome assembly JACCDN01 (sample SAMN15323439, study PRJNA562643) | freshwater metagenome | isolation source: river surface water | place: USA:Blue River Watershed | collected 2017-08-16 | reverse complement strand
TAGCGAAGAACAAGTTCAATATGTGCAAAATTTACTTAATAGTAGACCTAGAAAATCTCTAAATTATTTAACCCCTGATGAGGTTATAAATAAGTATTTGCAACGAATTCAATACAACAAAGCTAAAAATTTTAAACTGATAGTTTCCTTTGATCCTTGAATCCACCGTTGTAAATTATTGTTACCCATTATCTAATTAAAGCAAATATGTTATAATAATTGCTTTATATATAAATTAAGCGCATTTAAAATGTTTTGATATTCTTATTTTTAAAATAAGAAATTTATGGATTAATATGAGAAATTTAAGAAATATTGCAATCATTGCCCATGTAGACCATGGTAAAACAACCTTGGTAGATAAATTATTACGCCAAACAGGTACTTTTTCTGCTCATCAAGTTGTATCTGAACGAGTAATGGATAGCAATGATTTAGAAAAAGAACGCGGAATTACTATTTTTGCAAAAAATGCCTCTCTTGAATACAAAGGTACAAAAATAAATATTGTTGATACTCCTGGCCATGCTGATTTTGGTGGAGAAGTTGAACGAGTTCTTGGTATGGTTGATGGAGTGCTTCTTTTAGTTGATGCTGTTGAAGGCCCTATGCCACAAACTAGGTTTGTTACTAAAAAAGCATTAGCATTAGGTTTAAAACCAATTGTTGTAGTAAATAAAATTGACCGCCCTGGTTCAAGGGCAGATTGGGTAATTAATCAAACTTTTGATCTATTTGATAAATTAGGTGCTACAGATGAACAATTAGATTTTCCTATAATTTATGCTTCAGCATTGCAAGGATTTGCTACAACTAATAAAGATTTAATAACAAATAATATGGATGCTTTATTTGATACAATACTTGAAAATATTCCAGCTCCTAATGAAGATGAAAATGGATCATTACAATTACAAATTGCTGCACTTGATTATTCAACATTTGTAGGGAGAATTGGTGTAGGGAGAATACGTCGCGGTAAAGTAAGAGCAAATCAACAAGTTATAGTTGCTAATGGAATAGATGGCTTAAGAAAAACAGCTAAAATAAACCAAGTTCAAATTTTTAGTGGCCTCGATAAAATAAATGTAGAAGAAGCATCAGCTGGTGATATTGTTTTAATAAATGGTATTGAAGAATTAAATATTGGCGTTACAATCTGTGATATTAATCAACCTGAACCGCTACCTATGCTTATCATTGATGAGCCAACTTTAAGCATGAATATTCAAGTTAATACTTCCCCGCTTGCCGGAACAGAAGGTAAATTTATCACTAGTAGACAAATTCGTGATAGATTAAACAAAGAGTTATTAACAAATGTAGCACTTAAAGTTGAAGATACTGACAATTCCGATATTTTTCTAGTGTCAGGCAGAGGTGAATTACATTTAACAATATTAATTGAAAATATGCGCCGTGAAGGTTTTGAATTAGCAGTGGCAAAACCACATGTGGTATTAAAAACAATAAATGGTGAAAAATGTGAACCTTATGAATTACTAACTGTTGATATTGAAGAAGAACATCAAGGTTCGATTATGGAAGAATTGGGTCGCAGACGTGGTGAATTAGTAGATATGAGTTCAGATGGTAAAGGAAGAGCTCGTTTAGAATACCGTATTCCTGCTCGCGGTTTAATTGGTTTTCAAGGTGAGTTTTTAACTTTAACTCGTGGAACTGGTTTAATGGCACATCTATTTGATGATTATGGTCCTATAAAAGCAGATATTCCCGGAAGACGTAATGGCGTATTAATCTCTCAAGAAAATGGTGAAGCAGTGGCTTATGCATTATGGAATCTAGAAGATAGAGGACGCATGTTTGTATCGCCTGGAGATAAATTATATGAAGGAATGGTAATTGGTATTCATAGCCGAGATAATGACTTAGTTGTAAATCCAATTAAAGGAAAAAAGCTAACTAATGTTAGAGCTTCCGGAACAGATGAAGCTGTTCGACTAACTCCACCTATTAAATTAACTTTAGAGAGTGCTATTGAATTTATCGATGATGATGAATTAGTTGAAATAACACCTAAAAGTATTCGAATTCGTAAGCGCCATCTTAATGAAATTGATAGAAAACGCGCTAATAAAAATTCTTAATATATTCTAAAATCCTTAATAAATCCCAACTTAGCCTAAGTTGGGATTTTTAAATTAATTTGTAATTTTATCTTCTAAATTTGTTATTAGCTCTCGATTAATTTCTCGATTTTCATAATCAATTTTAAGTAATATCCCAAGAGCGATACAGCTAACTAGCATTGAACTACCTCCGTAAGAAACAAAAGGCAGAGTTAAACCTTTAGTTGGTAAAATACCAATTGTAACGCCTATATTTATCAATGCTTGAGAAAATAACCAAATACTAATTCCTTGAGCTAGAAGTGATTGAAATTTTCTATTACCTAGTTTTCTAGCTTCGCTACCAATAATACTAAAACCTCGATAAAAAATAATCCAAAATAATATTAATATTGTTACAATTCCAATAGCACCAAATTCTTCAGCAATTATTGCCATTATAAAATCTGTATGTGCTTCTGGTAAATAAAATAACTTTTCAATACTGTTTCCTACTCCCACACCAAATAAGCCTCCATGCCCTACAGCTAGCAATGAATGTGTCAATTGATAACCCTTACCTAAAGCATCTTGCCAAGGATCAATAAAACCTAATACCCTACGCATACGATATGGCGTTATTATTATTAAGCCAATGAAACTAATTAACCCCATAATTGATAAAGAAAAAATTATTTTTTTATCAATATTTGCCATAAAAAATATACTAAGTGCAATAATAAAAATAACAGTTGCTGAACCCATATCTGGTTCTAAGAGTAACAATAAGGCAATACCACAAATAGCCCCTAATGCAGGAAATAAGTCAGTCCAAAAATGTTTTAGATTTAAATATTTATTACACACATAATCAGATAAATAAATTGCCACGCAAAGTTTTGCAAATTCAGATGGTTGCATATGGAGCATTCCTACACCAATCCATCTTCTTGAACCATTTACAACATTACCGACATGAGGTATTAAAACTATAATTAATAAAAAAACTATAACTAAGGCCATAAAGGTTGCATATTTACGCCAAAATGAAGTAGGTAAAATAAAAGCTATAATACCTGCAACTAAACCAATTACTATATAAAATAAATGGCGAATTAAATAATAATACTGGTTATGGATTAGCTTGTCATGTGCTGCATACGCAATTGACGCGGAATACACCATAATCATACTTATTGCTATTAATAAAATCGCTGAAAATAAAATCTTATCATCCAATAATTGAATACTTTCATCATCTGTTGATCTAAATAATCTATTTAATATTTTCATAAATGCTATCTATAAATACTTGTGCACGCTCTTTATAATTTGAAAACATATCCCAAGAAGCACAAGCTGGAGATAAAACTACTGCTTCCCCCGCTTTAGCATTACTAATACTAAACTTTACTGCTTCTTGCAATAAATTAAAACATTGTACGGGAATTGATAATTCTTGTAAGACCTTATTAATAATTTTTTTATCTTGACCAATAATAGCAACTGATTTACATTTTTTTAAAACTAAGTCTCGCAATGGTGCAAAATCTTGACCTTTGCCATCTCCACCTAAAATCAAATGGATTGGCATATCTAGGCCACTAACCCCTGCAACAACAGCACCAACGTTAGTTCCTTTGGAGTCTTCAATAAAAATTATTTCATTATGCTCTAGAACTTTTTGCATACGATGTTCTATACCTTTAAAATTACTTAGCGCGGCTTTTACTTTATTATCTTCAACTTTGATTCCAGCTGCTTGAAGCAAAGCTAAGGAAGCTAAACAATTTAGATAATTATGCTGTCCCATTAATTGTAAATCTTTAACTTTCAAAAATGGTTTAGATCCAATTTGTAAATACATTTCTTTTTCAACTATTTTTAAACAAAATTCACAATTTTCAATACCAAAATATATCTGTTCTTGCTTACTTCTTTTCATTGCTAAAGTAAATACATCATTAGCATTTAATACTTGGCTTTTACAATTATTAAAAATATTTGATTTGGCATAAGCATATTCCAATAAGTCCCTATACCTATCTAAGTGATCTTCAGAAATATTTAAAACTGTAGCACTATCTAACATTAAACTATAAGTGCTTTCTAATTGAAAACTGGATAATTCAAGAACAATTAAGCTTGGTTGCTGTTCTTTATTTTGTACAATCTTTAAATAACTATCTAATACTGGTTCACCAATATTGCCTGCAACCAGTGTATTTATTCCTAATGCTCGAGCAATATAGCCACTTAAAGTTGTAACGGTAGTTTTGCCATTACTACCAGTAATTGCAATTTTTTTACTTTTCCAATTTTTAGTTTCAAGTGCAAATAATTCAATATCACCAATTACCAATTTACCACTATGCACTGCTTTCTGTATAACGGGTTCATAAATAGATATACCTGGACTAATTACAATTACATCTATATCATCAAATAATTTATAATTTAAATTACCAAAATGAAGCTGGAAAGCTGATAAATTTTTGATCACTTCTTGATGAGGTGGATTTTTTCTCGTATCAAAGATTTTTAATAATTTAGCCTTTTTATAAATTAAATAATTAATGATAGATATACCAGTTTCCCCAAGACCTATAACAGCAAAATTATAATCTTGAAAATGGGAAATTAAATCTTTTGCATCACTGTTTATTTCTTTTACCATTTTAAAACTTTCATCATATTTTTTATCTTAATTTTATAGTTGATAAACTAAGTAATAATAAAATAATACTAATAATCCAGAAACGAACTACAACTTGGTTTTCTTTCCAGCCCTTTAGTTCAAAGTGATGATGCACAGGTGCCATTAGAAAAATTCTTTTTTTTCTTAACTTAAAAGAGGCAACTTGTAGCATTACTGAGATAGCTTCAAAAAGAAATAATCCACCCATTACAGCAAAAACAATCTCTTGCCTCACTATTATAGCAATTGCACCCAAAACAGCTCCAATTGCTAATGCACCTACATCCCCCATAAATACACGAGCAGGATATGCATTAAACCACAAAAAGCCTAAGCAAGAACCAACCATACTGCCACAAAATACTACAATTTCATGAGCCCGAGGAATATGCGGTAATAACAAATGACTAGAAAATACTTTATTTCCTGCAATATAAGCAAATATCCCTAAACCAATTGATGCTGTAATTACGGGAAATGAAACTAAACCATCTAAACCGTCTGTTAGGTTAACTGCATTAGAACTGCCAACTATTACTAAATAAGTAAGAATCAGAAAACCTAAAGTACCAAATGGATAAGCAATTGATTTAAAAAATGGCACTACTACCATCGTTGTGTTTGGTAGCTTTATAAAATATATTAAAAATAAAACCGCTATAACTACAATTAAAGACTGAAAAAAAAGTTTTTTAGTTCCTGATAATCCTTTAGAATTTTTAAATACAACCTTTTTATAATCATCTACAAAACCAATAGCTCCTGTAGCAATTAAAATAAATAGCAATAACCATATAAATAAATTGCTAAGATCAGAAAATAATAAGTTGGTTATGATAATAGTCAAAATGATTAATACCCCTCCCATTGTCGGAGTTCCTGTTTTAACTAAGTGTGCCTCAGGACCATCTTCTCTTACACTTTGTCCTACTTTAAGAGTAATTAACCAATTAATAACTTTGTTACCCATAACTATAGAAATCAATAAAGAAAATAAACATGCTAATAATGCACGAAACGTAACGTAATCAAATACTCGAAAACCATTTACATACTTTGCTAGATAATGGGTTAATATCAATAACATAAAGTTATTCCTTTAAATTATTATTTTATTTGAATAGTTTACTCTAATCTTTTACTAACTGAGAAACAACTTCATTTAGTTTATTTGCATTAGAACCTTTTACTAATAAAGTTGCATTTTTAGGCAAAAAATCTCTACAATATTTTACTATATCAATAGAAGAATCAAAATGTATATGCTTATTTCCAAAACACTCTCCAGCAATTTTTGCTAAATCACCAACAGTTAATAAAAAATCAACTCCATTCTCTAGTGCAAACCGCCCTACTTCTTTATGCAATTCATTACTAAATTCTCCTGATTCTCCTAAATTTCCTAATATAAACCAATGTGGGTTTTGTAGTTTTTCAATTGCTAAAATGGCAGCTTTTACAGAATCGGGATTAGCATTATAACTATCATCTATAATTATTGCTCCATTAAAGGCAGTTTTTCTTTCAAGCCTTCCTTTATATCCTTTAAAATTAGCTAAACCTAGAGAAATATTATTTACGCTACAATCAATCCCCAAGGCTAGTATTGATGCTGTAAGTGCATTCATTTGATTATGTTTTCCTAAAACCTGTAATTTAGTAATAATTGTTCCTTTAATACTAGATATAATTAATTCATCTTCTTTCCCTATTGATTCTATATAGCAATCTGAGCCTTCTTTACCATAAGTCAAAATTTCTAAATTTCTATAATTCAAATCTTTTATCCACATTGCTGCATAATCACTTTGCAAGTTTATACACATAACACCATTTGCCATTAATCCATGAAAAATTTCACCTTTTGCTTGAGCAATACCCAATAAACTTGAAAAAAAACCAATATGTGCTAACATAACATTATTTATAGCAGCAATTGTGGGCATAGCAATGTGTGATAAATAATACATCTCACCACTATGATTCATTCCCATTTCTATAATTGCAACTTTATGCTCTCTTGATAATTTCAATAATGTTAATGGCACTCCCCAGTGATTATTTAAATTACCTTCTGTAGCTAATACATGTTTTTCACCAAATTCTTCAATACAAATGCTTTTTAGCATTTCTTTTACTGTAGTTTTACCATTACTACCAGTAATTGCAATAACTGGAATATCAAAAATTAGTCTATAATAATGTGCTAATTCTCCTAGTGCAAGAGTAGTATCTTTAACATAAATTAAATTAGGTATGTCTAAACTAAATTTTTCATTAACTATAAAAGCACAACACCCTTTTTTATGAGCCGAATCTACAAATGAATGTCCGTCTTGATTCTCACCAATAATTGCAACAAATAATACAGAAGCATTAGAGTTGATTTTACGACTATCTATTACTACATCATTTATTAATTGCTGTGGGTTTGCATTTGCTGATAGCTTGCCTTTACACATTCTAGCTATATATTCTAATGATAATTCAATCATTTATCCCCCTACTTTATTTAAAAACTCTTGTGCAACTTCATAATCAGAAAAATGGTGCTTAATCCCCTTTATTTCTTGATAAGTTTCATGCCCTTTACCTGCAATTAATATTATATCATTTGCTGATGCCTTTTTTATTGTTTTTGTAATTGCTAAATGTCTATTGGCTATTACTAAATACTTTTTCTTTTGTATAATTCCTGCTTGAATCTGCTTAATAATTGCATTAGGATCCTCATTTCTTGGATTATCACTAGTAATGATTACATGATCAGCAAATTTTGTAGCAATTTCTCCCATCAAAGGCCGCTTTTTAACATCTCTATTACCGCCACAACCGAAAATGCAATATAATTCTCCCCGTAATTCAACTTGCTGTAGAGTTGATAATGCATTTTTTAAAGCATCTGGAGTATGTGCATAATCGATAATAATTAAAGGCTTATTAGGAGTAAAAATTGCATCCATTCGCCCAAAAACTGGCTTTAATTTAGGCAGTATATCAGCTATATTATCTAATGAATAACCATCAAGAATAAGAGTACCAATAACAGCTAATAAATTATATATATTAAATTTACCAATCAATTTTACTATAACATCTCTATATTCACCCGCATAACATAAGCGAAATGATGTCCCATGCATGCCTAATTTTATATTTGTAGCTAAAACTTTTTTATTATTTTTTTGCGTAAAATTTTCCTCAATACCATAACTAATTACTTTAATTTTATTTTGTTTAGATAATTCAGTATATAATTTTTTACCATATTTATCATCAATATTTATTACTGCATTAAGTAGATCATTCCAAAAAAATAATTTTCTTTTTGCTTGAAAATAATTACTCATCGTTTTATGATAATCTAAATGGTCTTGTGTTAAATTAGTAAAAATAGCTGTATTAAAATTTACACCATTTACTCTCCCCTGATCTAATGCATGAGAAGATACTTCCATAGCCACTATTTCACACTTCTTTTTTGCAAACTCAGCTAATAGCTTTTGTAGCGTAATTGGATCTGGGGTAGTCATTGCATAATCCTTTATATTTGGATAAATCCCAGCTCCAGTTGTCCCAATTATTGCAGATTTTTTTGATAATAGCATATATGCTTGATTTAACCAATAAGTAATTGATGTTTTTCCATTCGTTCCTGTTACCCCTAACATTTTAAATTTATTAGTTGGATTTTTCATCGCAATAGCAGCTAAAATACCTACATAATATTTTAAGTTTTTTACAGAAAGATTCGGAATATTAAATTTAAACTCATATTTTTCACTTTCCCATAATATAAAAGCTGCATTATTTTTAATTGCAGCTTCAATATAATCTCTACCATCAGAATTTGCACCTGGATATGCACAAAATATGCTCCCTTTTGTCACTTTCCTACTATCAATAATTAAATCATGTTTAAATAGCAAATCACCCAGCTTATTAATTATCTGGGTAAGTGTTTTATTTTTTATAATGCCATCATTAGAAAACATAATTTTTCTCTTTTATATTAACATCTATTTACTAACCTTATCTGGTTTGACACCTAATAAAGGCAATGTTGAAGCTACTATTTGACTAAATACTGGAGCTGCTACTACTCCCCCAAAATAATTTCCGTGAGGTTCATCTAGCATAACAGCTACAATTATCTTTGGATTTTTAGCTGGTGCAAAACCGACAAACGAACCTACATATTTATCAGCATAATATCCATTTCTCTTTGCCTTATGCGCTGTTCCTGTTTTACCTGCAATTGTATATCCATCTACTTGTGCTTTAATACCAGTTCCTCCAACATCTGAGTCAGTTGCCTCCATTAAAATATTTCTCATAATTGAAGCTGTTCGTGATGATATAATTTGCACACATTTTTCATTAGTCGAATTATCAGGAATATTGTTTTTATAAAAGTTTATAGGCAATAAACAACCATCATTAGTAAATAATGTATAAGCACGCGCCATTTGTAATAAACTAACTGATATTGCATAACCAAATGACATTGTAGCTTGATCTAAGGGATACCATTTTTTATAAGGAAACAAAATGCCCTTAGCTTCTCCCGGAAAATTAGTTCCAACTTTCTGACCAAAACCAATATTAGTATCATAAGTCCATAAATCCTTGGGTTTATACATCATTGCAATTTTCGAAACACCAACATCACTTGACTTTTGAATTATCTGTGATACAGATAAAAAATCTGAATCATGAACATCTCGAATTAATTTAGGACCTATTTTATAAGGTTTAGTAGAAAAAATTGTATTCGCAGTTACTTTTCCATCGTCTATAGCTTTTGCTACAATAAGAGGTTTTATCGTTGAACCAGGTTCATAAATATCAATAGCTGCTCTATTCCTTAATTTGTCTAATGATATTCCCACTCTATTATTTGGGTTATATGTAGGAAAATTTACCATTGCTAATACTTCTCCAGTTTTTGCATCTAATACAATACTTGAACCACCTTTAGCTTTGAAGTTAGTTACTTGAGTTTTTAAAGCAGAATAGGCGATATATTGTATACGATTATCTATAGATAGTTGAACATTTTGCCCATCTTGAGCCTCTTTAGTTGCACCAACATCTTCCACTACATCACCTTGTCTATCACGGATAATGTGTTGCAAACCATTATGCCCTAATAAAATATTATTATTAGCATACTCTATACCTTCAGCACCCTTATCATCTACATTATTAAAACCAACTACATGAGCTGTAACTTCTCCATTTGGATAAAAACGCTTGAATTCTTGAATGCTATAAATTCCAGGAATAGCTAATTTTTTAATAAGAGCTGCCTGCTGTGGACTAACAGCTCTTTTTATATAAACGAAGGTCCTATGTTTTTCATTTAATTTATTATTTAATTCAGAAATTTTCATGCCTAATATTTTGGCAAGATCTTTAATCTGTTTTGCTGTTAACTGATCTAATGCACTAGGATCTGCCCAAATTGAGGCAACAGGTGAACTAACTGCTAATGGGTTGCCATTTCTATCACTAATTGTTCCACGCATAGCCGTTATTTCTACATTACGCAAAACTCTTGAATTCATTTGTTCCATTAAAAAATTATTACTAAAAGTATTTAAAAAAATTAAGCGTAAAATAATTATTAATGTTAATAATAATGCTATCCAATTAATAAAACTACTTCTACTCAAAGAACAAAATGAAGATAAATAACGCCGAAAACTACTAACTCGATAAGGAGCGTAATTTGATCTAGCATACAGTTTTTGAATTTGATTATTAGCCAGCATATCAATTAACCTCCACAATATGCTTTTTATCAGGTTTAACTAACCCAAATTTATGCAAAGCAAAATCTTGTAATACTAGGTTGGATGAATATGTGCCTTCCTCTAACTGTAATTTTGTAAACTCTTTATTTAACTTATTTGCTTGTAATTGCAATTCTGCAAGTAAGGCATATGCATTTCTTGATTGATAACGAACATTAATCAACCTAAAAGCACTCATTACTACAATACTAAGTAATACTAAGTTAACTAAACGCAATATCATTTAGATTCTTTCCAAACAACGCATTATGCCACTTTTACTTCTTTTATTTTTTGAAATTTCTTCAATGCTTGCTCTAATTTTTTTAGCTATGATTTTATATTCTTTTTTAGAATCTGTGCTAACAACCCATTTAGGTAAACTATTACTAGCAAGCTCATTAAATTTATTTTTAACAATTCTATCTTCTAATGAATGAAAACTTATCACCACTACTCTAGCACCATGATTTAATAGTAATGGTAGTTCAGATAAAATTGTTTCTAAATCTCCTAATTCATTATTAATAAAAATCCTAATTGCCTGAAAACTTCTTGTTGCTGGGTGCTGAGCTTTTTCTTTAAATGGTATACAGTCAGAAATTATTTTTGCTAACTCATTAGTTGTAGCAATTTCTTTCTTTGCCCGCTCAATAACTATACTATGAGCAATCTTTCTTGAAAATCTCTCTTCAGAATATTGCCATAATACTTTAGCCAACTCATCTTCTGCAACTTGATTAATCCATTGACGAGCATTTATACCTTTAGTATTATCCATTCTCATGTCTAGTTCTCCATTTAAACGAAAACTAAAACCTCGCTCTTTAACATCTAATTGTGGAGAGGAAACTCCTAAATCTAGTAATATCCCATCAACTCTTTCAATCCCAAGTTCTTTAAGATGCTGCAAAGCATTTGCAAAACTATCATGAATAATTTCTAAACGTTTATCATTTAATTCTAATGCATGATTAACAGCTACAATATCTTTATCAAAAGCAATTAATCTGCCTTTATTACTTAATTTAGCTAAAATTTCTTTTGTATGGCCACCACGACCAAAAGTACCATCAATATAAATTCCATCTGGATTAATGTTTAATAATTCAATTGATTCGTCCAATAAAACAGAATAATGCACTTAATTGCTTTCTTCTATAGAGAAAAATCAGTCAATAACTGTGCTAAATTATCATGGGATAATTGCAATGCTTTATTAGTTTCTTCTGCCCATTTCTTTTTATCCCATAATTCAAAACGATTACCCATGCCAACTAAAACCACATCCTTATCTAATTGTGCAAGACTTTTTAATGAATTTGGTAATAAAATGCGCCCTGACTTGTCAACTTCAACTGTTTCTGCATAACCTAGAACTAATCTTTGATAGCTTTTAACTAATGGATGTGCCCCAGTAGACAAATTTTGAATTTTATCACGAACAATGAACCAGTTTTGTTCAGGATAAATTAGTAAACATTGTGGTGACTCGAGAGTTATAGTAACCTTATTTGCAAAATCAAGCCTCAACTCCTCACGATACTTTGCGGGAACTGCTAAACGATTTTTCAAGTCTAAACTTAAGTGAGATACCCCACCAAACATTTTAAACCTCCCACAACAATACACTTTTACCCACCGTACTCCACTATAACATAAAAAACACTAACAAGTCAATTAATTTTAGTAAAAATCTTTTATTATTTTAAATTACTTTGTCAAGTAACAAAAATGTCACTAGTTTTATATAATTGAAGTATGATTTACTAATGGGTGTAGAACTTATTTTTTTAATAATATTCGGAAAGAGGACACATGAAAAAACAATTTTTTATAATATTAGCCGTCAGTATGACTCTAATTAATCCAGTATCAGCCATAGGGAGACAATTAATACAAAATGGTACGCCAGTTGTTGATTCAACTCTAAATAAAATGGTTCCATTGATTTACACAACTAGCAACAATAATGCATTCATTTGTACAGGAACATTTATTAGTCCTAGCACTGTATTAACTGCTGCTCATTGTGTCTTAGATATGTCTCAAAAAAATGTAAATACACCATATACTATAAATAATATTCATGATCCTAAAAATATTAAGATTATTTTGTCTAAAGATCCAAACAAACCAGTAAATTTAAATGATAGCAATGTGCAAAAAAATATTAATATATTCGTAGCAAATAAAATTTATGTACACTTAGATGCCTTCAAAGGAGTTGGGGTAAGCGATAAAGGTTTAAATATACAAGATTACTCACAAATTAATGACCTTGCAATTATTGAACTTTCTAATCCTCTTGATAGCAATGCTGTTGAAATTGCTACCGTTTCAACAAATAATCCGATAATTGGCTCTGAAGAACTTATTATAGGCTACGGTGTAGATAATGGTTCTGGCGTTATTATTAATGATCCTTTTAATGGAGCATCAGGCGTTCTTCGTTCAGCTATAGCTAAAATAGATTCTTTTAGTGGAAACAATTATATTATAAATTTATTAGGGACAGTAAATAATGGCGATGGCTATACACATATTTGCCAAGGTGACTCTGGTGGGCCTGATTTAATAAACATTAATAATAAATACACTATTCAAGGAGTTCATTCATTTGGTCAAGGTTCAGAATGTGGCACACCTAGTTCTCCTGGCTCATCAATTAATGTTGCTCAATATTATAATTGGATAAAGAATGATTATAAAAATTCTTTATTACAAAAATAATAGTATGCTTTAGGGTAAATATTTGGTAGAATATCACTTCATAAAAACTTTATTTAAAAATAATTATGAATTATATTAAACTTATAAAATTGCTTTACTCCTATAACATTATAGAAAAAATATTACCATCATATATGGTAGTTAAAACTCACTCATTAGCTAGAAAATATTTTCTAGCTAATTTTTTTAAAACCCCCCATAAAACCCAATTTATACCAAATAAAATATACCATAAAAAACTGTGGAATCTTACTTTTCAGTTTCCTTTAATGAATTTAGCAGGAATATTTAAAAATGCCGAAGGATACGACCTAGTATCTGCTCTTGGTGCCGGGGGTTATTTAGGTGGCACTAGCACTTATAATAAACGTAAAGGCAACTATAAAAACCATATTTTACACCCCGCAATAATTTTAAAAAACTCAAAAATAGCCATAAATTTTCTTGGCCTACCAAATTTAGGTGACGAATTTTTATCTAAACAAATAATAACTAAAAATAAAGTGAAATATTGTCCAATCGGCTGGAGTGTGAGTAGATCAACTGACATAAACGAACAGCAGAGTTTAGAAAACTTAATCAAAAGCTTATGGTTATATCACAATAAAGAAGAAATTGATTTCATTGAAATAAATGAAAGTTGCCCTAATATTTTAATACCAGCAAATAATGATCTAGCTAATAGATTAGAATATATATCAAAAAATTTCTTAAAAAAAAGAGAACGCCCTTTACCTATTACCGTTAAATTTTCCAATGATTTATCAATAAATAATTTAAAAAACATTTTAAAGCTACTACTATATTATCAATTTGATGGCATAGTATTAGGCAACACTTCCACTAATTACAAAGCTATTTGCCCTAATATTCATATCACAGAACAAAAGCTATTTAATTACTTTACTAATAAATTTGGTGGTGGCGTTAGTGGTAAAATATTAAAACAACAATCCCTGATTCTAGCTAAAAATGCTGTTTCAATAATAAAACAACTAAACCCCAACCATGAATTTCATGTAATTAGAAGTGGTGGTATTGATTCTTGGAAGGATATAATACAATCAAATAATGCCGGAATTTCTCTTAATCAATGGTATACTGGATTCTTTGATAACTATATTAAATATGAAGATAATGTATATAAACATTTTTTAAATGATGGCTTAAACTAAGTTTAAGCACCTTTGAGTTTTAAAATTTGAGTTAATAGAGAATTATTTAAACATACATTTCATAACTATTTTCACTATCAATATTAAATTTGTCTAAAATCTCAAGACTAATACTATTACTATTTAGAAAGCCTAACCTCCTAAATGCACTTGCAACATAAGCACTCGTCATACCAGAATTACAAATAAATAATAAATGTATGTTTGTATCAAAACTATTTATACAGTATGACATAAAATTTACTACATGAATAAAAGGGACGTTAAAAAATGAATTTTTATTAACTCCAATTATTTTGCTAAATTGTATTATTTTCACATCATTAGCATGTATTACTGCTTCTCTTGTATCAATAAGCAAATAACTTTCTTTATTAATGATATCCTTAGCATCCACATTTGAAATTATACAATTCTTTGGATCATAAACTTTAGTAGATATTTCTTGAAAATATTTTTCTTCTGAAAATAAATCTACTTGTTTTGTTCTTGATAAAAATATATCTTGTTGTTTAAGTAAAACATCAGTAATTAAAGAATTAGCTTTTTGTTCTATTTTCATTGTTGTAGCAAATAAATTTTCACAATCATATGTAGGACATACTATGCAATTATTATCAACCAATTTTAAGATATTTTCAATAGATCGATATAATTTATTTGCATTACTAATTTTAAAATTATTTCTACCTAAATCTTCAATCAAAATATTACCACCAGTAAATACAAACTGACTTTCAAGCAATACCCCATCCCTAGCTTTAGCAACTATAAAAGATACTGAATCATTAGTATACCCAGGTGTTGGAACTTTAATAATCACATTATCTTGCGCCAATAATAATGCAGGATATTGCATTCCTTCAATATTTATATTAGATAAATACTTTTCATTAACTGGCCACCCCAATATATCTACATCATCATTATCAATAACTATATCTAATTTATTGCGCAAATCTTGGGTATAATTTATATAATCTACATAACCATGTGTATTCATTATGGCAATTATTTTTAATTTGTTATTGTTAATAAAGTTAAGTAACTTATTTTTAAGTTCAACTATAGGATCAATAACTACACATTGCTCACTATTTACAACAATCCATGAATTAATACCATTATAGTTAAATCTAATTACTGGAGTTTGATTATGTAATAAATATTGATATCTTTTAGTTTCATAATTTTTTTTATAATTATTTAATTTTTTACCTATTAAGGCTATACGTTTACATAATTGCCTTATATTATTGTAATTAGAAAATATGCTAAATGACATTCGTATTGCACCTTCAGCTCTTTGCCTTCCTAAATTCATAGCATCTATAACATAACTTTTTGAATTTAATGCACCACATGCCGAACCCGCAGCAACACGAATATTAAAAATTCCAAAAATATTAATTAACTCTTTTGATAAAAATTCCGGCACACTAAAATTTATTACTGTTGGCACTATATTAGGGTAACTATTATTAATTTGTATATTAGGAAATACTTTTGTTAAAGAATTTATTATCATATTACGATATTTAAAAAGATTTTTTGGTAAATGTTTATTTTTTTCAATTAGCATTAATGCTTTATCAAAGCCAATTATTGCTGGTACATTTTCAGTACCAGCACGATATTTATTTTCTTGCTCACCACAAAACATGGGAAATAGTGGATTTTTATCCGCCACATATAATACCCCACACCCTTTAGGTGCATGGATTTTATGACCACTAAAAGAAGCATAGCTAATTTCTAAATCTTTAAAATTAACATCTATTTTTCCTAAAGCTTGTACACTATCTACCAACCAAAAAATATATTGATTATATTTATTAATGGCCTCTTTTATTGCTTTTAAATTGGTGATAATCCCTGTTTCATTATTTACAGCCATTGTACAAAGCATCAATGCTAAAGGTAACTCTTCCTGTAATACATCTAATATAACTTGACCATCTTCATTAACTGGTAACTCTACTATTTCATAATCAAGCTGTAATATTTTATTCCAATGATTTAATGCATTATTAACACATTTATGTTCTGTTGCTGCATATAATAATTTGTAATTTTTTTTATTATTAAGAATTTTTTGCTGATAAAGCACCGAATAAATAGCTAAATTAATTGCTTCAGTTGCACTACTAGTAAAAATAATTTCATTTGTATCTGCACTAATATATTTGGCAATATTGTATCTTGCATTAGCAATTGCTAAAGCTGCAGATTTCCCACTCTTATGCTGGCTACTAGGGTTTGCAAAAACAGTGTGCATACTGTAAAGGACATCATTAATAATCTCTGGATGTACTGGCGTACTAGCATTATAATCTAAATAAATTTCTTGCACCTCATTCTCCTATAAAAATAAGAAAACTCTATATGTAATATTTACTGATTTAACACTTTTTAATAATCTGTTTAACCAAATTAGAAAACTTCGCACTTATAAGATTAGCAGAATCTATAATATTTTGATGACTATGTTTAGCTTTGCTTAAACCTGTTGCCATATTTGTTATTGTTGAAATTGCTAAAACTTTCATTTTAAAATAATTAGCCATAATAACTTCATAAACAGTTGACATACCAACTGCATCTGCACCTAAAATTTGACACATTCGAACCTCTGCTTTAGTTTCATAGGTAGGTCCTGTAACACTTATATACACGCCTTCTTGTAATTGCATATCTAATTTTTTTGCGACTTCTTTTGCTTTTTCAATTAACTCTTGGTTATATGGCTGTGTTTGATCTAAAAATCTTGGTCCATAGTTTGCATCATTATCCCCTATTAAAGGATGATTACCTGTTAAATTAATATGATCATTAATTATCATTAAATCACCTTCTTTAAAATGCGGATTACAGCCTCCAGCAGCATTACTTATTATTAAAGTATCTACCCCTAATAAATGTAGCACTATAATTGGTAAAACAACTTGTTGTGGTGTATATCCTTGATAATAATGAAATCTCCCCTCCAATATTAATATTTCTTTACCATTATCTACCATAGCTAGTGTAAGGTTCCCCTTATGCCCCTGAACTTCACTATTATTATGAGGAAACCCGGGAATTTCTTTATATGGAATAGAATGAATTATTTTAACAATTTTTGTAAAATCACCTAAACCAGAACCTAATATAACGGCAACTTTGGGAATTTCTGATTTAAATATGGATTTAATATAACTAACAGCATCTTTTGCATCTGGTAACAAAAAATTATTCATAACTTGAAATGTTCCCCTAAATATACTTCTCTAACTCTTGGGTCATTTACTAAAAGGCTTGGTTCGCCACTAGCTAGTACTAACCCTTCATTTATTATATATCCTCGATCACATATCCTTAAAGTTTCACGCACATTATGATCAGTTATAATCACCCCAATACCCATATTTTTCAAAAATACTATTACCTTTTGAATATCACTAACTGCAATTGGATCAACCCCAGCAAATGGTTCATCTAACAAAATAAAACGTGGAGAATTTGCCAAAGCACGTGCTATTTCACATCGACGCCTTTCTCCTCCTGATAAAGCCATTGCTGTTACTTCTCTTAAATGATCAATGTTTAAATCCATTAATAAATTATCTACTTCTCGATCTATTTCTTTTTTAGACAAATTTTTTAATTCTAATATAGCTCTAATATTCTCTTCAACTGTCATTTGCCTAAAGATAGAAGACTCTTGTGGTAAATAACCTAAACCTAACTGTGCTCTTTTATGAATTGGTAACCTTTTAATATTTACCCCATCTAAAATAACATCTCCTCCATCACTAGATAAAAGACCAGATACCATATAAAAGCTTGTAGTTTTACCAGCACCATTAGGCCCTAATAAACCAATTACTTCACCACTTTTTACATAAAATGATACATCTTTAACTACCATTCTTTTTTTAAAGCGCTTCTTTAAATTTTTTACTTCTAAAAAACCACTTTTTGGTTTATTTTCTATTATCATTATTAATCTTATCCAATATAACAGTTATTCTTCCACTAGTTTTTCTATTTACTCCATTAGATGGTTGAGCAGTAGCACTATATACTTGCGTTTTTGTGTTATATGTAATTACATTAGCAATAATAATATTGTTACCTTTCTTAACTCTGGCTCTTCCTGTTAATAATGCTAAATTATTTTTAGTATTGTAATTAAATTGATTACCTTGGCCTTCAATTTTGCCACCATCGTTATCAATCTGTTCAAATACAACTGGTTTGCCATATAAAATAATAGATCTATAACCACTAGAATCTTGTTCTGCTGTAGCTTTATCTGCATGTACAACTAAAGAACCTTGAGTAATAATTACATTACCATTAAAAACTGTCATCATCTGTTTCATATCTGCAGTTCCTGAATCAGCCTCAATCTTTATAGGCTGCTGCTCATCTCCTTTTAAAGCATAAGTAGAAACCGGGAATATAATAGTTAAAAATATTACTATTTTTATAAATTGAAACGACATTTTAATTGAATTATTTTTCATATATTACTTTAACTTTAGAGTTTAAAACTAAGAATTTTTTATCATGATCATAACTAAATCCATGGGCTGATACACTTGTTTTATTTTGTACGGCTTTAACATCTTCACTACTTGTAGCCATATTGGTGTTTAAATTTAAATTAATTTGCTTGCCATATATCCGAATAATTTTTTTTGCATCTAAATCATTAACCGTTATTACTGTACTTTCACCTAAAAGGCCTGTTTTATTATTATAAATAACCCAGCCATTATGGCTAAAAACATTGTATTTGAGAATATCAGAACTTTCATTATACATGTTTATACTTAAATTATCCAAGTAAACTTTATCATCTGATGGATATTCCCAAGCAGTTTCACTTGATAAATCATATAATAATTTGCCGCTCCTATTATATACACTTACACCCACACCTTTTGCATTATACTCTGGACGATCTTTAGGAAGCTCAATCCCATCAAAATTAATTTCTGTTAATGAATTAAGCAATAAACATAAAGATGAAACAACTACAATTGCTCCAAATTGAAATAATTTTGAAGTATATAATCTACTCATCTCTATATTCTATATTGTTCAAAAAAAATTTTTTATATAAGCATCATACTTATTTTGAGAAATTAAAATGTATTCAATAAGTTCACGCAAAGCCCCATGCCCACCAAAAGCTTTTGTCACAAAATCCACATTCTCTTTAACTATTTGCACTGCATTAGGCGGTGCAACCTTTAAACCAACTATATTTAGAGTTTGTAAATCAATAATATCATCGCCCATATAAGCAACATTTTCTAATTTAATAGCTAATCTGCTAACAATTTCTTCTAATTTTTGTTTTTTATCTAATACACCCGTATATACTTCTTCTATTCCTAATTTTTTACATCTAGTTTCAGAACCTAAAGATTGGCGCCCCGATAAAACGGCAAATTTTAAACCGCAATCATGAGCAATTTTTATACCTATCCCATCATAAATACTAAATTTAGCTAAAGGTTCTTTTAAATCTTCACCTATAAATAAAGAACCATCAGTTAAAACTCCATCAATATCTATAGCTATTAACTGTATATTTTTTGCTTTATTTTTTACAATATCTGATTTATTCATATTATTTTATTTCTATTTAAAAATCTAGATTAACTTTGCTTTTAATAAATCATGTAGATTATATGCACCAACTAAATTATCATCTTTATCTACAACTAAAAATCCTGTAATTTTATATTTTTCCATTAACTCAATAGCTTCTACTGCAAGACCATCTTCTTTTAAAACTTTAGGGGATTTTGTCATTATGTCGTAGGCTGTAGTTGAAAATATATCTAAACTCTTATCTAATGATCTTCTTAAATCACCATCGGTAACTATTCCAACTAACTTATTATCTTGACCTAAAACAGCACTAAACCCTAACCCTTTACTGCTTATTTCCACAACTACATCTTTTAAAGTAGCACTAAATGCTACTTTTGGCAAGAGTTTACCCGTATGCATTAAATCACTTGATCTAATTAATAATCTACGTCCCAAGCTTCCACCTGGGTGAGATAGAGCAAAGTCCTCAGTTTTAAATTCTTTTAATGATAGTAGACTAACAGCTAATGCATCGCCTAAAACTAAACTGGCAGTGGTACTTGTAGTTGGTGCTAAACCTAGGGGACATGCTTCTTTACTAATTTTTATATTTAAAAAATAATCGGATAATTTAGCTAAACTTGACTCTTTATTTGCACTCATCGCAATTAAAGGAATATGTTTTCGTTTCAAAGCTGGTATTATTGATAATATTTCATCTGCCTCCCCAGAATAAGATATAGCAATTACAATATCCTCATTCTCAATAGCACCTAAATCACCATGCATCGCTTCTGTAGGATGAATAAAAAATGATGGAGTTCCAGTTGAAGCAAAAGTTGCTGCCACCTTTCTCCCAATATGCCCCGATTTTCCTAAACCTGTTACGATAACTTTACCTTTACAGTTTAAAATTTTCATTATTACATTAGTAAAATTATCATCAATATTATTAAATAAATCCTTAATCCCTTGTATTTCATCTTCAAAAACCTGATAAGCAATATCCAATATTTTAGACTTATCTATCGATTTTTCCATACTAATCCTCTAACCCTGAGGCCATAATATTATACCCAGCATCAACATATAATATTTCTCCAGTTATACCGCTTGATAATTCTGAAAACAAAAACGCCGCTGCATTTCCCACTTCTTCAGCAGTTACATTTCTTTTTAAAGGAGCATTTTTTGCTACATGATCTAATATTTTCCCAAACCCACTAATACCACTGGCAGCTAATGTTTTTATGGGACCTGCTGAAATTGCATTAACTCTTATTCCATCTTTACCTAAATTAGCAGCAACATATCGGGTTGTAGCTTCTAAGGCAGCTTTAGCTACTCCTGCCATATTATAATTAGGCACAACTTTTTCACTTCCTAAATAAGTAAGTGTTAATAAAGACCCATTTGCTTTACTTAATAAATTTCTCGCACTCTTGGCTATAGCAGAAAAACTATAAGCTGTTATATCATTAGCAATGCGAAAAACTTCTCGATTAACATTCTCTACAAAATCCCCCATTAAACCTTCTTTAGGTGAAAAAGCAATAGAATGTAAAACTCCATCTAATTTAGCCCATTTTTTGCCTAATTCAACAAATAATTGCTCAACTTCATGGTCATT
>JACCDN010108065.1_pt1 | contig 21701 bp, 19 predicted proteins | sample 7441691 | NCBI WGS metagenome assembly JACCDN01 (sample SAMN15323439, study PRJNA562643) | freshwater metagenome | isolation source: river surface water | place: USA:Blue River Watershed | collected 2017-08-16 | reverse complement strand
CTGAGCTATAGGCCCCACTTCCTTACATATCACCTAGGGTAATGACTCCCTAATGGGGAGTCAATTCTTTGTAACCCTCATGCGTGTAGAAAATGACGGGCAATCCAAATGGGCGGACCAATCGCAATTGTTTTAAATCTCCTCTGTTTCATTAACTGAGTAGTGACTTCATTCATCCAATACACTCTAAATATGTTTGAGAGCGAATACAGCATAACTATCGGTATTCCTACTTTTAACGGAGCTGGCACGATTGAAAGTTGCCTACAATCATGCTTAAACGCAATTAGTTTCAGTCAGCGCGAGGATGTTGAGATTTTGATTCAAGACAATTGTTCTACTGATTCGACGGATCAAATTGTTGAGAAAATAATGAAAGAAAATCCCAACTTTATACGATATATAAAAAATCAGAACAATATCGGCTTAGATCGCAACATTGACGAATTAGTAAGAAATTCTAGGGGAAGATACGTCAAACTGCTTGGGGATGACGATCTGCTGTACGAAGATTTTCTTGTTTACCTGGTTGAAGTTTTAGAAAATTCTAAAACTGATTTGGTGCTGAATGCTTATAATGCAGTTGGAGAGATTCGGACCAATGATACGGCGGACCAATCCCCACGTGTTTATTCAAAATCATATAAATTATTTGAGGATTCGAATGGAATCGTCGGGCAAATTGCGTCAATCACATATAACAGGGAGAGTTACCTTGGAGTTTCCTGCCCAGAAGGCGCTATCGGAACAAATCATAAGTTTATGTTTGTCGCCATGACATTAGGACTAAGAGGCGACGCCGCGTATGACAAGAGAATTTCAATCTCCGTCCGCCCTGGGTCTCCCCGATTTACACGATTCCCTTTAGATTCTCTCAACATGCAAAAAAATGCATATAAGGCGATAGTTTTATTAAAGCAGCATGGGGCGCCGTGGGATGTATCCAGCCGTCACTTCCTAAGAAAATTGCAACTTTCTCAAGGTAAATACAGCCTCACTTTCATGGATTTCACACACCGATATTCAACCTTGAATTCTTTTCAAGTTATTAAAGAATTCTTTTCACTGGGGAAATGCCATGCTGCTTTTTATTTAAAGTATGTACCGATAGTGCTGATTCCAAAATTCTTGGGTAACAAATTTAATCAGATGAGAAAGAATTACCTCAGTAAACGTGAAAGAAACTCTAGATAGTCTGGCATGTTTCCGCAATCAAAGTATCTGGAATTAGACACCACTCCTCGATATTCAATGCCATTTTGAATCGCACTCGCAATGCAGTTGCCAATTGTAGGCTGCTTTTCATCGAAGTTAACAAGGTCGTCAAATGGCAAGGATATCGCTCCCCAAACATGCATAAAACTACAATTAAAGTCCTTATCAGATATGGACTTAACGATCCAATTATTTTTTTCAAGTTCGACTTGACCCAATTTCCCTCGATAACTTTCCATGAATGGAAAGAGGAGCAGAGATCTCTGCTCAAGTCTAAGTTTTGCTAACTCTGTGTGGAACGAGCCTTGAATTAGTGAATCTGTTGAGGTGTCAGGAAGTGAAATTGTTATTGTGTCACCTGATTTACTCCATTTTTTGGCTCCTTTCACCAAAGTCTCTGTCATCGTTTTTGAAATAATTGAGTCCACAAATACCTTGGATTTATATTCATAAAGATATTCCTTAAGAAAATCTTCCATCGCCGGGCTTGACATAACCAAAATTTCTTCCTCACCCGAAAGGATGGCTTCATCGATATGCATTTTGATTATGGCCGTTCCGTCAACTTTTCCAGGAAGCAAGTACTTTGGAATCCCATTAAATCGTGTTGCGGATCCAGCGGCAGGTAAAATGTGCATGTTACTTCAGAGACCCATCAATTGAGCCTGGGTATCGAATTCCGGAATCTGGTTCCTAACTTCTTGAAAACTCCCAATGGCTATTACTTTACCGCCCTCAAGATAAACGACTTTATCCGCGTTCCTGACCGTTGAAAGCCTATGAGCAATCATGACAACGGTCACGTGACCTTTCAATGCTTGAATTGCGTCAGAAATATCAGATTCAGTTTGTCCATCCAATGCACTAGTTGCTTCATCTAAAACCAAGAGCTTTGGCTTGGTAAACATAGCTCTTGCTATTCCTAAACGTTGCTTTTGGCCACCGCTTATTCGTGTTCCACGTTCACCGACTTGTGATTCAAGTTTTTCTGGAAGGGAGACAACAAAACTTTTCAGTTGAGAAATTTCAATGGCCTGCCAGATCAATTCATCTGCGGCTTCAGTTCTTGGGAAACCGATAGAAACATTATCTCTAATACTCCCATTAGAAATTAGAACATCTTGAGGGACATATGCAATCGCACCTGACCAATTTCTCACTGCTTCGAGTGGCTCTTTTCCAGAAATCAAAATCGAATCACTTTTGACAGGAAGTACTCCAAGTAACGCATCAGCCAAAGTGGTTTTTCCAGCACCAGATGGACCAACTAGAGCTATAAACTCACCTGGCAAAACCTCAAGGTTTACATTGTGCAAGGCGGCTTGATGGGCATTGGGGTAAGTCCAATTTAGGTTTTTGACTTTTATAGATGGGACAAATCCATCATGAATTGTGTCTACTTTGTCAGAAACTTTTAGAACACGATCGGCACTTCCCAAGAAATCAATCAAATCTAAAGTTGGACCTGCGCTTCCTATATTCGTCTTTACTGTAATGATGGTTTGCTGCATACGCATAACAGCTGGAGCCAGTCTCGTGCCTGCTGCCATGAAAATAGCCAATGTGGAAACTGCTTTAACAGCATCATTCAGAAAAAATTGGATACCTGAAATCAAAACCGCGCTGATTATCACAGAGGATTCGATGACATATTTACTGATATTGGGCATGAATTGAATTTCTGCACTTGCATTCGCCAATTTCTCACGGAGAAATCCGATCTCGCGAGCGTAATATTCACGTCTGTTTCGAACTACCGATTCTCTATAGGATGAAAGGACTTCAACTAATTTTTCATTACTGCTTATGGTGAATTTTGCATTCTCTTTACCTAGCTGTAAGGCGCGTGCACTTGTAGTCTTGTAAATCACAAAACTAATGATCGAAAAGAGAATTACAGTGGCTAACGCAGTTACAACATCTACGACAAGCAAGCCAAACATTAGAATTATAAGTAAGGCAGCATCGGTCAAAAAGTTTAAGCTTGTTGCAATGATTCCTAAAGTGATTACCTGTACCCCAGAAGTTAAAGAGTAAACCGAGTCTTGAGTTGAGCGACTTTGAATTACTGTCAATGACTGTGATAACCATCGATAAGTTAATTCAGAGGAAATGAAGGCTCCACGCCTACTCAAGAAAAACAACATACGGCGGGTGAAAAAAACAGACATTACGGTTCGAAAAACTAGTATTAGCATTGCCGAAACTCCCAGAATCATGATCTGGGATTGAAAATCTAACTTGTCAAGTTGCAAAAAGCCCAAGAATTCTGCCACTCTGCCTGCTGGCTCGGTTGACTTAACACCTGAAACAGAAAGTGAACCAATTAGACCTATGAGTGCGACGCCAGCCAAATCTAGAAATCCAAACAAAATCTGAACAAAAACAATCAGTTTTAGTTTATTTCTGTCTTGACTAGGTAATGTCATAATTGATCTATAGACAGTGGATGACTTAACACGCACCATAAATCTTGAATAACTTTTTGATCGTTGGCTTTTAATCAAGTTTTCTTAAACCATTCCAAAAGTTGTACTGATGAACTGTTGAAATCAAGAAATTCACAACCCGCGTTGAAGTATCTGGAATTCTGTATTCCCTTGGTGTGATTGAAGCAAAGCCGCCGCTCTCAACTAAATTAATAGCCTCGATGACTCTTTCTGGCTCAATTCCACACATCACGATTGTTCCTGCTTCAAGGGCTTCGGGGCGCTCCATAGAATCTCGGAGCGTGACCGCGGGAAAACCGAGCATGGCAGATTCTTCACTAATTGTTCCACTATCTGAGAGAACCATCCGAGCCTGAGATTGCAAATGGTTGTAGTCAAGGAAACCGAATGGTTCATGAAACACCAAGTTTGTCTGCTTCTGATTTGTAAGTTCGAGAAGCTTCTTTCTAGTTCTTGGATGGGTAGAGATAATCACAGGCATTTCAAAAACTTCAGAAACTTTTGTAAGCGAATTCAGAAGAGTTTTAAGTCGTTCGGGGAAATCAACATTCTCTTGTCTGTGAACGCTAACCAAAAAATATTCTTTGGCTTTTAAACTTAATCCATCTAAAACATTCGAAGATGAAATTTTGTCACGGTGTTCTGCCAGCACTTCCATTAGTGGAGAACCAATAAGTGCCAACTTTCTCGGATGAATTCCTTCGGCAATCAAATTGTTCCTTGCAAGTGTTGTGTAAACTAAATTAAAATCAGAAGCATGATCAACAATTTTTCGGTTTATTTCTTCAGGTACGTTTAAGTCAAAAGAACGGTTTCCAGCCTCAAGATGATAAATGGGAATTCCAAATCTTTTGGCGATTATCGCGGATAATGCACTGTTAGTATCGCCTAAAATCACTACCGCATCAGGCCGATTGTTGACTAATTCAGATTCAATTTCAACAAAGAGTGTGGCCAAAAAAGTGCCTAAGGATTTATGGTCTCCGCCAAAATACACATCTGGTTGCCTTAATCCTAATTCTGTAAAAAAAATATCCTTTAGATTTGGGTCTGGATTTTGCCCTGTGTGTATTAAACGATGTTCAAAGTGTTTATCAAATTTCTTAATAATTGCAGATAAACGAATTATCTCTGGTCGCGTTCCTACTATCGTTGTAACTTTAGTTTTCTTCACTTTTGAACCACACTACCTAACGATTTATACTCTGGAAGATCTACTATCAGATGGGCAACCTGATCGACGCTTAGTTGGGATGTGTTGCTAGATGTATAAGCGTCCAAATAGTCTGCAACAGATTGACCTTTTTCAAAATAGATCTGATAGTCCAGAGAGCGAGTATCGAGTGGCACTTTGAAATAAGTTCCTAAATCTTCGCTTCGAGAACGCTCTTCGGATGCAAGAAGAGCTTCGGCATGTTTTTCACCGTGCCTGACGCCAATTCTCTGAATTTTAATTTTTCCTTTTTTGCCTTCAATACTTGCAATGGCTTCAATCAATGTCTCCACGGTACATCCAGGTGCTTTCTTTACAAACAGATCACCTGAATTTGAATTGGTGAACGCATACTTCACGAGATCAACCGAGTCTTGTAGCGACATTAAGAACCTAGTCATAGTTGGGTCTGTGACTGTAACGGTCAAACCAGCTCTAATTTGATTGATGAAAAGTGGAATAACAGAACCCCGGGACATCATTACGTTCCCATATCTTGTAATCGCTATTTTGGTTCCAGATTGGGTGTAACTTCTAGCATATGATTGTGCGACTTTCTCCATTAAAGCTTTTGTCATTCCCATGGCATTAATTGGGTACACAGCCTTATCAGTACTCAAACACACAATGGTTTTAACGCCGGTCTTAAATGATGCTTCAATTACATTTGAACTTCCAGAGACATTAGTTGCAGCTGCTTGCATGGGAAAAAACTCACAAGATGGTACTTGCTTTAGTGCGGCAGCATGAAAGACGTAGTCAGAGCCTCGTATTGCATTCTCAACACTCAACGGGTCGCGCACATCACCAATAAAGAAACGTAATCTTTCGTCCTTGAATTCGTTTCGCATTAAGTCTTGCTTATTTTCATCTCGTGAAAAGATTCGTACTTCTGATACACCATCGTTAAGCAAATTTCGGGCCATGGTGCTACCGAAAGATCCAGTTCCACCTGTGATTGTCACTACAGAAGAAGACAAATTATCAAGCATCAAACTCTTCCTCTCTCCACTTGGTCAACGAAGCTTGCTCGTCCAGTCCTGATACTCGGCGATCATCTCCGAAATGCCTAGGGGTTGAGCATACCCCGCCCACTTCCAGTAGTCTCGATTTCTGCCGTTATTCATTGTAATCAAGCGTCTATCTACGGCCTTATCCCCTTTTGACTTCACCACCACTAAGTCTTGTCTCCCGAATTCGCTAGCGACTATTTCTATCAATTCCAATTTGGATTTGAAATCTTTTGGCACAAGGTGGTGAACTCCTTCCAAAAACCCCCCCATATCAATTATTCCCTCAAGAATTTTTGCCACATGCAAGGTTGTTAAGCCATTCCACAAGTGATTCTCAAATCCTTGAATTGTTTGATCCCGTGGTTGGTCAATAACCCAATTCAAGAATTCAAAACTTGAATTTCTTTCCAGCCCAATCATTGAACACCTAAGAGTCATGACATTCTGACTTTCAACCTCGCCAAGAGACTTTGTCACTCCATAAATATCAGTTGGATCATGCAAATCCGTTTCAGAGTAGTTACCTTGTTCGCCAGAATAAACACAGTCAGTTGCTATCTGAAATATCCTAACTTCCTTTGCGTTACATTTTTCAGATAACTCATGTGGAAAAACCGAATTCACCTTAATGGCGTCTGCTAAATTCTCTAAACTATTGGAATTAATCTTATGCTTAATGATTCCGGAAGCATTGATCAAATAGGAGCTGCTAGATAGACCATCGATTAATTTAGAAACTGGATTCCGAGTGATATCAAATTGGATGTGTCGATTATTAGGGTATAAACTACTTGAATTTCGACTGATCTCAGTTACGGGGAGATCTATTGAATGAAAGTAGTCAAGTAATCCAGCGCCTAACATCCCCGTGGACCCAAGAATTGCTATTTGCATACCAAATAATAGCACTCCAGGGTGGTGCTTATTGACTGCCTGATAACATAACCATGTGGCAAAAGAGAGAATTCAGCTAACCGTTATTACTGCTGTTTACAACGGTGAGGATTATATCGAAGACACAATTAACTCAGTTCTTAAATTTGCTAAAGAAATCAACTACCAATACATCGTAATTAATGATGGATCAACTGATGAAACTTCTCGAATTCTAAATTCTTTTGGTGACAAGATTGAAGTCATTCACCAAAGTAATGCGGGTGAGTCCGCGGCGGTGAACGTCGGAATTGAAAATGCAAAGGGTGATTGTTGTTTAGTAATTAGTGCAGATGATCCAATTTTGACTTCAAAGCTTTTTGAAAACGTTCTTGATGATTTTGAGAGAGAATCGAACTTGGCAGCCGTTTACCCAGACTGGCAAATGATTGATGAGAATGGTGCTCCAATCAAAGTGATCAAAGTGCCGGACTACAGTGATGAACTGTTGATTGGGCGATGTCGAACGCTGCCCGGACCAGGAGTAATTTTTCGCACCAGTTTTGCGCAACAAATTGGTGGTAGGCGATCGAAGTGGACCTTCGTTGGTGATTATGATTTTTGGTTGCGCCTTAGCAGAATTGGTGAAATCAGACATAGACCAGAAATCCTTGCGCAGTGGCGTTATCATGCGAATTCAACCTCAGTTACAAAGCGTGGTCTGAAAATGGCAAATGAGCGCATAGCGGTGATCGAAGATTTTTTGAGAAACAATGAGATTGATTCATCCATTAGACGAATGGCCCTGGGAACTAGTTATTACATGGCCGCGCGTTTATGTTTCTTCTCTCCAGAAGTTCCCGGTCGTCGATACTTAATCAAGGCCTTCAAGTCTCGACGTGGAATAGTAGAAGAAAGTCAATTACAAGTAATTGCCTACATACTTCTTCTGCCAATTAGTAGAATACTTTTGAATCCTATTCTCACTAGAAGTAAGAAATATAGGACTCTGATTTAAGCATGAGAAGAAAAGTTCTGATTATTGCAATGATGGACAGTATCCATGTTGGCCGATGGCTTGAGCAATTTCATGATCAGGAAATTGACTTTGTGATCTTTCCTTCCAAGAAATTCCGCCATATTCATCCAAAAATTAAAAAATTAATTGACGATAAATCGCGAATGAAAGTGTCCATATACCAAGAAAGGATTCCACATCGGATCTATGGGTATATAGACTTTTTTATCAGGGTTCTCCCATTTAAATTCTTTAAACTTAATTGTCGTTCTCATGCTTTAAATAGGCTCATACAAAAGGCTCATTTTGAATTTATCCATTGTTTGGAAATTCAAGGTGCTGGTTATCTGCTATTCGATTCAACAAGTGAAAAACATAGAGTAAATACAAAAATCATTGTTACAAATTGGGGAAGCGATGTCTACTACTTTAAGAATTTTCCAGAACATTTAGAAAGAATCAAAAACGTCCTTTCAATTGCAGATTTCTACTCTGCAGAGTGCATCAGAGATTACGATTTAGCAAAACAACTGGGATTCAGAGGCATTCCATTACCTTGCATTCCAAACGCAGGAGGCTTTCACCTAGATAACTTATCCCCAACGACGAGTGCATCTTTGCGAAAAAATATTGTAATTAAGACTTATGGAGGTACTTTTGGTCGTGGCGAACTATCTATCATTGCAGTAGGAAGAATCTTGGAAGAATTTCAGAGTTTCACTGCTTTTTTCTACTCTGTAACAGACGATCTTCTTGAAAAAGTTAAGGCACTCGTTAGAGAATTTCCTGAGCGCGTACAATTTACGCATCAATCAGCACCAATAGCTAGTGAAGAATTGGCTACTGTTTTCCAAAATTCAAGGGTCTACATTGGCTGTTCGGTTAGTGATGGAATAAGTACATCCTTTCTTGAGTCATTGGTCAGTGGCGCATACCCGATTCAAACAGACTCATCATGTGCGAGTGAATGGGTTATGTCAGGAGCAGTTGCTTCCGTGATACCGCTTGATCTGGAGATCTTAACCAAAGAACTTCGTAAGGCTCTAAGTGATGACGAACTGGTCGATCGAGCCCAAAAAGCGAACAGAGACCTCTCTGTCGAACTATTAGAGTTCGAAGTGATTAAATCAAAGGCTTTAACCTTTTACAAAGGCTGACAGGCGAATGTATAAGTTAGCATTCAGTGGTGAGGATTCTACTAACTGGTGGCACAGGAATGCTGGGTTCGGCAATTCAGGCAGAGTTAAATGATTACGGCTATAACTTCTGTGCGCCGTCCAGTAAGGAATTAGATTTACTATCTATTGCTTCTACCGCTGAATTTATTACTAGCTATCAACCAGATTCTGTTATTCACGCTGCTGCGCGAGTTGGGGGGATACAGGCGAACATAAATGATCCGTATGGTTTTCTAACTGAAAATCTAGTTATGGACAGCAACCTCTTTAAAGTCGCGAAAGACTTGCACATTCAAAATCTGGTTTACATCGGAAGCACATGTATGTATCCAAAAGATAAGTTAGAGCCGCTTAGCGAATTAGATTTGTTAACTGGGCCTCTGGAGCCGACAAATGAGGGTTATGCGTTGTCAAAGATTGTTGGTTTAAAAACCGTGGAGATTGTTTCAAAACAATTTGGTTTGTATTGGCGAACATTTGTTCCTTCAAATTTGTATGGGCCAGGCGATCATTTTGAAGAAGAACGAAGCCATTTGTTAGCGGCAATCATAAACAAAGTTTGGGATGCTAATCAGCTTGGCTCAAACCAAGTTGAAATGTGGGGAGATGGCACAAGTCGCCGCGAGTTCACCTACGTAAAGGATGTGGCGAATTTTATTGTTAAATCGATTGGAAAACTTGATCAATTGCCTCAGTACCTAAACCTTGGGGCAGGAGTGGATCACAGTATTTTGGAGTTTTACGAAATTGTTTGTCGTTTAATGTCTTTCGAAGGAGAAATCATAAAAAATTTGTCAATGCCTACTGGGATGAAGCGCAAACTGAGTAGTATTGATTTGGCAAGGAAATTCGGGTGGGAGCCTAAAACATCTTTGGAAGAGGGAATTACGCAAACTTTAACTTGGTTCATGAACCAAAAGGGAGTCCATAAAAATGTCTAAGTACCCACTTTCCAGTACGACTTGGGATCACTTTGAAATTCAAGCTATAAATGAAGTGATCGAATCAGGTAACTTTACAATGGGCGTGCAGGTTGCAGAATTTGAAAAAGAATTCGCAAGTTATGCCGGCGGAAAGTATTCCGTCATGGTGAATAGCGGTTCAAGTGCAAATTTAGTGCTCCTATCTGCTTGTCGTTATATGAAAGAGCCAAGATTTAATCCGGGTGATGAAATTATTGCGCCAGCGGTTTCATGGAGTACTACCTACTATCCAATTGACCAGAATGGCGCAACGATTAAATTTGTAGATATCTCGAGCGATTCCTTAAACATCGATGTCAGTAAAATAGAAGAAGCCATCTCCGCCAGAACAAAGGCTATTTTTGTGGTAAATCTTCTTGGAAATCCTGCTGATTGGGAAGCGCTGGAAAGGATCGCCCAAGAGTACAACTTGACCTTGTTGGAGGATAACGCGGAATCGCTAGGTGGGGCAATTGGAAACAAAAAGCTAGGAACTTTTGGCTTTGGTGGAACACATTCGACTTTTTTTAGTCATCACATGTCAACCATGGAAGGTGGGCTAGTTGTGACAGATGATGAAGTCCTTTACCAAACAATGAAATCTGTTCGTGCGCATGGCTGGACAAGAGACCTTCCTGATCAAAATCACGTTTATAACAAGACTGGATCACGATGGGACGATCTTTTCAGGTTTGTTATCCCAGGTTACAACTTGCGTCCACTGGAGATCGAAGCTGCAATCGGAAGAATGCAGCTCAAAAAACTTCCTGACTTCATTGACGCTCGACGCAAGAATGCCGCCTATTTTTTAGATCAAACAAAGTCTTTTTCATCAGTTTCAACGCAAGTTGAGAATGGAAGCTCCTCGTGGTTTGGATTTTCTCTTGTGTTAAGAGACAAATACTTAGGCAAGAGAGCAAAATTGCTTGAAATACTTGAGTCCGCTGAGATTGAAAGTCGACCAATTGTTACTGGAAATTTCACGAGAAATCCAGTGATTAAGCACCTAAATCATGCTCCGCTTGAAAAGTATCCTAGTGCCGACTTAATTCATGACAATGGGCTATTCGTGGGAAATCATCACTACGACTTGAGAGATAAGATAGATCTACTTTGTGAAGCGATAGCAGATTTTGAAGGGAGTATTTAATTGAAAAAAGCTCTAATTACTGGAATTACCGGGCAAGATGGTTCGTATCTTGCGGAATTGCTATTGGAAAAAGGGTACGAAGTCCACGGGTTAATCAGGAGAGCTTCGACATTTAATACTGTAAGACTTGAACATATCTTTCTAGACCCTCACGCAGAAGACAATAGGCTCCATTTGCATTACGGCGATATTACGGATGCTGCGGGACTTACAAATTTGATCAGAGAGATAGAGCCTGACGAAATCTATAATTTAGCTGCACAAAGTCATGTCATGGTTTCATTTACGATGCCAACATACACCGCGCAAGTAGATGGCTTAGGCACGATTGCTATTTTAGAGGCCATTAGGTCGAGTGGTTTAAAAACGCGTTTTTATCAGGCAAGCACAAGTGAGCTTTTTGGTTCCACTCCGCCGCCCCAAAATGAAGAAAGTAAATTTCATCCCCGTAGTCCATACGCGACAGCCAAACTCTATGCATACTGGGCCACAGTGAATTATCGAGAAGCGTATGGTCTCCATGCTACAAATGGAATTCTCTTTAACCACGAGTCACCTAGAAGAGGAGAAACTTTCGTAACTCGGAAGATAACGCGCGCAGTTGCTGCGATAGCTCATGGAAAGCAGGAAAAGCTGTATTTAGGAAATCTCGAGTCAATACGAGATTGGGGATACGCAAAAGAGTATGTGGAATCAATGTGGCTGATGCTTCAACAACCGGAACCAAGCGACTACGTGGTAGCGACAGGCGTAGGAGCCACTGTGGGAGATTTTTGTGCACGAGCCTTTGAGTATGCGGATCTTGATTGGCAAAAATACGTTGTTCTAGATTCGAAATACATCAGACCGGCAGAAGTTGATGCACTTATTGGCGATCCTTCAAAAGCCAGACTCTTGTTAGGGTGGAATGCGTTGACACATTGGCAAGAGTTAGCTGATTTAATGGTTGAGTCTGACCTTAATTCAAATTGAAGATTGAACTAGCATCTTTGAAATCTCGCCTGCGTAAGAGTCGAAACTCCATCGCTTGATCGTTTGATCTGAGTTTAACCAATTATTTAACTCCTCAAGCCATGAATCATAATCCATGTCTTCGGCTTTTCTTATACCTTCCGAAATGCTCACAATGTTTGGATCACACTGAATCACCAGATTCTTAGGTATATCAAAATTCTCTACTTTTGGTCCCACATACACTGGTATACATTTTGCAAAAAAGGCATCAAATAGTTTTTCGGAGAGAAACTCCTTGCTATTTTCAATCACTAGAGAGACTCTATATCTGTTTAGAACATCAAACTTGTCTGAGGGTGAGTGCACTGATTTTTCATATTCTTTAAACCAAAAAGATAAACTCTGAATTGATATTTTTTTTCGAAAGATAATCACATCTCGTAGGTTAATCGCTGCGATTCTAAATCTCATTTTTTTATTGTGGTTCCAACCCCTGCCAAACACATCTAAACCAGGAATTGTAAAGGCGCATATTCTTCTTAGCGAATAGAGCTCACCCTTTATGAAGCTCAAATGATTGCTTGCTATCATCGCAGCGCCAGTAGTAATTCTGGGGAAATCAGAACTTAGGCTTTGTTTTGGTCGGAATTGCGGCCATAAGAGAGTTGGACTAGAGACACTTGGATCACGACCCACCAAAACTCTGATTCCAAATTGCTTAAGGTACTTTTTAGCAAAATTTGCGGGTAAAACTACCTCGGGTTCTTGAACGATTAGAAATCGGGACGTGATCGGAATCTGCGAACTTTTCAAATCTTGTAGTTCAGACTCCTTGACATCTAGACTCAAATAGTGGGTTGCATCATTCAAGTTATCCACAACGGAGAGGCCTAGTTCTTTCAATCTATAACTCAATGTATCTTCAGTTCTTCCCCCATGCTGGATGCTTGCAGTACCGTATTTTCCCCCAACGTAAATCTGTGGATTTAGCGCCACGTAAAATTCCAACGGTGCTTCATGCCAAGTTTAACCCCTAAGGATAATGTCTTCTCCATGACTAATCTTTTTAATGTATATGGCAAGGGTTCGATTAAAGCACGGTAAGCAATTGATTTCAAAATTTTCCTAACTTTAGGCTTACTTACACCGATGGCTACTTCCTCTGAAATTTCAAATAATTCAAATGTTGAACTTTCTATTCTTAAATCATCTGCGTGACCGCCATTTTTGACAATTATTCCATCCAATAGCTTTACTACTGATGTGGAGTTGATTCTTTTATAATCGCTATAGATCTTTTCGATTGGAGTGTTGTGCTCATATTTCCATGCAAAAGCCATTGTTTCCAAGGCCATCAAATGTATGAAGTCAACAATTTCGGTTTTTCCAAGGCGTATCTCAATTCCTCGCTTTATCGCATCGGCGAATTTATCCCGATCAGACGGATGAACTTCACGAGCAACAATCAAAAACTCATTGGATGAGACAATTCTTGTGAGGCCAATTGCTGCACCAAATCTTCTTTCATGGTCATTTATTGAGTGTGATGCGCTCACAGGATTCTCCCTGTACTTCATTGTTTGCTTCTTGACATGAACTACTTTACCTCTAGATAGTATTCTAAGGGTGATTTCAACATCCATAAAAGCAAAGTTATGCCAAGGAACAAAAGATTCATAAAACTCTTTGGTTTTGAATGAGGTCGACGGCCATGGGATTGATAAAGCGACTAAATTTTGCAGGAACTGACTTGGTAGGTCTTCTCCAACAGGAAACCAACTTGCACGTGGAAGTGACGGTAAATGATTGCCGTCATTCCTCATACTCGCCATGTCTGTCGAAATAGCTACAACATCGCGCTTGGCTTTTCTAATGTGATCAAGATGGACTTCAACATGATTTTTAAAATAAAAATCATCCTGATGGATTTGGAGTATCCAATCTGAGTTAATCAAATCTTGATTTAATTGCATGGATCCTATGAATCCCAAGTTTATGGGATTTTTTACCAACGTGATCCTTCCTTCGAATATTGTAAGCCAATCTTGTAGGTTTTCCCAACTATTGTCAGTTGAACCATTGTCTACGACTAGGAGATGAAAATCATTAACTGTCTGATTGGTTAATTGGTTAACTAAGCCTTCAAGATATTCAGAACCATTGTAAATTCCAATCCAGAGTACCAAGTCCAACTTTTCAGATGTTTTACTAGAAATTATCTCTCTTTGGTTTCTAAGATCCATCTGAACCTCGTTCGATAAGCATCCACCGTGATAACTGCTGAATCAACAAATTCACTTCTCTGTTTTGATTGCTAAAGAACAAGGTCGGAGCAAGAATGATCGGATTAGCGTGCTCACTCAATAATGCAGCAGTTAATGAAAAGGTACTATTTGATGTAACCAAAGTTGCTGCACATCTCATTAAGCCATGAACACCGTGATGGTTCAATCCGGTAATAAAGGAAACCTGCCCTCGACAAACATTTCTTATTCTCGCCTGATCGAAATCATGAAATGGATCATCAGAGAACACCAACACTCTCAGATCGAAATTTGAACTCATCTTTTCAATCACCTTGAGATATTCCTCTACTGCTATCAACTTACTTGAAACAGTTAAATAATCACCTCTTCTGATGTGTATCGCGGCAAAATGTTCATTCTCGGAAATATTGAATTGTCTCTTTAGGCCAGCAGTTGATTCGTGAAGAGGGAAAAGTTCATGAAATCTCCTCTTTGAAATTTCTTCCCAGATGGCAAGATTAGATTCCGAAGCCCTAGTCGTCGACTCTCGGCCAAGATATCTCAACCTGGCTTGCAAACCCACATCGAGTTCGGGCAGTGGGTGACCATACTCAGACAACTCCCAATCCCAGACTTTAACATTCTTTGATGCAGGGGTATAAAAGTAACGTGCGTCCAACTCTGCCTTCGGATTAGTTTCGAGAAGTATCTGATATTGCATCAAACTTAGAATTTGAGAACCCATCCCTCCTTCAATATAGACAATATCTTGAGAAGGTGGTGCAACTCTTTTCAAAAGAGTCGAGGCTATTTTAACTAAATGTCTTTTCATTTGGGAACGCAGTTTCCTTCACAAGCTAATGAATTCACCATCAAGTTGAATGTGTTAGCCATTTCGCTAATCCCCAGAGCCTGAAGCTTTTTCAGTATCTCTTTTATAGATTGTCAAAAAAACTTCTCCATCAATTTTAAAGTCTTTAACTTTAATAAATCCAAGTGTTTCTTTTTCAGACACCATTTTCGTGGTAAGTCTGTAATTGTTAACAAGATAATCAGCATCGCCAATAGGGACATTAAAGATTAAACGCTCTCGAGCCTTTGCATCTAGAATCTTTCCTGATACCTCGAGGGGTGTAAAGCTAATCTCTCTTACCTTAATGGCTGAAGAAGGGTCATTTTTTAGAATGTATTCCAAGGCGTACTTATTTGAAAGTCCCCAGTAATCCATTTCCCATCTTGTGGAACGATTATCGCCTGCCAATATGTTGAAGTATAGATTTTGGTGAGGATTGTTTACGACCATCCAACCGCCAATCCAAACAAAATATCCAATAAAACAAGAATAGAAAACTTTGGATCTTAGCTTTTTCCCGCTGAAATAACCCCAAATGAATACGACTCCAATGGTGGCTATTACAACAAAATAAGGATAGATAAAGAATGCGTGCCGCCAGCCATCGTAAAGTGTTGCATTCAGCAGAATTATTGCCGCTAATGGAACGAAAAACATTAATGTGTAGAAAGAATCCTGTAGTTTGGCTTCAGCAACAGATTTATTGGTCAAGCTAGGCCACAGATAACTTGCAATTACCAATAAACCAATTAGAAAAAGTAGTATGTACAGTAAGGGTGTCGTTATACCCATCCATGTTGGTAAATAATGCCAAGGCAGATCAGATGCCATAATATCATTTCCGAAGTAACGATTCTTACCTTGCCAATTGTATTTCGATAAACTTTGAAAAGAGGACCAAAAGCGGTTTACAGGATCTTTCCAAATGTGCGGGTAGAAAATGTAAATAGAAACCATGAATGTGACTAAGTAAATAGTTACAAGGGAAATCAATCTTTTATACTTTTCTTTGTTTGAAACTATCAAAAAGAGTCCAATGAAAATGACAATCGGTATCTGGACCACACCTAGCACTCTGATGTCTGTCGCAAAACCTCCAATTAATCCAGCAAATAAGGCTGCTCTTCTTGAATGCAATATCAAAAATCTCGTTACAAAATAGCTTGAAAGTGCTAAGAAGCACATAAATGTAATGTCTTTGCTATTGTAAAAAGCATCCGCAAAGATACGTGGTGATAAAAAAAAGATTGTGGAACTGAGCAATCCAAATTTCCAACTCTTGAATCTAAATCGCGCAATTAAAAAAATCGCAAAAGTTCCAACAAGAAAAGCAAGATAATTCATAATGTGGTGGAACACATAGATATCCCTAGTGTCTTGTAATCCGAGAAGATGCTCTAGCACCAAGACAGGGGCATCGAATGCAACGCCATGATCTACAGGTGCATTCTTGATCCAAGAATCTTCGGTGAATTCCAGATAGTTTTCGGGAATAAGCGAGGGAGAAATTTCCTTAGCCACTTCTATAATTGAAACCCCTGCATTCAGTCGCTGAGCTGGTTCATCCCAAGCAATCCCAACAGTAGGAAGAACTAGGATTCCAATGGCCAAAAGAAAAAGAAAGTATGCAGAAACTACTTTTGTTTCGGAACTTTTCAGACTCATTAGGCGATGAATTTTCTCAAGAATCATGACATAATCATAGATGTAACTGCAGCAATAACCCTTAATTGGAGTATATTGAAAACTCAATTTGTAGCAATCGTAAACTCACAAACCGAGTATTGGAGCCGTGAATTTCAGGCTCAAGTTATTCTGAAGGATAATTCCTTCAAAGATGTTGTGCTTTCATTAGTGTCCAAAGGAATTGTTCCAGTAGTTCAGTTAGATAACGATCAAAGCGAGTTTGAGTTTTTGAAGTCTTTACCGACAAAGTCAATTATAGGTTGGTGTTACTCAGATGAGTCACTTGACACTGAATTCGCATCCAGACTATCAAGATTAGAATCTCTAGTTGTTTTGTTGCGGCCTTATCATTTGAATTCTTTCAAAGTCAGAAATCTTTTTATCTCTTTGCAATACGTCACAAGTAATTTGGCGAATACCAAGACACTCAGTAATGCATTAAAATTAATTTTGTGGTACTTCAGAGGGTTAAGTATGTCTTACAGAGAACAGAAGATTCGCAAGATTTATAAGGGTGTAAACCTGGGATACGTAAATTTTCCGCTTGGCTATACGGACGTTTTCTGCTCATCTTTGCTTACAAACTCAGACATTCATGTAAAAAGTCCTTCAGGAAGCTTACTTGAATTGACTTTTCATGATCGGGACGAGCCAAAAACCCACTTAGTATTTGTAGGGCAGATTGGACAGATTGTTCGTTCTGTAGCAATTGTCGCTGCCCAAGAAACTTCATTTGCAAGAGTCATTACACGATCTGACTATGGGGCCGGAAGTTTGTTAGAAAAAGGAGTGAAAGAAAAGGGTATTGAATACCTGACAACAGTTTTAAATTCAAAATTTGTTCTTTGCCCACCGGGAAACATTTCTGGAAATTCATTTCGTATACATGAGACGGTTATCTTAGGTAAAATCCCGATTGTTCTTTCCCACATTGCTTCTGATCCTAACTTTGTTACCCCATTTGATTTAAGAGCAGCTCAATACAGAGGTCAAAGCTGGAGAATGCGAATTCAGGAAACTAGGCAAATTTCTGAAGCTCTATATGAAATGCAGGCTCAGGAAAACCTCACCACGCTACGGAGTCAAATTGAAGAAAGTAAAAAGGTGATTGGTGAATATCTCAAACATTCCTAACGCCAAATTAACTACAACGAAGCGATTGTTTTCTTTAGCCCTTCATGTCGCGAAATTTCCGGCTTCCAATCCAAAAGCGTCTTTGCCTTAGAGATATCAGGACATCTATCTTTTGGGTCATCTAGAGGCAACGACTCAAATCGAACTTTGCTGCGACTCTTCGTGAGATCAATGATTTCATCGGCTAGTTCCAACATCGTGACCGGCATAGGATTTCCAAGATTTATTGGAAAGTGGAGGCCTTCAGAAAAAAAGAGTTTATAAAATCCATCAATAAGGTCTGATACAAAGCAAAAGCTCCGTGTCTGGGATCCATCGCCGTAAACTGTTAAATCTTCATTTGCCAAGGCCTGATGAATGAAGTTTGTCACCACTCGACCGTCATTTTTCGCCATTCGGGGGCCGAACGTATTAAATATTCTTGCAATTCTGATGTCTAATCCATATTGACGATGATAGTCCATGAATAAAGTTTCGGCAGCGCGCTTGCCCTCGTCGTAACAAGATCGAATTCCTATTGGGTTAACTCTTCCCCAATACTCTTCACTCTGAGGATCAACCTCTGGGTCACCATAAACTTCCGAAGTAGATGCTTGAAATATTCGAACGCCAAGGCGGTTTGCTAATTCCAATAAATTCATAGCACCATGAACATTCGTTCTAAGAGTTTGCACAGGATTCTTTTGATAATGAACTGGACTAGCTGGGCAAGCTAAATTAAATATGCCGTCTACTTCTAAACTTATCGGAGCGGTTACGTCTTGCCTAATCAATTCAAAATTAGGATTGCTGCGCAAATGCCTAATGTTGGTTGTTTGGCCAGTATAAAAATTGTCCAATGCAATAACTTCATGACCTTCGGCCAGCAACTTATCGCAGAGGTGAGATCCTAGAAATCCCCCGCCGCCTGCTACTAATAAACGCATAAGGACAATATACCTAAGACTCTAAATTTGAATCACTAAAGTCACCAATAACATGCACCTTCAATATCATTTGCTTTCAATGGTGTCTCGCTAGCAGTTGGACGCGTCCAAAACTCATTCAAATACTTGAGTACCTCTGGTGATTCATTCCAACGATTCCCCATGATTCCAAAGAAAATCTGCAGGCCTCCTCCAGTATGAATCCCTATTTTCCCTATTTCTTTAGCGTGAAGCGCCAATGGATAGGAGTACGCACCCGCGGCAACTAATGCGATATCAAAGTCAATCTCACTCATTTGTTTCTTCATTCCATTAAGCAACTCAAACCAACTGGAGCCATTTGGATCACGTTCTCCAGAAGTTTGTGGTGCCCGAATCACCTGAACTTCAAAAGTGGGATAACTCTTCCCACTGAACAGCTTTTCGGCAATTGGGTGCTGACGCTTTATTGAGTCAGCAAAACTTGAAATTACCAACACTTTTTTTCCACTCAAGTACTCCGCCCAAGGCTTGACCTCGTCCCTAAAGTTCTCTAATTCGCTGTATGGTTCTATCCATGGTGATGTGTGACCCACTGGTATGACTTGAGTTTTAGTTCCATCAAGTTGAATTGACTCAATCCAAGTAAAAGCTACACCCCACGCACCCAGGACATCTGTTTGCTTGAGAGCGGTCAAATATATAGAAACAAATTCATTAACCTCATCCCATGTGTCTGCATAAAAACCGGACAAAGCATGTATAGCTTGACGACGTTTTCTCCAAGTGACTGAGAATCTACTTGACAGGGTAAGTGGAATTCCAAATTTTTTTAAACTCTGAAGTTTCAAGTAGTGCCCGATGAAACGAGCTTCCGTCCCACCAAGCCTGCCAATCAAACCAGCATCATGTGTTAACAAGAAATTTGAAACAATCTGATCTGAATGATCTGAATCAATCAATTTGGCGACTTTTAGAGAGCGAAACCAATCCATCGGAGGATATCGTTTTGCGATCTCATGCCTTAGACCAAACTTTCCAAACTCTCCTTTTCTGAAGGACCACATGTAGTAAACCTACACTTAGTTTTACCTCAATTCAACGTTACATTAACCGTCGAATTCTTTATGAGTGACAAACCAGAGCAGTTTTGCCACACCAAAGAGCGCTTGACTGTAAGTGTGAAAACCCACGAATCTCCTATTGATTCGTTACAATGCGGAAGTGCACGGGACATTTAAGATTAATCAATCAAGCGCCTGGGTTTAACTATGAAAAAAAAGTCAAAAAGAATCTCGGTTGTTCAAATTGTGACAAGAATGAATACAGGTGGTGTAGCTGTTCTCATTTCTGATTTAGTTTTAGAAATAGATCCAGCTACATTTGAAGTGCTTTTAGTTACTGGCGTATGCCAAGAGGGTGAGGAGGACTATTTACATGCTAGAAGTATCAGCTTATACGAAGTTTCTTTGCCCACGCTTAAGCGATCTTTAAATCCCGTTTTTGATGCTATCGCATTTCTGAGAATTGCTCGCCTGTTGTTCAAATTGAAGCCAGACATTGTTCATACTCATACTTCAAAGGCGGGCGTTCTGGGTCGAATTGCCTCAAAGATATTTTCTCCACGTTCAAAAATCGTGCATACCTATCATGGGCATTTGCTACATGGATATTTCTCAAGAATTGCGACTATGGGTCTAGTCCTAGCCGAGAAGTCACTAGCAAAAATTTCTGATGTTCTGATTGCTATGGGAAGCGAAGTAAAAGAAAACTTGCTTCATGCAAAAATTGGTGATGCAAAGCAATATAAGGTTGCGTTACCTGGAGTTTCGGTAAAAAAATCAAATCCTTCGAATCTCGAAGTAAACAATTTTAGAGATGAGCACAAAGATAAGATTGTATTTACATTCGTGGGACGTTTAAGTCCTATTAAGCGGTGTGATCGGATTATCCAATTAGCTAAGTCTGACGTTTTTGGCTCATCAAATATTCACTTCTTGATAATTGGCGACGGAGAATTACGCGACAATCTAGAAAGTGATTCTCAAGGGCTGCCAATAACTTTTGTTGGATGGCAGAGCAACCCAGAAGAGTGGCTGGCTGTATCTGATGCCGCGATACTTTTGAGCGATAATGAGGCAGTACCACTAGCTATGATTGAAGCGGGCCTGGCAGGTTTACCCGTTATTGCTACCAATGTGGGGTCGATGGCCGATGTTGTAATTGACGGTGTGAACGGTTACCTAGTTGATACCTCAGATAATGCGATTGTTTCAGGAGTTAACTCTCTCTTAAACTCACCTCATTTAAGGAAGTCTATGGGGTCAAAGGGTCGAGAACTGGCACTAAAGAACTTTACTGTAGAAGCCATGATTCAAAGACATGAAGAAATCTACCTTGAGTTACTCGAAAAATTGGATTAAGGCATTCCTCGGCAAAGTGTTCGTGTGAAAGGCATTGGCCCTTACCAGTTTAGAACTTGAAAAATGTTACTCGACTAATTCTTTTTACTGCTAAAGGCCGCACGCTTTAATCGATCACGAATCGCTAAAGCGATTCCATCACCCTGTGGTTGTGTAACTACAACTATCTCTAAGCCCTGCTCATCTGCGGCTCGCAAAGCTGAGTACAAAACCCGAGCAAACTCTTCATCATTTTTTGGCGCAGCCAATCGCACAACACCATCATCAGCCACAACATCTGCCATCGCAATAAATCCTTGACCTGTGACGGGGGATTGATCCAAGACAACTGTTGCCGCCGGCGCGTAGTGAGCCTCTAATGAACCACTGAAACGAATCGAACTTTCTTCCACAATCCCAACAACTGCTAATCCTGTTGATTCAGCACT
>JACCDN011098129.1_pt1 | contig 21709 bp, 19 predicted proteins | sample 7441691 | NCBI WGS metagenome assembly JACCDN01 (sample SAMN15323439, study PRJNA562643) | freshwater metagenome | isolation source: river surface water | place: USA:Blue River Watershed | collected 2017-08-16 | reverse complement strand
TCCTCGACTTAGACGAAATGGTGAACAAATAATGTGTCATTATTAGAGGAAATGAGATTTCGTAACTAAGCAAGGAGAACAAGAAGCAAAGATAGATAATGATGTTTGCGTTACGTCGACCATCCAAGCGTTTTTCGACCAACAGACCGATGGAAAAAAAGAAAAAAGATAAACTGGCAGATAGTTGATTTACAGGGGAGAGGATAAAAGTGCTTGCAAAAAATGGAGAGAGTAGCAAGATTGCCAAAACTCTTTGCTGAAAAAGACCTAAATTCAAACTTCTCCAAGAAACAATTTGAAATGCCGTAAATAAATACAAAGTTAGGTGGAGAGTCATTAATAGCGCAAAATTATTTCCTAAGACATTCACGGCGATAGGAAGTGCTATCCAAGAAATTGGCCGATAAGCCCACAGGGATTCCCATGAACTGATTTGCGAAACAATTGTGGTTCCCGTTGAAAGTTGCCCCCAATCATCAATTAGAAAATTTCCCCTGACAATCAAGAAAATTAAGGGGAAGAGGATAAGGCAATAGAAAATTGCCGTTCTAGTCTTTTCTATATGTTCTTTTACTAACATCAAGTAGTTATCCGATGATTTTATCAAGCAAAGGAATATCAATGAATGTGAATAAAAGGAATGCTGCAAGAACTAATAGGGCTAGCAGTTGTAATTTGGTTTTAGCCATCAGTTTTTCGGGGGCGAAAGAAGCTGGGTCTAATTTTAAGGATATTCTGAGGTATTCAACAAATATCCAAATAAATGAAGGTAAAACTAAAATATATTCAATTCTATAGCGGACAAGTAGAACTCCAATAAAAGAGGTAGCAACCATCCCTCCAAAGAAGGTGAAAACAATCAATTTTTCAGGTGTCCATTTCAAAAATGATTTTCTATATTGCCCAAGTAGTTCTGGATTATTGATTACAACCATTTCCGAATACCTCTTAAGCGACATTAAAAATATTCCAATGCCCCAAAAGCTTAGAAAGGCGCTGGCAGGGACCGGCTTATCGGGCATTATGGAATGCCAGCCAATAGCTAGCCTTATTGGGTTATTTATGGATTCTGAGATTACGTCCATATAAATTCTGTCTTTCAATCTAACTGGTCGCACGTTATACAAAACTCCCATAATCAATAGAGCTCCGAGGAATAAACCTGTGGACTTTGCCTGAAGTGGAAGCGTCAATAGCACGATTAAAACCAAAATTGAATACTGGAAGTAGACAGCTCTCCCCGAAAAATCATATCTACTCGCAACTCTATGATTCTTATAAGGATGAACTTTATCAAAACTGCGGTCGAGCCATTCGTTTATTGTGTAATTCGCTGAACTAGCTATACAGAGAGCCGCTAAACTAAGGGCTACGCTCCATAGAGTGCCTGCCGTTAGGGCCCTTCCGTAAGGTATCGAGTTAAATGAGATCGCAATTGCCACACCAGGAAACATAAAAATATTTTTTATCCAGTGATCGATTCTAAGCAACTTGATGTAGGGTTGGAGTTTCAAGCTACACCTGTTTCTCGCGTTGACTGGCATTGACTCTTTGAATATTCTTGATTTGTAAAATGAACTTTCCGACGAAAAAGGTTAGTTTGTTTCCTACAAAAAATGATTCCTTTGCATTTTTCATAATTTTTAAATCTACAAATGAGTCTCCTATGTAAATGAAATCTTGAATCTCATGGGTCCTCAACCATTTTCTGATTGCTGCCAACTTCTTGGAGCCTTTTAAATTGGTATTGGAGTTAGATGAAATAATTTCAGTAAATAAAATCGGAGACTGGCTTATCACCCGGTTGGTAGAGGATACGGGGGAAGCTGTCGCTAGAATCAGATCATTTCCCTTGGTTTGGAATTTAAGTAATAAAGTTACGATTTCTTGATCAAATTTGTATGTTATTTGATCAAACTTTTGATTTGAAATCCAGGTTTTCAGTTTGAGCCGAGAATTCAAGGAGTTTCTCAATATTTTTCCCGCTAAGTGCGCTGCGCCATAGCGCTCTATGTACCTCTTGATTTCCAAGGAAGATGTTGAACCTTTAATTAAGGTTCCGTCCATGTCAACAAAAATAGGGATCACTCTGCGATGTTATAACAAGAAGCATCGCCCCTCCCGAGCCTTATGGTTTTGTATTCCCGAGATTTCAGGAGTATCCTAAGTACATCGAGGCACCCCGCATCGATGTACTTCCCCCAAAGTGAGCCTTAAAGGCCACTTACTTGCGAGTCTTATCACCACCCTGGCCCATCCGAGGCCATACCCGAGACGCGCTTGTCGTCTCGATTGGTATGCATTTCTATGTCTCTACAGCCACGTACAACCGCGCCCGGAAAAGCCCGCAGAGCAGCATCTGCCAAAGCCGGTAAGCCCCGCGCCAAGAAATCTTCTGCTGGTGCGCCAGCATCAAAACCACGCCATACATCCGCTGAAAAATTAGCGCGTAAAGGAGTTGCCGCAAAACCATTTAAATCAGCCGCTTCAAAGCCTGATTCAAAACCTTCAACAAAGCGTTACACCGATGTCGATACATCAACTCTGTCAAAGAAGGACGCTCGATTAACAGAGCGTTCGAAGATGCGTGCCAAGCGTTATCAAGAAAAGACAGCATCAAAGCCAAGAGAAGTTAAAGAAGAATTTGTAAAGCCAGAATCACGCGCAAAGAAATTTGTTTCTGCCCGCAACGAGCGCACCGCACGACCAGAATTTAAAAAGCCAGATACCCGTCCAACAACTCGTCGCGATGCAGCTAAAGAGCGCGTTGCTCGCAACGATGATGGCCGTCCAAACTTTGTTCCTGGCAAGCGCGAAAAATACAAACCGGGTGCACCGTCAAAACAAACTTTTACAAAACATAAATCAGCACCAGATGTTTCAGCATCTATTTACCGCGCAGAGCGGCCGGTAAAACCTGTTCGTGATCGCCGCAATGATTCTCCTGCATATGCTCGTGACGACCGCAAAGCATTCAAAACTCACACCAACGCAGCCGTTGATTTCGGTGCAGACGATAATTACATCTCCGCAAACCTTGCAGATGCTAATTTGATTGATGCAACGCCACTCTCAGAAGTGACAACAACTTTCCGTGACCTTGGTATCGCTCCAGCACTTGCCAATGCACTTAATGCACAAGGCATTACAAACCCATTCCCCATTCAGATTGCAACACTTCCAGATGCTCTTGCAGGTCATGACATCCTTGGTCGCGGCCAAACAGGATCAGGTAAAACTCTCGCTTTTGGCCTTGCTTTGCTTACAAATATCAGCGGAAAAGCAGCTAAGCCACATAAGCCGTTGGCTCTAGTGCTCACACCGACTCGTGAACTTGCTCAACAAATTGATGAAGTATTAACTCCGCTTGCACGCGCGATCGGTCATGACTCTGTGGTGATTGCGGGCGGAATGCCGTATGCAAAGCAGATAACAGCGATGCGCAAGGCAACAGCAATTCTCGTTGCAACACCAGGGCGTTTGATTGACTTGCTAAACAAAGGTGAAGTCCAACTCGATGATCTGGAGATAACCGTTCTCGATGAAGCAGACCAAATGGCTGACATGGGATTTTTGCCGGTTGTTAAAGAAATTCTTGATCAAGCTAAACCAAATGGTCAGCGGCTGCTTTTCTCTGCGACTTTGGATCGCGGTGTGGATGCCCTAGTACGTCAGTATTTAAACAATCCAAAGTCTCATTCTTTACAAAACGATCGCGCATCTGTATCAACTATGGAGCACTACGTATTAGTTATGCACCCTGGCGATAAAGATGACATCACAAACCAGATTGCAGCGCGTAATGGAAAAACGATTCTCTTTGTTAAGACACAGCGCGGAGCTGATCGCTTAGCTGACAAACTTGCTCATGCAGGTGTTCCGGTTGGGGCTCTTCATGGTGGGAAGTCTCAGGCGGTACGCACCCGCACGCTTGCTTTATTCAAGCAACTTCCAAATGCAGCTTTAGTTGCTACAGATGTTGCGGCACGCGGTATTCACGTAGATGGAATCTCGCTAGTTGTGCACGTAGATGCACCTACCGATCACAAGGATTATTTGCACCGTTCAGGCCGTACCGCTCGAGCTGGAGAAACAGGTGCCGTTGTAACTCTTGCAACAACTAAGCAACAAAAATCTGTAGGAGGGCTCACTTCACGTGCAGGCGTAACGCCTAAGTTTGTTGGCGTAAAACCTCTTGACCAAGACTTGATGAGAATAACTGGAGCGCAAGAACCGTCTGGTATTCCTTACGTAACGCCAGTTGTTGAAAACAAGGGTCCATCTCGCGGAGTTCGCAAACCGCGTCCAAATTCTTCTGCGCGTCGCGGTAGACCGAGATAAGTTGCTATTGTTTTGAATCTTCGTTTTCTCTTTTTTATAATGGATAGGCTAAATGTGAAGGGACATCGCTCGTGTGGAACCAAGTAACAAACTGTGAAAATGAGGGATATCGCCAAGAATGGGTAGTTAAGAAATTAGAAGGGATGCGCACCGAGTTTGATCAAAGGTTGCTGGATGTTGGAGCTGGACTTCAACCATTCCGGGAGCTGGCTGTAAATTTGGGGTACGAATATGTATCTCATGATTTTTCGGAATATCAACCTGAAGGCACTGACTCAGCAGGGTTGCAAAATTCATCTTGGAATTACCCAGTATCAGATATAAATTGCGATATTTTATTGATTCCGAATACGGTGAAATACGATGTAGTTATTTGTACTGAAGTACTGGAACATGTACCAAATCCTGTTGCTGCATTTGAGAAAATGGTATCGCTTTTGCTTCCGGGTGGACTCCTGTTGATAACTGTTCCTATGATGTCATTAATGCATCAGGCACCTTTTTGGTTCCAATCCGGGTTGAGTCCCCAATGGTTCGAGTATCATTCGAAAAGAAATTCAATCGAAGTCAAGGATTTAACCATTTACGGAGACTACGCCGATTATATGGAACAAGAAATGCTTAGGTCATTTGATTTCCTTAACAGAATTCGTGGATTTTCGCGCCTGAGGCCAATAATTAAAAAGTCTATTCGACGTAAACTTTCAAAGAATGTTCTTGAGTCCGCAGGATTTGGGGTGACTTTTGTGGGTCGACTCTAAATTCAGTATGTTCTAAATTGGATTAACAAATCCTACGTTAGGAAAGCAAGTAACAAGTCTTTAGCTAAAAAGAACTTCCTACAAACCCATAAGCTTTGCTTGCTTATCAAAATTAGGAACTATTTTTCTAACATCTTCAAAGCTACCCTGAGCAATAATTCTTCCATGCTCCAAATAGACAATACGATCCGCTTTTCGCACAGTTGAAAGCCTGTGGGCTATTAGAATAAGAGTAACTTTGCCCTTAAGCCCCTGGATTGCCTCAGATATTTCGGATTCAGTTTGACCGTCTAGTGAACTTGTGGCTTCGTCCAAAACCAATAGCTGTGGTTTCGTAAACATGGCTCTCGCAATACCTATGCGCTGTCTTTGACCGCCACTTAAGTTGTTTCCTCTTTCTCCAACTTCTGTCATTACTCCCAACGGCAAGCTGTCTACAAACTCCTCGAGTTGAGCTATAGCGATGGAGTCCTTTACCAACCGCTCTAATCCTTCTACTGGTTCAAAGCCTGAAGCGATATTTGAACCAATACTTCCAGACATAAGAACGACTTCCTGTGGCACATATCCAATAGCTCCAGGCCATCTATTTATTGATACAGATGGTGAGTGCCCAGCCAGAGACACACTTCCTTCGCTCGGAATATAAATGCCTAAAATCAAATCAATCAAAGTGGATTTTCCAGCTCCCGATGGACCAACAATTGCGACCGTTTCGCCTGGAATTATCCTTAAGTCTATTGAAGTTAATGTGTTTCTATCATTACCAGGATACTTAAAGGATACATTTGAAATGGTGATTACTGGCTCAAAACCCGTATGTTTAGTATCGATTCCGGAGTTGGATACCGGCAATAACAAGTTTGGATCGGTCGTAGAGAATAGTTCTAAAGTAGGTTTAGCAAGAACAATACTTCCGTTCATTGAAACCAGATTTTGTTGCACTCGTAACAGAGCTGGCGTAATTCTCGTACCAGCCGCCAGAAACAAGGCAAGACTACCGACAGCATTTGCAGAATCATTGGCAATGAACTGCAATCCTGCAACAGTGATAGTTCCCAACGTGAATGTAATTTCAACAACATACTTACTAATATTCGGCATCCAAGCGAGCTCAGCAGAGTAATCTGCGATTTCGTACTTGATTTGTTTAGCTTTCTCAACAAAAAAACCGCGCCTATTCCGAATAAAAGCCTCACGGTAGCCGTAAACTAATTCCAATAATGCTTCAGAATCTTGAATACTAATCTCTGAGTATCTTTTCGATATGTTTCGCGTCCTGCGGTTTGTTAAGCGGTACATATAAACAAGAATTGAGCCAAAAATTGAAACTGTTAAAAAAGCCGTTAATGGATCAATAATCAAAATACCAAGACCTAGGACAAAGAGTAAAGCTAGGTCTGAAGTTATGCTTACGATATTTCCAAAAACTCCTAAGGTTAGCGAAGTCGTTCCAGTTGTCAGCGTGTAATGTATGTACTGGCTGTTAAATTTGTTTAGCGTCGAAAGTGGTTGTGCCATAACTTGAGAAATTAAACGTGAGGATATATCGGCACTGCGCCTACTTAAGAAAAATAGAGTTCTTCGGGTTATCACTACTGAAAAAGTTGTTCTTGTGAGCAATAGAGCAACTGCGATGAGTGCCAGAATTACGGTCTGTGTTTGAAAGCTAAACGTATCCAATTTAAGGAAGGCCAGTACTGAACCAACTTTCCCGGTTGGTGTTTGTGATTGCACGCCGTTAATTGTCAATGCCCCAATAACACCAATGAGGGCAACGCCAACCAAGTCAAGGATGCTTAGAAAAACTTGAAGAATTGAAACTAAATAGAGTTTTTTCTTATCTCTGAGCGACAGAATTTTAGACAGTTTTAAAATATCTTGAAGTTGTGCTGAGTTAATCTTCATAATTGTTTTTTCCAATCACTTTTGACTTTAATCCAGTTATCTGGAATTAAATCTACAGGGTCATCTCTAAGTTCAAACCATTTTGTTGGTGCATACACCGTTGCGTTTGTCTCAGCAAGTGTTGCCGCCCACCAAGAAAATGTTGAATTTGAAATCGCGATATGCGAAGCCCGCATCATTAATAACAAGGACTCTACTGGATCCGAATCTTTGGGTGGTGTCATAACCCTGAATCGCCTTCCCAGCTGCCTAAGTTCACTACTGACGACTTCTGGCGAATCCGTAAAGACGATTATCTCAATATCACTCGGTAGTTGTTTGGAAATTGATTCAAAATAACTTATTGAAAGAATTCCATTATTTCTATTAGCTGCCAATTCATAATCTCCTCGTCGAATATGAAAAGCCGCAAATTGTTTTTCATCAAGTAACAGACTTTCTTTATTGTACCAACTTGTGGTTTCTAAAAGGGACTCAACTTGTAAAATTGGTTTGACCTCAAGTGATGAGAAGTACCGCCATGTTTGAAAGTATCCTTCGATTCGCTTTATTTTAGGTGGAATCAGATTAAAATCGAAATATCCCACTTCTTGTATTCGTCTGCTTCTCCTTTGAAAAAATCGATTCGAAATTCCGGCAGCTTTCGCAAACAATTTGAAGCTTAATTCCTTTTTGTTTCCAGGATTCCGGCCCTTATACTTAATTGAAATCCGATCATTATTTAAAAGCCCCAAAGTGTGGATATTCGCACCAGGATGTAACAGTGAAATCCTGTTTAGGTCTGATACATCGAATGAAACCTCGCGATTGAATTTTTCTTGGAAGTAGAGCCCTGCGTAAAGCATAAACATCTGATTTCCAAGTCCTCCAGCAACTACAAATTCAACTGGTGTCTTTTTCTTTCTCATCGCGTCTTGTCAGATTTCCTGACGGCAATAATCATCGGCTTTAATTTCTTTATCTGGGGGTAAGTTGAATCAAAACAGAGCTCTGGGGTATCCGTAGAATGCTTATTCTCGGTCGCCCACTTGTTAATATGGCTTTCATCATGCCAACTCGCAATAACATTTCTTTCAAGGTCTAGACTAACCCGCAATGATAACTCCTTAATCAATTCAAGAACTGCGCTTCGATTGCCGAACCATGCACCACCACAGAAATACTTATTTCTAAACTTTCTATCTACGAAAGCACAAGATTTTGAATCGTTCTCCCAGGAACCTAGACCGCCCCGCTTAATTTTCATATGTAAATCTCTATATAGCAGGGACGGATGAGTTGCGTAGAGAATAAACTTTGAAACTCCCGCAGGTCTCCAGAATCCAGGGTGCAAGACTAAACAAATTGCGTTGCCTAACAATTGCTCCCTGATACGCATCCACGGATTTGAAGAAATGAGCATATCTGCATCGAGGTGCATCAATATTTCAGTGTCCAAACTTTTGCTGTGCGAATCAAAAATTTGGTATCGAAGCAGTGTTGCTTCCGGCCAACCATATTCTGGTATTTTGAAAGCTTTAATTGAGACTTTTTTCATTTCTGAAGCAAATTTTTTCGTTTCTTCCAGTTTATCGGTAAAAACAAAGAAGGTGAGATTGTCATCAATACTGGTGACAGATTCCGCCGAGCGAACCATAGACTTCCAGTAGTCAAGATAAACATTGGTGGCAACGCTCATGACGCCAATTGACTTCTTGGAATTTACTTCTGCATGTATCATTTTACTATTCTACTCAGAGGTTATGAGGATACGATGAGGTGAGCATGAATCCTTCAAGTAACTGTATCTCCGCTGTTTTGCCTATTAAAAATGGCCAAACTTATCTCAAATCACTGTTGCCAAATATTCTCGCTATGTTGTCACCAAATGATGAGTTAATTGTGGTTAATGATGGATCAACAGATCAAACTAAATCCATAACTGAAGATTTCTGTGAACTTGACTCTCGTATCAAGCTGATCAACACACATGGGGTTGGTCTTGTGTGTGCTTTAAATCTTGGGATTGAATCTGCATCTTATGATTGGATAGCTCGCTTTGACGTTGATGATGATTACACAAGAAACCGACTCGATGAAGAACGAAGTCTATTAGGCGACGACGTTTCAGTGATATTTTCAGATTATCAGTTTATTTCAAATACCGGAATGAATCTGGGATCTGTTTATTCAGCGATATTTCCTTTGCCAACATTGTTATCCTTATTTTCAAGTCAGCGCACAGCCCATCCTTCTGCACTCATTAATAAAAAATTTCTTATTCAATGCGGCGGATACCTCCAGCAAGATTATCCAGCTGAAGATTTAGCACTTTGGTTAAGGTTATCTCACTACGGAAAAATACTATCGATTCCAAAAACTCTTCTGCTATATCGGCTCTCTGGTGCTTCGATATCTGCCCAAAGTCGAAAAACACAATTAATAAAAAAGGAAGAAATAATATTGGACTATGAATTTTGGTCCTTGTGGCAAGATAAATGCATTCATCTTCTTGATGAGACAATTCTAGGCTATCTATCGATGCCCAATACTCCTGAGCGTATACTTCTCCATTTAAGGGATCTACGCATGGTAGCCGGCCTTACAGATATAAAGGTTCCCTACAAACAAATCTTAGCCAAAATTGGTTTAGCCATGTTTTTTAGAATGATCTACGCAATGATGAAGATTACATATTATACGATTCTACGTAGAGCATATAGATTTATAAAACTTTAGTTTCACCTTTCTTGCGGCGCGTATAGTTAAATACTTAGTTAATGCAATTGGAGATTGAAAAAACCCCATAAAAAGAATTTTTATTTGCTCACGATTTAAGCTTTTTTTAAAGCCACGACTTAAAGCATCTATGAATTTGGAGTGCCTCTCAAACTTTCTAAATCTGCGCGATGTTTTCCTTAATTCAGACTGGGTCTCCAAGAGCCACATAAGAGAATCCTGTCCTATCTTTGGGTGATCCAATAAGGATTCTTGTCTCGCAAAATGAGAAGATGCAACAAATAGTTTTCCGTATGAGTTGGCATACATGTTTTGTCTAGAAAGTTGACCTGGGTGTACTCGGTATTTTAGAACCACTTCCTTAAGATTATGAACTGGGCCAACCTCCCTGAGGCGAACCCATAAATCCCAGTCCTCGGGAAGAAAATCCCGATATCCGCCAACCCGATTAACACTCTCTCTTCTAAACATTACGGCAGGGTGTGCGATTGGCGATTTTTCGAAAAGGTGATGGCTGCTGAGTTTAATCTTTTTGAGATATCCAGCCTGGCCGATGGTTCTACCCTCTATATCGATTAGCGATAATTGGCCCCCGACAGCCAAAACTTCTTTGTTTCTTCTCAAGTACTCATACTGCAATTCAAGTCTTTCTGGAAGCATCACGTCATCCTCATCCATGCGTGCAACAAATTCGGAGGTAATTTTCTCCAGTCCAAGATTAAGAGCTGCAACTATGCCAGGTTTATGTGACCTGATTATCCGGTGGTTGATTTCTGATTTGTTTAGAATTCTGTTGGCTTCGTTAACATCGACTCGGTCAAGGACCAATAGCACCTCGAAACACTTCTTAGGAAAAGTTTGGCTGTTTATACTGACTATTGATTGTTCTAGGTACTTTACCGAGTGGCATGGAATCAGTACGGTTATGGAATATCCATTTTTCATAGCGATACTATACGGCTTAGAAAGCCTCTTAATTTAAGTGCATACCGAGAGAATTGAGACGACATGAAGATTGGCGTTTTCGGCTTAGGTCACATTGGCTACCCCATTGCCAATCAATTGCATATGTTAGGGCACGAGGTATTTAGTTGGACGCGCAGCAAACATAGTGTGCCATGGATTAACTCGGTCAATTTAGACAAAAGTATAGAGTCGGGTTTTGATTTAATTTTTCTCGCTTCTGGAACTGCAAGACCAAATCTAGCCAACAAAAATCTTGAGCTGCAATCGACTCTTAAGTTATTGTCAAATTTTGACCTACCGAAGGCAACAAAATTGATTTATATAAGTTCGGGTGCAATTTATGGAGAATGCAAGAGTCCAAAATCAGAATTGGCTGTTCCGATTCCCATCACTGATTACGGAGAAGCGAAATTTTTCGTTGAGCGGGAATTATTTGCAAAATATCCAAATCAACTTTGCGTTTTGAGAGTCGGTAATGTTATTAATGAAGAAGATCCATATGGAATTGTATTCCACTTAGCTTCGGCAGTAGAAAAAAGAATAGTAAAGTTTCTGGGCGCGCCTACAGACTGTCGAGATTATCTTGAAATTTCAGATTTTCTAAATTGTGTGCGAGGAATGACAGAATTAAATTTTTATCCAAGAGTTATGAATGTTGGATCAGGGATGAGTGTCTCACTAAAGCAAATAGCATTTTTGTTAAAAGAAGAGTTTGGTGATGAACTTGAAACAACTTGGGAGGACAGAAGGCTGGGCGACTTGGCTCAAACTAAACTCAACGTCGACAAAATTAGAAAAGGTCTTCAAATAGAGTTCGTTGACCCGATTCAAAGACTTAGAACGTTGATTCGCGATTTAAGATCTTCCAAGCCTCTCGGCAATTAGAATATCATTCTGGATTTGCCATCTGAAGCCATTTTTTGTACACCAATCAACTAACCATTGAAATCCAGGGTAACCCGTCTCTTGATCATCTGACCGGGGAAATAGTCGTATGTCATCAATAAATATAACTAGCTTCTCAAACTTATCTATGTTTTTTTCTATAACATCTAGTTCTTTTTCTATTGGGCTAATTTGTGTTCCAAGGAAAGTGCCACCCTCGGAAAAATGACCATCCAACCACAAATTCAATATTGGCCCGGCAGACAGAATCGCATCCTCAAAGAGTTCTTCGCTGGTTCCCCAACGCAAAATTATGTTGTTTATTTTTCCTAGCCGTGATGTAGCGTACTCAAAAAATTTTTGGGATGGCTCTATAGAAATAACTTTAGGAAACCTCTTAGCCAAATAATGCGTGGTTCCACCCATATAGGTTCCGGTTTCAACCCAATTTCCATTTTTAACTGAAAACGAAGTTAATGTTTTCATTTTAAAGAATGTTGGGCTTGGTGCCGCATACTTGCGGTCTGCAAATTGAATCCATTCTCGAATCACTCTAAGCAAAGAGAGTACCTTGTGACGTCGGCGGTATTGATTTTTCATCTTTATCAAGCCTTTCTCTACATTTCCATAACACTTAACAAAAAATACTCAAGGCTTTAGTTTCTCCCACCAATCTAAACGTTCTTTGTAGAATTCTACTGTTTCCATTATTCCAATATCGAATCCAATTGTTGGTGAGTACTCGAGTTCTTTTTTGATTTTAGTGAAATCTACTGAATACCTCGTATCGTGCCCTAGTCTATCTGGAACAAATTCGATCTTGGATTTATCATTCCCAAATATGGATAAGATTTTATCTGCAAGCTGCAAATTTGTGAGTTCAACTCCTCCACCAATGTTATAAATCTCGCCAGGGCGCCCATTTTTTATCACAGCCTCAATACCTCGACAATGGTCGGTGACGTGCAGCCAGTCTCGGACATTTAGACCTTTTCCGTAAATGGGAACACTAAGACCTTTTATTAAGTTTGTTACAAACAAAGGAATAACTTTTTCTGGGTACTGGTACGGCCCATAATTATTACTGCATCTCGTAATGTTTGTATCTAGACCAAACGTTTTGTTGTAAGACCTTACGAGCAAATCTGCTGCCGCTTTTGATGCAGAATATGGTGAATTGGGTTGAAGTGGAAAATCTTCATCCCAACTGCCTACGTCTATAGAGCCATACACCTCGTCAGTCGAGACTTGCACAAACTTTTTAATCCCCGCTTGCACAGAATTTTCCAATAGAACTTGCGTTCCAAGCGTATTGGTGACAACAAATTCTGAAGCGCTTGAAATCGAACGATCGACATGGGATTCCGCGGCAAAATTCACAACAATTTCGACTCTAGATAGTATTTTTTTTACTGTGGAGCTATCACAGATATCGCCTTCAATGAATTCGAATTGACTTAGCTCAAAATCGGTGAAATTGTCCAAATTACCTGCGTAGGTCAATTTATCTAAAACTACGATCTTAGATACATTTATCGGATTAGTCGTTATCTGCCTTTTAACAAAATTAGAACCGATGAATCCAGCGCCACCGGTGACCAACAAATTCATGTCTTCTCACCTTTGTATTCGACGCATTGGATGACGTAATCATACATCTGAAGTATCCTAGTTCATATGAAAGGTATAATCCTAGCTGGTGGTAATGGATCACGGTTGGCGCCGCTTACTTCAGCAGTGTCTAAGCAACTTCTCGCAGTTTATGACAAACCTTTGGTTTACTACCCCATTGCGACTTTAATGCTTGCTGGAATTCGGGAGCAATTAATCGTGACAACACGTCGCGATCTTGGGGCATTCAAGGCATTGCTTGGGGATGGATCAAAGTTTGGAATGTCATTTTCATACAAGGTGCAAGATTCACCTAGGGGCCTGGCGGACGCTTTTCTAATTGGCAAAAGCTTTGTTGGGGATTCGAAAGTTGCTCTAGCCCTAGGTGATAACGTTTTTCATGGATCTGGGCTGGGAACTCAACTTGCGAAGTTAATGGACATAAATGGAGCTCATATATTTGCTTATAAGGTTACTGACCCGGAAAACTATGGGGTCGTTGAGTTTGATGAATTCCAGAAAGTTATTTCCATTCAAGAAAAGCCCAAAGAACCAAAATCAAGCTTTGCAATCCCTGGGCTGTATTTTTATGACAACTCCGTTCTTTCAATAGCTGAACTCGTGCGACCAAGCCCAAGAGGAGAGCTGGAAATAACAGCAATTAATGAGGAGTACCTAAAGCAAAACAAGCTATCGGTAGAAATTCTTCCAAGAGGAACTGCGTGGCTTGACACGGGCTCGCCTGAGAATCTGCTAGCAGCCTCTACTTACGTAAAAATTATTGAAGACAGGCAAGGATTTAAGATCTCATGCCCTGAAGAGATAGCTTGGCGTAATGGTTGGATATCCGACCAAGATTTGAAAAATCTAGCTGGAATACATCAAGGGAATTCGTACTCCGCATACCTAAAAAAACTTTTAGATCGGTAAACCCAGAAATGGTCATTTAGGAATGGGTTTTACAGAAATTAAGATTCGTCATCTTGGACTAAGGGTAATTAAAAAAAGGCTCAGTCCGCGGTTTAAGAATTATTCCACTTCACTTCGATTCATAGTAAGGAAAAAAGAAGAGGTAACCATCGTTACCGCCGCTGACGATTCACACTTTCGAAGTTCAATTAATCTGCTGGAATCAATACAATTGCACGAACCGAATATTCAAGTTTTATACTTCGATCTTGGTCTAACTATTGCGCAGCGCCTTTACATTAATGAGAAATTCTCAAACATTCAATTATTTTCATTTCCTTACGATAAATTTCCAAAACACTTTAATGTTAGAATAAACGCAGGAGAGTATGCATGGAAAGCAGCATGTATTGATCTTGCTTGGCAGATCACAAACAGTGGTGTAATCTGGTTTGATGCTGGAAATGTAATTACGCAAAATTTGGATTTAATGAGAAAGATAATTCGTGTCAATGGAATTTTTATCATGGAAGCCTCGACGACTATCCGCGATTTTACTCATCCTGAATGTCTAAAGTACTTTAGATATTCAAATTCGCTGAACTTGCGACAATTCAGCGCTGCAGCGATTGGATTTTCCCGTAAAAGCTTAGATGCAAAAATCATCTTGGACTATTGGCTTTTATGTTCTAAAGAAAGACAAGTAATTGCCCCAATAGGTTCATCCCGCGCAAACCATCGCCAGGATCAAGCAATTCTTACGTTAATCATTTTAGAAAATGAAGAAATGAATTTGAAAATTCGGAGGCAAATAAAGAGAAATAATGATATTGCTTTCTATCATTTTTTAATACATCAAGACGTAGAATCTAAATAAATAAGTCTAACTTCACTTTACTGATCGGAATATCTCCTAAGATTGCCGCAGTTTCACTAAATCCCGATCCCCATGCTAAGTTTGAAATTTGTATGATTCGTTCTGAATTTAGAAGTCCAAAATAGTCACGCATAGTCTCTCTAGCCGATTGAAGTGTGATTCTAGAATCACCACTGTGAGTGGGTGTACCTTTAAATGTTTTGAACCCTTTATCAGACATACTCTCTAGCAAATTTTCAGAGTCACTTAAAAAAAGAACTTCGGTGCCCGGCAAGTTTCGATCTACCATTTTTGCTATTTGTTCGGTGATTCTACCCAATGGGTGCTGATTGTTTGATGGATCCTTAAACAACTCAGAATCACCTAGTCTAACGTGAACTGTTACATAATTCCTTTTCTTCAAATCTAGACTTTCGAATTCTTTATGTAGGTACTCTGCAAATTCAGAATTTGGTGTTAGTACTTTTCGAAGAACAAAATCCCTGGTTGCGGGTGTCACTTGATAACGCGGCTTCCTATTTGTGAAAACAATATCAGATTTAGAAAATTGATTAAATTCAGCCTCATGATAAATGTGATTTGCTTTTGCATGGGTGTGAAAACCATCAGTTGTTATCAGTTGGTGAATTACATGTTGGGATACATCTATCTTGGGGCTTCTTCCTAATTTCAGGGCTTCTTGATGTATGGTCATGCAGCCGAAAAGAAAATCGCCTAAGCCGTGAATTTTTGTGCTTTGCGGTTGAGGTTCATACTTTTGGACCAGATCTTTCACATTCCATTTTGAAGCATCTAGTATTTTCTCTCTCAACCTATCGCCGATAACCTTGTGACCAAATTCAGTGAAGTGCGAAATTGTGGGTTCGGGTTCACATATTTCTTCGATCGAATAGTTCTTTAACAATTCACCAACATTTAGGAAATTGACCCCCAATTTTAAGCAAGTAGATTCCAGGGTTCGAGTCAGCTCTGCACGTGTGGATTTATCTTCAGTAGAAATATGAGACACGAAAAGCACTCGTTTGTTAAGCAATTCAGTTATCTCTGCAATATCCGATTCAACTTCTTCAAGCGTAGATTGCCTTTGACGAATATCTTCGATTCTAGATTTATTTCTAGTGTCACTTATGTCTGTTCTATTATCAAATGCTATGTGGTGATAGTAATACTTTCCATCGCTGTACTCGAGTCTACTAGCAACCTCGATAACGAATAAATCTGTATTTTTGAAATCGAAATACATCTTTTTCTCAGCGATTAAATTTGCTCCAAGCAGACTATTTCGAAAAGTTTCTTTTATTCCATCTTCTGCTGGAATTTTTCCCATGCAATAACGTATTGCTTGAATAATTTCCTTGGTGTAATGAGGATAGGTTAATCCGTCCCTAATTCGAGTAACTGGAAAATGATTCCTAATGGAATCCTGGCGACAGCTTCCAAATATAGTCACTACTGGAAAATCTGAAGTTCTCAATTGCCTTACATATCTGGAATCGGTTCTGATCTCAGACACATGAAGTTTGATTCTTCGCGAAACGCCGATAACTGGTTTAAGTATTTTTGTTGAACTAATTTTTAATTTAGCATTCATATGTAAAATACTCTTCCATCTCTTTTGCCCTAGTCTGAATGGTTTTCTTCATCTTTAATCTATTCAGGTAGGCTTAATTTTAATTTACCTGAAGCTTTATATGACTCCAATTGATTTCGATTTCAGCATTTTCTTCGATATTCCTAGCGTTTAGCTCACTTGGCGCCGGTAAATCTTTCGGTAACTCCCGTCTTCGATCTTTACGATGAAAAGTTACTTCAATAACTCTCGGAAAAGTGACTGTTCCAATTTGTATTTCTCCGCAGCAGTTATTTGGGTGTGTATTCACTACATCAAAGTGTTCAAATAATCTTGCAAAAATCGGGGAAAAGAAATTTAGAAAAGTGTATGAGTCAAGAATTTTTTCAAAGTAATGAAATTCAATTACAATTATCCTAAATTTTTTTAACGCCTCTGTGCTCAAAGCCATCAAACATTGGTATTCCGCACCTTCAATATCCATTTGTAGTATTAGATCTTTGTTGGAAGAAATGTTCTTGCTCTTTATCCAGTCTTCCAATGACACGCCCACCGAACTAGAATGGGGGGTGAGCCATCCTTCATCAAATTTAATGTTGCCAGGCAGACCTAAGGGTCGTTTAGTTGCTTCATCAAGAATGAATGATGAAATTGCATAGTTTTTCATTAGTGCAAGTTCAAAAGACGCTTGTCTGTCACTTCCAGGCGAAAAACAGATCAAATTTTCTTCAAAGTCATCTGGTAAACAATAACCGCCATCATTGAAGTTACCGATACGCACGAGTGAAAAACCTGTAGATACAGGATGCAATCTTGAAAGAAGAACGTAAATTTGATTAAGGTGTTCTTGATCAAATTTCACCTTTGTTGATACGATTCTAATTTTGAATTGAAGCAAAATCCTGTTTGAGTAACGTGCCATGAATTTCACTATGGATACTTTATTTATAATCATATTCGCCTCCATAGGTTGCACAATTTAATTTAGACTACAGAATAGCAAGCACTTGACATGACATTGCATTAAATTTTAATCCAGGACAACAGCCCCGTTGGGTGTGCTTAAATGAACGGAAACTATTCCGGTTTCGCCGTCTTGGCTTGAAGGATCAACCCAATCGATGGAAACATTCTCAAGAGCGCCGAGGATTTCAGTTTTAAACCAAGAATCTGATAGCTGATCTTTATCGGAAATAACAATCTTTTCGATCTTTGAAACAGTTGATCCATCTTTTGATGGGTGATCTTCAGTTAACCATTCAATGAAAAACGGCAGTTCCCTTGAATCAGTAATTTCCTTAACCCCAATTTGCTTCCACTTTAGATCGGTTCCATCTGGGCGAGTGCGATGACCGTCAACTGCCTTACGACCAAACTTCTCTTCAATGGGTGAAATATCTTCGGTGCTAAACACCCAAGTAAGCCAGCCGCCGCCTTCTTGAGCTTTCTTAGATACTGCTTTTCCCCATGGTGTTTGTTCTGTAGCTGGGTGATCCAGCGGGCAAACAACTTCGATGTACTTTCCATCAAGAAGTGGCGCAGTGAAGTTACGTGTACCAAATCGTGGGTGGATACCGCCATCAACGAATGTTGTTCCTAGACGTGATCCTAGTCGTTGCACGGTGTCGGGTAATTGATCATGGGAAGTTACATATGAGACATGGTCTAAGCGCATGGGGATATTTTGCACCATATATGGGCATGCCTCGTACCGTTTCCCTGGATTTTAAAAAATAAAATTTACATGTTCGAAAGCACTTGTCGATCAGAAAAGCGACCTTGGATTATCGGAAGAGTATATTTCGGCGATTCCGACCATTTTGTCGACTTTTTTAGGTTTTTTTATTCCTTGCTAAACCTTGCACACATCACTCACCGTCATATATGGTATTTGCTTGAATGAACGCTTGTGTGAGACTTGATTACTAATCTCAATTTTCATCAAGTCCGAACTATGAATACGATCGAACGCTTCGTTTTGACTATTTCACAATTGTAACTACCCATTAATCTGTGCTTCAACAGTTGAAAGACAGGTAGACTATTTGAGCTAATATCTTCAATTACGATTACTCCATTCTTTTTTAACAGTGGCAATCCATAAATTATTGTTCGAAGATTGGCGTACGGCGCATGAAGACCATCATCAATTATTAGATCAAATTTTCGATCGTCCAACTTATTCAAGAGAGTCAGCCATGACTCATCAGATGTTTGATCAAGTAAAAAAGTTTCGATCTGGTTTTCGCCGAATAGAATTCTCGAGTCAATATCACATCCTACGATTCTGGCATGTGGTAAAAATTCTTTCCAGGAACGTAGCGAAGCGCCGGGGCGTCCCTCGATTCCCATGTTGCTGACCATATCAACGTTATTTGTGCCAAGTCCAATTTCCAGAATGTCAAAATCTTTTTCAAAATATTTATTGAGAATATCAGAATAGATTACATCGTAATTATGTTGGGTTCCTTTGTCAGATCCCATTTCATCGAAAATTTTTCTTAATCTAATACTCTGCTCTGTTTCTATATATGCCTCACTTGCGACTGTAATTGGTTCCATGCTTTTTGATTGTCCGATTACACTGAGCAGTTGGATCAGATCATTTGAGCCTTTCAGGGTTAACTCTAAATACTGGCGCTCAGTTCCAGCAGAGCCTGGAAAGTTTGGATCTTTCTGTATGTATGGGGTTAGCTTTTGAAGGCTTACCAAAGCTATCCCCTTGCGCACCTTCTCGAAAAAATATAGCGCTTTTAAAAAAATCTTGCGTATCATGTTTCTCCATGGTTAAGTGAAGATTGACTATACATGCATTTAACTTGGAATCAGGGTAAGAGCCGTAGTTGATTTTTATGTACTGTTTATCCGATTAAGCTTACGATTAATGCGGAAATGTCAATTTGATCTAGAGTTCACTGCAATTCTGCTCTGATCATGCATGAAAAGTGGTTTGGTAATTTTCATTGAGGATTCATGCCTACTTATCGGCTGAGTAACTCAATATGTTTGTGTATTTTTACACCTCGTACCGAGACGCGGTTTGCTTTTTCAGTTCATCACGAAGCATATGGAATAAATACCCCGCATTTTAAGGTGAGCAGTATAAATTTGTTTTTGGAATATCTCCTTGAAGCAAATAGGCATCTGCCGCGTTATCAACGCAGGCGCTGCCACGCCCCTGTCCTGTGTGGCCATCGGCATCTAGGGAAATCAATTTGGAGTTTTTAAAGATTTGGTGAAGTCCAACAGACCACTCGTATGGGGTAGCTGGGTCACGGGTGGTGCCGATAACGATGATAGGCGCGGTTTTGATAGAAGTAATTTTATTTGTGGATCGGGTTAGCTTGTCTTTATTTGGTGGCGTTAAGTACTTGCAAGAGATATTTGTGTAAGCAAGATATGGGCCAAATACGGGCGCAGCATCTGTGAAGCGTTTGGCATCGGCCTTTGTCTTTTCAACACTGCGGGTGTCTGGCCAATCAAGGCAGTCGATGATGGCTCCGGAATCGAGTTCGTTGGACATGTAAGAACCATCTGAAGAGCGGCCGGTGTATTGATCGGCAAGGTCCAAGAAGGTGTCACCGTAGCCTTGTTGGCCTTCGCGGAATGCGTTACGAAGTTTTGGCCAGCCGTCGACATCGTCGTAAAGGGCTGAAGCGGTACCGAGAACGATTAGAGATTCGGTTGCATTACGTTCATCGTTTTCAACTTTGGTTTTACGTGGAAGTGGGTTCAACGCTGCGGTCTCAAAGAGCGCAATGATTTTAATAGTTGCTTCTTGTTTATTAGCTGGAAGCGGGCAATCATCTTGTTTTGCGCAGTCCGCTAAGAATGCATCTAGTGCATCATCGAAACCTTTTGCTTGGGAAATGTTTTGTTCAAGAATGGAAATGTTTGGATCAAGTGCGCCGTCAAGGACCATGCGGCCGACTTTGTCGGGGAAGAATTGTGCGTAAAGAGTTCCGAGGTAGGTGCCATAGGACTTACCGAAGTAGTTGAGTTTCTTGTCGCCAAGGGCTGCGCGCAGGATGTCCATGTCGCGGGCAGCTTCGGCGGTTGAGTAATGAGTTAAGTATTCATTAGCGCTTTCACATTTTTCGATGAAATCTTTTGAATCAGCAAGTGCTTGTTCGAGTTCGGCTTCAGTGTCGGGCTTGGCATCGGATGCGTAATTGGCATCGGTTTCTTCATCGGTTAAACATTCAATTGGTGCGCTGCGGTTTACTCCGCGGGGGTCGAAGCCGACGATGTCGTAACGGTCTAGGACATCGGGATCGAAGACGTATTCGGCGTTATAGGCGTAATCAACGCCTGAGCCACCAGGACCACCGGGGTTAACGATTAGAGAACCGATGCGGTTCTTTGGATCTTGGGCTTTATAGCGAAGAACAGCGATTTTAAATGTGCCAACTGTTAAGTCGGCGTAATCAATTGGCACACGCAGATCGGTGCATTCGAAATCTCCGTAACAATTTGCCCAATCTAGTTTCTGGTTTTCATAGGCAGCTAGATCAGAGAGTGGTTTTTCAATTGCCACATTAGAGGAACAGCCTGATAGAACAAGTGCAATTGAGATAACAAAAGTTGAGAGAAAAGATTTCTTTTTTAGTATCATGCCAGACGACACATCAGGGCTTCGATGGTCAAAAGTGGTGCTGCGTTGTGGCTCAACTTGGTCCGCGCTTCCATAATGGCATTGATCTTCTTCACCGTCGCATGGGCGGGGGTTTTATGCGCATAAGCTGTTATTTCATTGACGATATCTATATTAATGATCGAATCTGTGGCTCCTGATTGCACCAGCATTACATCGCGATAAAAGGTGGCGATATCTAGGAGTGCGCCATCAAGTGAATCGCGGACCATTCGGGTGGCACGCGATTTCTGTTCTTTCTCCAACTCTTTAATCGCCTTTGATCCGCCGGTTGCCATGCCGCGGCCAGTTGCGCCTTTGCCATATGCCTCGGCGAGCGCCGCTGTCTCTTTCTCATCACGTTCTTCGCTTGCGGCATTGGCTTCAGTAGTTGCAAGATCGACGAGAGTTTGTGCAGCTTGGAATGCGGCGGCGATTGAAGAAAGTTGCAATGGTAATTTCATAACTTGGGCGCGGTTGCTGCGCACATGTTCGTTGGTGGCGATGTAACGGGCGCGGCCGATGTGGCC
>JACCDN011215446.1_pt1 | contig 21744 bp, 20 predicted proteins | sample 7441691 | NCBI WGS metagenome assembly JACCDN01 (sample SAMN15323439, study PRJNA562643) | freshwater metagenome | isolation source: river surface water | place: USA:Blue River Watershed | collected 2017-08-16 | reverse complement strand
TTTGGAGATTATGAAATGAGAAAGACTCAAGTTGCTCTGGCAGCACTGGCACTGGTGGCTTCGACTGCAGCACTGGCTGATGGTGTTACCGCGTACGGCACCATCGATGCTTCGATCGTGAACAATTCGAGCGGCACCGCATTTGCCGGCGCAGGTAACAGCGCTGGTACCATCTTCGGCTTCAAGGGCTCGGAAGATCTGGGCTCGGGCCTGAAAGCTGGCTTCAACCTCGAAAGCGGCATCACTGCGGGTACCGGCGCTACCGGTGCCAACGGCGGTGTCGGCACCGCAGTGTTCAACCGTAACGCGAACGTGTTTGTGGCAACTGAGGCCGTGACTGTGACGCTGGGTACCCAAATCTCTCCATTCATCACTGGTATGCTGACTGGCGTTACTGCTGTTGGCGGTAACGGCGCATTCGTTCCGGGTCTGGCTCGTGTTGATGGCGGCAGTCTGGCTGGTTACTCGCAGTTCACCGGCGCTGGCGGTGATCTCGCCGACGCAGGCAATACTGGTGGTTTCTTCATCGGAAACGCCGTCAACGTTGGCTTGAACGCTGGCGGTGGTATCACTGCTAACGTGCTGTATCGCGTGGCTGGTGCTGCGACCACGACGACGACCGACAAAGGAAGCGACTACACTGCTGCGAATGTTAACGGCTCGTTCGGTGGAATCAATCTTTCTCTTGCTTACCAGAACGTGAAAAAAGTGGCTGCTAGCGACGGCGCTGATCCGGCACAGGTTGATGCGTACCAAAACCGCACCAGCACTGCACTTGCTGCCAACACCACGGTTGCTGGCATCCGCCTAAACGCAGTCTACAGCAGCAACAAGATCGACAGTGCCTCGCACACCGGCTACCTAGTTGGTGCATCGATGCCGGTCGTTGGCGCCCTGTCGGCTGGCCTGACCTACGCCAAGAGCGGCCTGACGGCACTCGGGACGCAGACCACTGCATCGCTGCAGTACGATCTGTCGAAGGCAACCTTTGCTTATTTGAACTACAGCTCGTTCAGCGTCGCATCGGGCGGTGGCGGCGCATCGGCTAACGATAACGGCGGTCTGGCTGCTGGCAAGTCGCTGATGTCGGTTGGCCTGGCTCACTCGTTCTAATCTTGTTTCGGTCCAGTACCGAATCGGTTAGAACTTGCACTATCTAAAGCCGCTCTTCGGAGCGGCTTTTTTTGTACTCAAAAAATGTCATTTCGAAGGAGCATGCATGTAGCGGCGGACTTGCACAACCGTATGTACTTTTCCAGGACACGCCCCAAAATATTATGATTTAGCGCGCCTTCCCAACATTCGTGACCACTCGTTCGCCGGCCTGACGGAATCTGATTCGGACCAACAACGCCATCCATTTGACTACGCGCGCCACTAATATCGTCTGGGCGAACATCCACAGCCAGGGATCCATCAGCGCATCCCACACATTGCCGGTCGGCAGGCGGGTCAGCAGATGAATCGCCATCGCGACAAGGATGATGGCGGCGAGCTCACGATGACGTTGCATGGCCGGCGGGTGTCCCGAAAGCAGCGATCTAAATTGCAACAAGGCCGCCAGCAGCAGCGTGACAAGCACGGCGTATGGTGTGAAACCGATCGCGTACAGATGGATGCCAAATGCCGCAAAGGTATCCAGTGCAAATATCCAGCCTATCAGGCTTGCCAGTAGCAGCACGCTAGTCGGCCAGCGACCGTGGGCTGTCGAACTCAAGGTCTCGACAGGCGGCAGATTCTTGAGTCGCCACATACGCATCAGATACAGCAAACCAATGCCTTGCAACGTCAGGCTGGGCGTTTGAAACGCCAGCCCCAGCCACCAGCTCGGGCTCCATTCCCCCGGCATCAGGCTCACCAGCATCACCAGTACGATGGTGGCCAGCCGAAGGGTTGTCGGAAAAGGGCGCAGCAGGAATGCTGCAATGGCACCGAGCACCAAGGCCCAACCCAGACGAAGCGCGACGGACTGCAGCGCAAGCTCCGGCGTGACGCCCCCCGACAGCAGCGGCAGATAGGGCGTCCAGTTCATTGCGACTCCTCGGCGAACACGTAACGCTTCCAAGAAATCTTTTCGCGACGATTCGTGTAGCTGACCCATAGCGCGTTGTCTGCCCAAGCCATCGCTGGATAGGAGAATTCGTCTCCTGCCGCACCTTTCTCGATGTCGGCGGCAGTTGTCCAATTCCGCCCATCTTTCGACAGCGCGAGAGACAGAGCGTCGCGAGTAGTGATCGATGGATTGAAGGCAAGCGCTTGTACCTTGCCAAGGCCGATGGCAGCGACAGCGGCATTCGGGTTCGGTAGATCGAGATCAGGGAGATCATGCCAATGCTGACCGCCATTCCTGGTCTCGGCCACTGCAATCCGCTGCGATCCGCCGCTCATCCGCATGTACGCCAGCCAGTGCTGTGAATCGACTGCGACAAGCGCTGGCTGCAACAACTTGCGCCTGGACGAGATACGCGTCACGCCTGCGAATTCACCTTGCGGAGAAATCGTCGCTATCAATGGGTACTTGGCGCCGATCTCGAAGTAGACGGGAAGCGCGGCTCCGCCATCCGCAAGGTTTAAAGGGGCATTCCTGACCAAATGGCTGGTATTCCAGAACCACGACAGCGGCAGTACCTGCCGCACCGTGAATTCGGCGCTATCCAGCGCTTTGGCGTTACCTGACTGCCGCAAATGAATGATTCGGGATGCTGCCCAGCCACCGAGGCCCGTGCCAACGACGAACAGATGTAATCGGTCCACAGGATCTCGCCAGAGCACAGGGTTGCCGAGTCTGCGAATCCCGAACCCGACAGACTGCCCAATCGATTCTCTGGATGCAATATGTCTTGCTGGTTGCCATTCCTGAGCCTCTCTATCGAAACTGCTGAAGGCGATACGCACATCGGGGGCGCTTTCGCGTTCTCCGGCAAACCATGCGACAGCGAGGCTTTCACTGTGTGCGGAAGAAAGTGGCACCAGACTGCTTGCGTGAGCAGATGGCGTATTAGGCGGCATCGGGATATCACCCGCGCCAGATTGGCTTAATTGCAACTTTGTGATTTCGGTGGTCTTGTCTTCGAGTGCTGCCAAGGCGACTGAAGGAACAGATTGGGCTTGAATTACAGCGAACGACGCGATAACGATCAGCCCGAACCAGAAGAAAGGCCGGAGGGAAGTCAAAAGAAATTGTGCGAGCAATGCGTAATTGCTGCATGGTAACTCAATATTCGTCACGAAAAAAAAACCGCCCCCGAGGGGGCGGTCTACGGCCAAACGCCTATTGGTGTCGGTGCTAGACCGATATCCAATTAGAACGAGTGAGCGACGCCAACTGCTGCGGTGTTGTTGCTACCAGGCCGGCTACCACCACCCGAGAACGTTTCGCCACGCAGGTCATAAGAGCTGGGTGCGTTCGAAGCAGTGATGTAGGTCGCGTAGACCTGAGTACGCTTCGACAGCGCATACTTACCAAAGACGCCGGTCAGCGACTTCGAGGTATCAGTGCCGATATGGCCGTACTGAATACCGACCATCGCTGCTTCGGTCAGGTTATAACCTGCTTCGACGCTGTAGCTGCCGACGCTCTTTTTGTCCTTGGCTTTGTACGAGTGGTAGCTACCAGTCAGAGCGATTTCGCCCAGCTTGGTGTTAGCAGCAAACATGGAGGTCGAGTCGATGCCGTTACGATCGTCATAGGCTGCAGCAACGTTGACCATGCCGACCGCGCCGTTTACCGAATAAGCCTGGTACGAATCGCTGCTGATCTCAGCCGGAATCGTGCCGCGCTGATTACCGCTTGCAATTTGGGTCAGAGCAGACACGGTGAAGCCATTGAGCGAGGGGCTGGTGTAGGAAACGGCGTTCGGAACGAAGAAGCCTTCGTAGTAGTTATTCGTAGTGGTAGCGGAGTTTACTGCAGCGCCGCCAGCTTGGGCGATGTAGTTAACGAAGAAGTGGCCGTTGCCCAGCGTGCCGGTACCAGCGTATGCCGACACCATCGGCGAAATTTGACGGCCAGCTGCGACGGTACCGAAATCACCAGCGAGGCTGACGGTCGCAGTGCGGCTGAACAGGGATCCGTTGCACTTCGTGGCATCGCCGGATTGGCATGCAGTGGCGCCACCGCCGTTATTACTGTAGCCGTTCAGATCTACGCCAGCTTCAAGGTTGAAAGCAGCCTTGAGGCCGTTACCAACCTCTTCAGTGCCTTTAAAGCCGATGTAGGTACCAGCAGTGAAGCCGCCAGCGGTCGACATGTAGGTGCCGGCGCCGCTGGTGCGTGCAACGCCTGCTTCCAGATTGCCGTAGATGGAAACACCATCCGCCATTGCTGCAGTCGAAGCCACCAGTGCCAGTGCTGCCAGAGCAACTTGAGTCTTTTTCATCGAATAATCTCCAAAACCGTGATTTCTGCACGGAATTGGAAAATCTTGAATTTTTTCAGGCACTTGCTGCGCTCTCGAAAAAACTCATCCTCCCGGACTTTGGAACTGCAACCCTATTTGAGTGGCCGCAGTATTGAAAACTGGATCGGTTGATTAGCTCTGTCTATCCCGAGGTACGCTCTACAAGCATCTGCTGCGTTCTAGCACCTCATCACGTTATCGACCGATAAAATATCTTTCCTCATCCATGACCGACCTGACCGAGGCGCTATCTGCTTTCGGAACAGGCTTTTTCATGTCGCGCCAGTCATAACGACTGGAATTCGCCTTGTCGATCACGATGCCATCAATCAGATAGGCGCTCGACATGTACGAAGAGATCACGGTACCGCGGGTATCAGGCAGATCGAACAGATCCGCACCATTGCTATAAGTCGTAACCGGCGATGAGCAGCCGAGTGCCTGCTGCATCAAGGTCGGCACCAGGTCCTGGTGCAATGACAGGCGCTGCTCGATTTTGCCTGCGGCCTGCCCGGGCGCGCGAACAATCATCGGTGTCTGGGTCTGCCAGCGGCTGAAGTTGCTACCGTGCCCCCAATAGCCGAGCCCGTTTTCATTAAATTCCTCTGCATGGTCGCCGGTGATGATCACCCAGGTGTTCTTCAGACGCCCCTGCCGGTCTGCTTCTGACAGCGCCTTGCCAACCAGCGCATCGAGGTAATACAAGCTGTTGAAATAATCGTTTTTGTAGGGTGCGGCATCGGCTTGTCTATCCAGCGCATACCCGCCCTCGACGACGGGCAACGGTTTGAAGCGCGCATAGTCTGGCGGATAGTTATAAGACGCATGCGACGATGTCAGAAACATGAAATCGAAGCGCCTCGGCTCGGGCGATGTCAGGCTGTCGATATAGCGCTGTACCAGCGCCTCATCCGATGCATTCGCATGGTAGTCCTCCTTGCTGACACGAGAAAAGAACATGCTCTTCAGCGAGAATCCATCCAGATTGCTGGAGGTGAAGACGCGTGCACGATAGTTCTGCTCGTGAAGAACCTCGGTAAACTGGCTCGGGTAGCTGGTTGCTGATGATTTGACCAGATAAAAATAAGTCGGATGCAAGCCATACATCAGCCCAAACAGGCCGGGTACGGTCGACGCCCCGCTCGATACATGCTGGTCGAAGCGTGTGGCCATCGATGCAAATTTCGCGATGTTGGGCGTGACTGCAGGATTCATCGCAGCTGCCTGCCAGCTCTCGACCACGATCATCAGTATGGACGGTGCGTTCTCCTTGGCTGCACAGCTCGGCTTGGATAGCGGGTAGGACAGGATACCGCCGTCGGACTCGGCAAGATCTTCCCTGCTACCGTACGCGGCAGGGAATATCGACGGCAGCGTGCGACTGATGTCCTGTGCCTGCGCATCCATCTCGACCGGGTAATAGACAGGCAGGAACGGACGGTAACGCGTGACTTCGTTACGGATGTAATGGACGGCCCAGATATTGATGACGGAGTTGACGACGAATCCCACCAGCATCAATACCAAACCGGGCACGAACCAGCGTAACTGCCCGCGTCCGCCAGTGTGTGGCGATGCGAACAGCCAAAGTACAAAGCCCAGCAGTAACAATGCGCCGACCGCATACAAGACCAGTAGAAAGACCGGAATGCCCATCCCGCGAAAATCGCGCAGGAACATGTCGACCATCAGCCAGTCGAGATGGAAGCGATACAAGTAGAACAGTGCGCTGTCGATGACAAGAAACATCAACCAGCCCCAACCAATCAATGGCCAAAGCCAGCGGGTCGCGCGAAACATGCTGAGCGGTGTCAGCAGCACACCGACAATAGTCACCAGGGTGCCGTAGTATCCGACCGTACTCCATTGATAGAGGTGGCCAAGCGCACTGCCAGCTGCCGGCGCGTCTTTCAGGAACAGCCAGACCGCCCCTGCCGTCAGCAGACACAGATAAAACGTTAGCTTAAGGTGGGCGGCCAGCCGGTCGATCATTTGCCTTGAACGCAATCGAATTTTATTCAGTCGATTAAGTCGATCAGTTTATTCAGTCGGGCCGTACTGCATCTCGCCGTTACCGAAGGACCAGTTCTCCTTGTTCACTTCAACCAGACTGATGAACACGTCCTGCTTGCGCACGCCCAGCTCGGCATGCAAATCATCGGCGATGCGCTTGTAAAATTTTTTCTTCAGCTCGGTAGTGCGGCCCTGATTCAGCGTGACCTGAATGAACACGATGCGATCTGTGTATTCAATGCCCAGATAGCTCGCCGGGATGTTCAGCTCGGTAGCCTGATGCTGGGTGATGATCTGGAATTTGTCATCGGCTGGCACCGAGATTTCGGTGGTCATGGCACGGTAGACGATTTCGCCAACGGCGCGTCCAAATCCAGTCGGGTGTCCGGGGCCGATATCGATTCTGACGAGGGGCATGGTGATCCTTGATGGCTTGAAAGGGTTGATCGGGAAGCTCGCAAGGATACCCGAATCGCCGCCCTGACTTGCAAGGTGGAAGTGTGGCCTCATCTATGCCTATAATTTGGACAACGATGCGGCACGGCTGCCGCCGAGGAGCTTCACATGAGAACCCTGATCTCACTGGCCTTGACTGCGGCTCTGAGTCTTGCCTTATCGCCGGTGGCGCTGGCCGATGACCAGGGCAAGCCACCGTCCCCCGAGACTACCCAGCCAAAGTCACCGGCTGGGGCGCCCGCGATGTCGGAGATACCGACAATGAAAGAGCAGGGCGAACGCATGGCCATTCTGATGGAAAGGCTGACCAAAGAAACCGACCCGGCCGAACGCAAGCGCATCATGGCCGAGGCAATCTGCCCTCAGTAACGCCATCCCCGGTCTGGGGACGCCTTTGTCAGGCGTCGCCTGCCCGTGCGTGCAGGCGCGACCCTCGCATTCCTTACCGCGCGCCGGTCAGTATCCAGCGCGCCAGCAGCTCGGCATCCGCCGGCTCCAGTGTCGTCATGGCGGGATGCGGCATGTCGCCCCAGCGCCCTTCGCTGCCTTCGCGAATCCGGCTTGCGACTTCGCCCACCACTTTCTGCCCCTTGTAGCGCTTGGCAATGTCCTTCAGGGATGGGCCGACCAGGGTTTCGGCGGGTTGGTGGCAACTGGCGCAGCCATTGTTATCGAACATGGCGCGGGCCTTAGCCTTGTCGAGTGCGAAGCTAGTGGCCGAAACGCCAGCCAGTATCAGCCCCACGATTGTCAATTTGAGAAATGTCTTCACCGCAGCCCGCTCTTGGTCATCGTCAATACCTTGATTGTCCAAACTGCGACTGCGCAAATCCTGCAACCAGATCAAATTTTTCGAAATTTCAAGTCTGGGGGGCATCCTCATCCGCCAGCCGGCACCAAGGATGCATTGGCGGGCAGCTTGGCGCGGTTCGTGCACTGCGCTTGGGATGGCTGCCACCTTCTTTGACGTCACTGAAGTCCTCGCTTTCCATGATCGCGCGTTGACGATGGCCGGGTGGCCCGGTGACCCTCCACCCTCCACGGATGCAATTTTTAAAGGCACGAGGCCGCTCCCGGCACCGCTGGTGGACAACCATCGCTGCAACACCCTGCTGTGGCTGGCTGAAGACCAGGCGCGCCGCCCGGACAAGCCGCCGGCATTCATCGCTCAGAAAAAGCACGACATCGACCGCCACAACCAGCGTCGCAACGATGCGATCGAGGCTTTGGACGGCTGGTTGCTGTCCCATCTTGCGATGCCGTCGCAGAGCGCGCGGCTGCACAGCGAGACGGCGGGGGCCATCGTCGATCGGCTTTCCATCCTCGCCCTCAAATGCTTTCACATGGCGCGGCACGTGCAGCGGAGCGACGTAGCGGCTGAACATCTTGCCGCTTGCAGCGCAAAGCTAAACGTATTGCAGGAGCAGCGCGCTGATCTTGCCCGATGCCTGGCGGATTTGTTCGATGACATCGCTTGCGGACGTGCTTACTTCAAGCGATACCGCAAATTCAAGATGTACAACGATCCCGCGCTTAACCCGTGGTTACAAGGGCGTGCCTACGGGTAGAGGAGCTACTGCAATGCCAGCAAGCGTTCAGCCTCAGCGAGTACTTGCGCGGCTCGTCTACCGTCGCGGTCGACCACGCGGCGATGAAGCCTCGTATCGAGTGGCGCCCAGCGCTCGGGGTCGGACCCGCTGAAAACCACCACGCTGGGCAGTCTGAGCGCAACGGCCAGATGCGACATGCCGGTATCGTTACAGACCAGCAGCCCTGCGCCGCGCAGCAAGACCGCCAATGCGCCCAGTGCATACGGCAGCGCGGCATTCAACGCGGGAGAACGCATCTGCTGCCTGACCTGCTCTGCCAGTTCCCATTCATTGCCCGAACCAGTGAGCACGATCTTGAAGCCACCATCAGCCAGGGCGTCTGCCACACGGGAGAAACCTGCAACGGGCCAGCGTCGGTCGACGCTGCGCGCGCCGGGATGAATGCAAACATAGGGTAAAGATGGCGCAGCCTGCAGTAGGGTCAGCAAGCCTGTGCCGGCCAGCTCGTCTTCATCGTCAGGCAGGATAGGGAAATACAGCGATTCATCATCGACTGGCGCACCGATCTCTTTGGGGAGCGCGAGGCAGCGTCGGATCTCATGTCCCTCCGCCGGCCAATCGACAAAACCGACTCGCCTTTGCGCAGCGCTTGAGAAGCCGATCGTTTGGCGCGCATGAAAGCGCTCGACGATGCGATTGCTGACCTCACCACTGCCATGCATCTGGATCGCGAGGTCCGCGTTGCGTGCGCGTACTGCGCAAAGAAATGCTTCCAATGCATCCAAGTCGGGCACTTGCTCCGGAAGATCCGGATGGCCGGGGAAAGCGAGCACATGATCGATCAACCCTGCATAGCGAGGCAGCAGTTGCGACGCCCACGGCAAGCCCACCAGAGTGAACTCGGCTGATGGCAGCCGCTGCCGCAATGCACGCAGGGCCGGGACTGCGCATAACAGGTCGCCGACCTGCAAGGCACGAAAGATGAGCACAACCGGACGGCGACCGGGTTGGTCAATGTTTAATGAAAGAGGAATGTTCGCCTCCGAACCGCGAAGCCCGTCGTGGCGGTTGGACGATCGTCGATGACGATGGTTGGCGAGTACGGTGAGATTTACCCGGCTTTGCGACGGGCATCAAGACCGCAGGGCGTTCAGTTCAATTGCGAGTCGGGGTCTTCTTCGCTACCCGGCTGAGCACCGGGGATGATGTACTTCTCTTCGGCCCAGGCGCCAAGGTCGATCTGCTTGCAGCGTTCACTGCAGAACGGACGGTACTTGTTGGTCTCCGTCCATTCAACTTTCTTGCCGCAGGTCGGGCAATCGACGATGGCTACCATGATGCTGTCTTGCAGCGTGGATCAGGGGTTGCTCAAAAATTGCAGAGCGTGAGCTCGAACGGGACATCGCCTTCAAAGGGCTTGGGCTTCATGTCGCCGCCCTGACTGGTGAAGCGTATCCACAGCACATACTTGTTGGCCGATATCTCGGGAATCGCGCCCAGCGCCGGATCGATCGCGACCCGCAGCATCTGGTAAGTGCGCCCCTGCAGCATCTGCTGGAAGCTGCCAGCCACGGCCACAATATGGCTCGCACGGCCGGATTCGCGCAGCAGGCGCAGAACAATGTGGATGGCAGAGAACAAAGGCTCCAGCGGCGCGAACCAGCCAAGGATGTCGGCACGGCGCTGTTCAGCGGGCATGTGCTGCCACGCATGGTAGGACGGCAAATCGAACTCACACGCGCCACCGGGGATGATGGTGCGGCCGCGTATGCTCATCAGCCATTCGTTGTCGCGGATGTGCTGGCCGGTCTTGCCCTGCATCGCGATCAGCGCGGCGCTGGTCTTCTCGATATCGGACAGGATGGCGTCGAGGCGACTGGCCTCGACATTGGGATTGGTCTTGAAGCCGAGCAGGGTCTGCTTCTGACGTTCCAATTCTTGCAACAAATCGGACTTGAGGTCGGCGCGACCCGCGACTTCCAGCATCTCGTAGATGGTCGCAAGCGCGACATGGTGCTGCAGCGGGTGGTCTTGCTGGATGAAGAACCGGAACTTTTCGTGCAGGTCTTCCAGCCTCAGCAGCGTGCGAATACGCTCATTGAATGGGTATTCGTAGACGGTCAAGGCGACTCCAGAAGTTGGCCAGAAAATAATTCCTTGGATTCTGACCGAAGACTGTGAAAATTACAAACATCCTGCACGCATTGACCGCAAATTTGCCTTGTTTTAGCCCGGACTTTGACTCGATGCCGTGCTGGTCGCGGCCTTGGATAGCGCGACGTAGGCTTCATGCAAGCTCGCCACCCGTGCCTCAAGCGCTGTCTGGTCGGCGTCGTTGACGATCACATCATCGGCCGCCGCCAGCCGTTGCGCGCGGCTGACCTGGCTGGCCATGATGGCCTCGACTTGCGCGCGCGATAGCTGGTTGCGCCGCATCACGCGCTCGACCTGCAACGCGTCTGGGCAGTCCACCACCAGCACCCGGTCCACGCGCTGCTGCCAGCGACCGGACTCGACCAGCAGCGGCACCACGCAAACAAGGTACATGCCCTCGGCGCGCTGCGCAGCCGCTTCGGTCTCGGCACCGATCAAGGGATGAAGGATAGCCTCCAGCTGCTTGCGTGCGGAAGGATCGGAAAATACATGCTCGCGCATCGCGGCACGGTTCAGCGCGCTATCGGGCGTGATGAACGCGTCGCCAAAGGTGGAACGAATCGCGGGCATCGCGATACCGCCGGGTGCCGTCAATTGATGTGCAATCACGTCGGTGTCGATGATCGCGGCGCCGCGTGCGGCGAGCATGTCCGCGACCAGCGACTTGCCGCTGCCGATGCCGCCGGTCAGGCCGATGCTCAGGCGTCCTCGCGCACGGTCCGTAAACGTGTCGACCACCCCGCTTGTTGAATTGCCAATATCAGCCATTGATCTGTCGCCGTACCGGCGCCCTCTCTTCACCGTCTGCACCCGCATCACGACACCACCCGCCCCAGCCAGGCATCGACGATCCCCTGCCCATACAGCAACGCGACCACGCCGGCCAGTGCGAGGAAGGGGCCAAAGGGAATAGGCACGCCTCGCTGGTGACGCCGCAGCACAATCAGTGTGATGCCAACGATCGCGCCCACCAGGGAAGATAACAATACGATCAAAGGCAGCATGATCCACCCGAGCCACGCACCGAGCGCAGCCAGCAACTTGAAGTCGCCATAGCCTATGCCCTCCTTGCCCGTGACGATGCGATACAACCAGTAGACTGCCCACAAGCTCAGGTAACCGGCAGCGGCACCGATGACGGCATCTTGCAGCGGCACGAAGCCGCCGATCAGGTTCACCAGCAAGCCCAACCACACCAACGGTAATGTCAGGTCGTCTGGGAGTAGCTGGGTATCGATATCGATGAAGGCCATTGCCACCAACGACCACACCAGAACTTGTGCTGCGATACCCTCGAACCCACTGCCAATGCGCCACGCGACCCAGCCCGACAGTAGCGCCGTCAAGCTCTCGACGAGCGGGTAGCGCGCCGACACGCTGGCGCCGCAATGACGACAATGGCCGCGTAACCACAGCCAGCTGATCAAGGGAATATTCTCGACTGCCGACAACATATGACCGCAGGAAGTGCAAGCCGAGCGCGGCACGATGAGGTTGTAGGTCTGCGTATGGGGCAGCGGCTCGTTGCGCTCGGCGGCGATGAAATTGTCAGTCTCGCGCTGCATCATGACCGGCACGCGGTGGATCACCACGTTCAAGAAGCTGCCGATCAGCAGACCGATCAGCCCCCACAGTATGGCGGTGGCAAGGATACCGGGCGGCGCATCGAAAAACACTTGCAGCACCGGTGCCAACGCCGGCGCAGCCTCGCTCACGAACCCCAGATCCATCAGATCACCGAACCGAGCTGGAATATCGGCAGATACATCGCAATCACCAAACCTCCGATCAACACGCCCAGTACCACCATGATCAGTGGCTCGAGTAGCGACGACAAGGATGCGACTGCCGCATCCACTTCCGATTCATGAAATTCTGCGGCCTTGCGCAGCATGTCGTCCAGAGCGCCGGACTCTTCGCCGATCGCTACCATCTCAACGACCATCGCCGGGAACACCTGCGTCTGCTGCATCGCCGTCGCCAGACTGGTGCCCGACCGTACCGCAGCAGCGATGCGCTGCGTCGCCTCATGGTACACCGCATTGCCGGCTGTAGCGCCGACCGAATCCAGCGATTCTACCAATGGCACACCCGCAGCGAACATAGTCGCGAGCGTACTCGCCCAGCGCGCGACGATTGCCTTGGTGATGACGCCTCCAAGCAAAGGAAGCCCCAGTGCAAGGCGATCAACCGATGCCTGCACGCGAGCAGAGCGGTGCCACGCCTGGCATAGCAGCGCACCACCGACTGTGGCCGAACCAAGGATCAACCACCACCGGACCAGAAAATCGGACACCGCCATCACCAGCAACGTGGGCAACGGCAGCTCGGCGCCGAAGTCATCAAATACCGCTTTGAACGCCGGCACGACCCACACCATGATCACCGCAATCACCACCACTGCCACCGCCAACACCGCCGCCGGGTAGAACATCGCCGCGCGAACCTTGCTGCGCAGCGCCAGTCCCTTCTCGCGGTACGTCGCCAGTCGTTCGAGCACCGGCTCCAACATGCCGGCCTGCTCGCCGGCGGCGACCATAGCGCAGAAAAGGCCATCGAAGTACTGTGGATGCCGACCAAACGCTTGCGACAGGCTGGAACCGGCCTCAACCTCGGCGCGGATTGCCAGAATCAATCGGCGCAGCGCCGGGTTATTATGACCGCGCGCGACGATATCGAAGGCCTGCAAGAGCGGCAGGCCGGCCTTCAGCATCGTCGCGAACTGGCGAGTGAAGGTGCAAAGATCTTTTTCAGTGATGCGGCGCCGTAGCCAGCCGGACTCACGCCGGATGCGAGTGGCAGTAATGCCCTGGCGCTTTAGCAGCAGACCCACCGCCGCGGGGCTGGCTGCGCGCAGCTCGCCTTGTATGGGCCGACCAGCCTTGTCCTTGCCTGCCCAGATAAATAAGGGATCGTGCTTGAGGGGAATGCCCGTCGTTTTGTGTGCCGGGGATGTGGACATGGCCATCTTCAGACTGAAGTTTACGGGTTGGTAGCATCGACAATTTCATCCAGCGTCGTCAGCCCCTGCCGCACCTTTAATAAGCCGGATTCGCGCAAGGTCTTCACACCTTCCCGTCTCGCCTGCGCGTCGATGTCCAACACGCTCCCCTGAGCGAGGATGACGGACGCGATTGCCTCCGACACCGGCATGACCTGGTGCACGCCCACCCGCCCCTTGTAGCCTGTCTGTGCGCAGCGCTCACAACCAACTGCACGGTAGGGTATCCAGCCATGTAAATCATTATCGGCAAACCCGGCGGCCAGCAAGGCGTCGCATGCAATCTCGGCCGGCTGCCGGCAACTGCACAAGCGTCGCACCAGACGCTGTGCCGTGATTAGTCCGATGGCCGAAGCGATATTGAAGGGCGCCACACCCATGTTCAGCAAACGCGTCAGTGTCGACGGCGCATCATTGGTGTGCAGCGTGGAAAACACCCGATGCCCGGTTTGTGCGGCCTTGATGGCAATATCAGCTGTCTCCAGATCACGGATCTCACCCACCATCAGTACGTCCGGATCCTGGCGCAGGAAAGCGCGCAAGGCAACCGGGAAGGTCAGCCCCGCTCGTTCATTGATACTTACCTGATTGACCCCGGCCAGCTGTATCTCGGCAGGGTCTTCGGCAGTAGCGATGTTGATGCTAGGCTGGTTCAGCAAGCTCAGGCACGCGTACAGCGACACCGTCTTGCCGGACCCCGTCGGCCCTGTGACCAGTACCATTCCATACGGGCGATGGATAGCCTGCAGCAGCACAGCCTTCTGCTCGGGCTCGAAACCCAGCGCGTCGATCCCAAGTTGCGCCTGACTGCCGTCGAGGATACGCATCACGATCTTCTCGCCATGCAGGGTCGGCAGCGTCGACACCCGGAAGTCCACTGAGCGCGATGTCGATATTGCCAGCCTCATACGCCCATCCTGCGGCACGCGCTTCTCGGCAATGTCGAGCCGCGAGATCACCTTGATGCGGGATGCCAGCTTGTCCTTTATCGCCAGCGGCGGCTGGGAGATTTCACGCAGCTCTCCGTCGATACGAAAGCGGATGCGGAAAATTTTTTCGAAGGGCTCGAAATGCAGGTCGGAAGCGCCGAGGGTGATCGCGTCAATCAGTATTTTTTGCAAGAAGCGAACGACGGGGGCGTCGTCGACATCGTCATTCGCCCCCACATCACTGACATTCGATGGGACCGCTTGCCCCACATTATCCATTTCGACACAAAGTAACTCGGGCGAAATCTGCTCTGTACTCTGAGACAAGCGCGACAGGCAATTAAGTAATGCCGGGTAACAGACAATGATCGGCTCGATCGACAGGCCAGATCGGAATTTTGCGTGGTCTATGATCGCAGTCTGGGTAGGATCTGCCAAGGCCAGTGACAATTTCCCGGACCGCCTTGAAATGGCAATGACTTGCTGCAAGTGCAGCATGCGATCATAACTAGCGCTTCTCGGCAGCGACTGCGGGTCAACGGCCGTGAGGTCGAGCAACGGATAGCAGAAGTTTTTTGAACAGAACCTGCCAACGGCCTTGTCGTTCAGCAAAGCGCTGCGGATAAGCACATCGATAAACGCTTGATTTTCGGACGACGCGCTTCGCTGAAGCGCGTCTGCCTGCTGGCGTGTCAGCAAGCCAGCCCGCTGCAATGATCGGGAGAGACCGTATCCAGATAATTTAGGAGCGTGAAGCACATACCCTCGCACGCGAATTCAGGTGCGAAGAGCATCAACCTTCACCGCTCATCTTGGTGAAAAATCACTTTGCCAATGGAGCAGATGCATCGGTCAATAGCCACGGCAAGCAAATATGATACGTCTTTACAACGCCTCGTTTCAACCACGTGTCAGTAAATTCTTCAGTAGCTTCTCTTCACGCCAAGCTCGTAAAATCCGGAGGCCACGCTTGGATTCCGGTACGCGTACACTCCTCCACCAGTAAAGATTGCATAGCCATTCGCGCCGGCCTTTGCCATACCATTCCACGGCTCATTCAACGCAAAGGTCAACCCGGCACGCGTCGTAGAGCTACTCGCGTCGAAACTGAACGTCCCAGTCTTCTGGCTCACCTCATTCGGTAACGTTGCCTGGTACACGTAGGTGCCACCAATCTGCGACGCCGAAACAGTTGCCAATTGCGCGAGCACGGCTTGTCCGAACCCATGCCCCCCGAGGTCGTCGAAATCCAGCAGGCCAACGCGCTGACCGTTCGACCCAGTATGAACCATCAGGTAGCTATCAAGGCTGGTCGCACTGTTCGTGAATTTCCACAGACCGCTCACACCCGAGGCCGAAACAGCCCCGTTCGCCGTGCTGGCACACGCGACCGGCTTAGATGGATAGCCTTTGACGCACATCTGGTAAGTCCCCGTCGACACGGAGGTTGCAGTGATGACTAGCGTGCCGTAATCCGTGTCACAACCGGTGAACAGTCCACTGTTTTTGATGGAACACTGTAGCGATACATAGTTGTATGTGCCAGCAAAATCCGTCACCTGAGTGAGCGGATCTGCGATGCCGTAAATCGGCACTTCACGGTTGGTACCACTCAGATTGATTCTCACGCCACCGACAATGCCACCATTCGCCACCGCATAGACCTTACTTGCAGGCGATTCAGACGGGGCCCACGATCCGTCTCCGTTTGCGGTTAGCGTGCCGCCGCCGGTTGTGCCGGCCGAAATCGAGTAGGCACTTTTAACGACTTGGTATGAATACGTACGATTGACCGAATTGAAGGTGTAGTTGATTACCTCACCCGCTGCAGCTGAGGCTATATAAGTCTTTGAAAAAGGGGCGTCGGATTGCGAATCAACATTACTGCCCGCCCCTCCACCGCCGCAGCCGGCAAGAAACAGGATCAGTAACCAGCATGCGGCTGGATTTGCGGATGGCGTCAAATTGATACGGCTCATGCGGGCTCCAGATCGCTAGAACTTAGGATTTTATCTTTGTTCAACGACCGGGCCGATGAAGCTTTACCATCTTGATCACCTGCTCCTGCACCTGAACAATTTCGATGACGCACCCGGCAATTTTCACGCTGACGCTGGCCTCGGGAATCTCCCGCAGTTGTTCCAGTAACAGGCCATTCAAAGTCTTGGGTCCTTCCAGAGGCAAGTTTAAATTCAGCCGCTTGTTCACATCACGCAGCGAGACCGAGCCCTCGAGTAGACATTTGCCTTGTTTGTCCCAGCCAAACTGGTCCGCACGTGTCGCCCCCGGCGTGGACGTGGTGAACTCACCCACCATCTCTTCAATCAGGTCATCCAATGTCACCAACCCCTGCACTTCGCCATATTCATCGACGATAACCGCAAGGCGCTCCTGATTCTCCTGAAAGTACTGCAACTGCGTGAAAAGATCTGTCTCGGGAGGAATGAAGTAGGGCTCAGTCAACAGCTCACGGAAGTGCTCGACCGTCAGCTCGTCGACCTGATTAAGCAGAGCCATTGCCTTGCGCACGTGCAGGATGCCAGCAATACGATTAATTTCACCATCGTGCACTAGCAACTTGTTGTGGTAGCAGGTTGTGAGCTGATGCTTGATTTCATCCACCGGCACTGACAGATTGAGTGCCTCGATCTGCGCGCGGGGTGTCATCACATCCTCGACCGTCACCCGCTCAAGATCGAAGAGATTCAACAAGATGCTTTTATGTTTGACCGGAATGAAATTACCGCCCTCCAGCACCATAGAGCGCAACTCTTCGGGGGACAGGCGCTGATCGCGAGCGTCAGAACCCGTTCGGATTCTTAGCAAACGAAGCAAAGCTCGCACGAACAAATTGACAAACCAGATCGCCGGTCTGCCTAGAAAAATCAAGGGCTTGATGACAAATGACGCCGGCAACGCAATTCGCTCCGGATAGGTCGCACCAATCACCTTGGGCGTAATCTCGGCAAACACAATCAAGAAGAACGCGACTACTGCGGTTGCTATCGTCAACACTTCCTCGTTGTTACCGAATGCTGAAATGGCAATTGACGTCACCAACGCGGTGATTAACGCATTGATCAGCGTGTTTGCTATCAGAATCACCGATAGCATGCGATCGGTGTGGTCGAGCAACCAAAGTGTCGTCTGCGCCATCCGCGAACCACGTCGCGCCAGATGCTTGACCCGATGGCGATTCAACGCCATCAAGGCAGTTTCGGAAATGGAAAAGAATGCCGAGGTGCAGGTCAGGGCGACCAGCGAGACGATTTGCACCCACAGGGGTACCGAATCCATGAGTCTCCAAATGCGAACGAGTGGGGTGAAATTATAAAGGTTTTAATTTGGGCTCTAAGAGCCTGTCTCGTTAGGTTGAAACAACGGTTGTTCTGCTTGTCCAATGAACAGGATTTTCTGTTCGGAGGGCAAGACGATGAGTTCGCAGCATGATGATGGCTGGCGCTTGAGCGACGCAGTACGAGCACGGAGGGCTCCGTTGATTCCATCGCCGAAACCGCATCCGTTGGGCTGCCATCGACCGCGCATCCCGGACCGGAGGGCGATGGATGCGATTTTGCTGGTGCTGCGCACCGGCATGCAGTGGGGCGCGCTCGATGCCACGGGATTGTGCTCGCATTCCTCGGCGCATCGGCGGTTTCGCTAGTGGACCGATGCGGGCGTGTTCGAACGCCTCTGGCGCGATGGCCTGCTGGGGTGCGACGCGCTCGACAAGATTGACTGGGGCTGGCTGGGCCTCGATGGCACGATGACCAAGGCCCCGTTGGGCGGGGAAAAAGATCGGCCCCAACCCGACCGACCGCGGCAAAGGGGGCGACAAGCCGGCGACGGATCCGTGCTCGTGGCTGTGTCTGGATCTGGGCTATGTCGGTCGTCGTGTGTAAGAACATGTCTGGCAGATCTGGATGGTGCCGTGGATTCGCGGCCGTCGGGACGAGTGCAAGGTAAAGCGTGATGGCGCACGGGCGCGGCGCTGGGTCGTCGAACGCTCGCACAGCTGGCTCAATCGTTATCGACGCTTGCTGATCCGCTGGGAAAAGCGCGCTGACACCTATCTGGCCATGCTGCACTATGCGTGTGGTCTGATCATCTGGCATCTCGCTCTATCGGGATAGTTTCTAAATCTCATTAACACTGCGTAAACAGTAGATCACCACGCGCAATGCAGAGCAGCAACGGCATTCATGCTGGCGCAAGCGATGCCTACAGCATCACCGCAGTAACTTGAAGCCGGCTCCAAGCAACACCAGCGCCAATGCGACCTGAATCCAACGACATGCGACTTCCCTCCCCAAAACCAAGCGGATCACCCCCTTCTTGCGAGCCTACAACGCTGAGGCTCCCGTTCTCATTTTGCCATCCCCAGTGCCTGCGCCTCGGCTTCCTGCTCCAAATACACCCAGTCCACGATTTCTTCGCTGGGGGTGTAGCCCGCCACCAGTTGCTGCATCATCCGACGGATCACGCCTAGGTCATTTACGTTCAAGGCGACTTCTAAGGTATTGAGCTTGGCCTCGAATTCTGCCCAAGAAATGAACTCCTCATGGGCTTTCATGATGCGCGGGTGCACCGTGGGTTTGGGGTTGTCACCGATCAGCAGTTCTTCGTACAGCTTTTCGGCAGGGCGCAGGCCGGTCACGGCAATCTCGATGTCGCCCTCGGGGTGTTCCTTGTCCTTCACGGTCAGGCCCGACAGCTCCACCATCCGCCGTGCTAGGTCCATGATTTTCACGGGCTGGCCCATATCCAGCACGAACACATCACCGCCCTTGGCCATGGCCCCAGCCTGAATGACGAGCTGCGCCGCCTCGGGGATGGTCATGAAGTAGCGCGTCACTTCGGGATGGGTGAGCGTGATCGGCCCACCGTCACGGATCTGCTGGCGGAACTTGGGCACCACCGAGCCCGAGGAGTCGAGCACGTTGCCAAAGCGCACCATGCTGAACTTGGTGCCACCTGATGCTCCTCCTAGGGTGCCTATTGGGCGGACCGCCAAGGCCTGCAGCGCCATTTCGGCCAATCGCTTGCTAGCGCCCATCACGTTGGTGGGGCGCACCGCCTTGTCGGTGCTGATGAGCACAAAGTCGGTCACTCGGCTCTCTGCAGCAGCCTGTGCAGTCCGCAGCGTACCCAGCACGTTGTTCTTGATGCCGGCGGCCAAGTTGTGCTCCACCAGTGGCACGTGTTTGTAAGCAGCGGCGTGATACACCGTGTCGGGGTGCCAGGTGGACATGATTTCGCGCATGCGGTCTCCGTCTTGGACCGAGGCCAGCAGGGGCACTAGCACGGGAGGCGTGGCGCCGTCCAGCGCTGCAAGCTTCACTTCCAATTCCGCGTGAATGGCATACAGGGCAAATTCGCTTTGCTCGATCATCAGCAGCTTGGTGGGCGCCACGGCCAAAATCTGGCGGCACAGCTCGCTGCCGATGGAACCTCCCGCACCGGTAACCAACACCACCTTGCCCACGATGTTCCTGGACAGCAGGATGTGGTTGGGCGCCACCGGTTCGCGGCCGAGCAGGTCGTCAATGTCCAGTTCCCGCAGGTCCGAGATGCTGACCTTGCCCCGGGCCAAGTCGGTCACGCTGGGCAGGGTGCGCACGGCTACGTGGGCACTGCGTACCTGGCTAAGGATCTCGTTTCGTCGGCGGCGAGAGAGACTGGGCATTGCCAACAGCACGTCGCTGATGTTTAGCCTAGTAGCAAGGTTATCCAGATCGGCTGGGTTGTAGATGGGCTGGCCATTCAGCAAGTGGCCGTGCAGGCGATCATCAGCGTCCAAAAAGCCTGCAACCTGCATTTCGTGGTTGTTGGCCATGGCCGCTGCCAGCTGGCGACCGGTGGTACCTGCACCGTAGATCAGCACCTTGGCGCGTGAAGCGTGTTTGAGGATGCCAAGGTATTGATCACCCAACCAGACCCAGGCCAGCGCGCGGGATGCGCCAACGAACAGCAACAACAACATAGGCTGGATGATGCCCACCGTGCGGGGCACCCCGGCCACGCCAATGGCCGTGAAGACGGAGGCATACAGCATGCCGTAAATGCCCACTACCCGAGCCACTGCCAGCAGCGCTGGCCAGCCGCTGTAACGGAAAATGGCTCGGTATAACCCACTAACCACAAAAAATGGGATCGCCAACAGTACGGATGCGAGGGCGGCCCAACTGGCACCCTTCCCCCACTGTGTATGCATGGCGAAGCCGATAAATTCACCCAAGCGTAGGTAATAGGCCAGCCACACAGTTAATACGCACAGGCTGATATCCACTAGGATGACGATGATTCGTTTCGCAGGCCTTGGAATCCCCAATACTGGGCGCGCAATACGCATTAGAACTGGTCTCAGCATGACCTATTCCCCCTAATCATTCTTATTTAGGCTTAATTCGATCACCCGCACCTTGCCCCCCAACTGTCATCAAGATGTACTTTAAATAACTTCCCGGTGACAAGGTCTTGATCATTTGGGCATCTGTTTCAGCCAGAAGACGCGGAGAAGACATATCAATGCCACGCACTTGGGCTAACCCTGTAATCCCCGGGCGCACATTAAACACGTCTCTCGCGGCACGCTCCACAATTAACTCTTGCTGATTGAACAAACAAGGCCTAGGACCCACAAAACTCATGTCACCCATTAGAACGTTCCATAACTGCGGCAATTCGTCCAACTTGGTTTGCCTAAGAAAGCGGCCAAAGGGAGTGATGTCTGATGCGTCAGCCAGGTGAGTCGCTACCGATGCCGTACCTTGCCGCATGGTGCGGAACTTCCACAACGTGAATGGCTGCTGCCCACGCCCCACTCGTACCTGGCGAAAAATCGGGGAGTCGGTGTCGAATAGGCAAACGATGGCCAATACCAGTAACAATGGCACGGTCACGATCAAACCCAGCAGGGACAAAATCACATCAAGAACGCGTATCATCCAGAGCCATCTTTCTTAACTGTTCACCCATGGTCACAATAAATCGCCCCGTGAATCGTGGAGGCCAGTTGGTTTAAGTTAAGTCCACCGGGGTGACTTCACTGGCGAGCTGCCGCCAGTAGTTTGCCTCAGCTTCAGCCGCCGGAATATAACCGATTTGGCAATCACCCGGTCGATAGAGGCGATCAGAAGTAAAATTTTCTCGTTCAGGTAGAGTTCTGCATGAAGAAGTCGAAGTTTTCAGACAGCCAGATTGTTGAGGCGCTCAAACGCGTCGAAGGCGGGTGACCTGCT
>JACCDN011171213.1_pt1 | contig 21758 bp, 22 predicted proteins | sample 7441691 | NCBI WGS metagenome assembly JACCDN01 (sample SAMN15323439, study PRJNA562643) | freshwater metagenome | isolation source: river surface water | place: USA:Blue River Watershed | collected 2017-08-16 | reverse complement strand
TGCAGTGGGGCCTATAGCTCAGTCGGTAGAGCAACGGACTTTTAATCCGTGGGTCGACGGTTCGAGCCCGTCTGGGCCCACTTTTTCTCACAGTGCAACACTTGACTACCTATACTTAAGTTATGAGCACTCCACAGAAATGGTTAGTAACAGGTGGTGCCGGATATATTGGAGCACACGTCGCAGATGCCTTCTTAGCCGACGGTAAAGATGTGATTGTTTATGACTCTCTCTATCGTGGACTTGACTCGCGAGTAGAATATTTGCGGAAGAAGCACGGAAAAGAAATTCCTTTAATCGTTGCAGACATACGTCACACAGCTAAGTTCGAAGAAACTTTGGCTGAATATTCACCATATGGAGTTATTCACACAGCAGCACTTAAGGCTGTGGGCGAATCGATGGAGAAGCCCGATGAATACTTTGAGGTTAACCATGACGCAACAGCCAAGATGCTTGAATTGCTAAACAAATACAAAATTCACAACTTCATCTTTTCATCAACAGCTGCTGTTTATGGATCCCCAGATCACGCAAATCCAATGAAAGAGAGTGATCAGAGGAACCCAATATCTCCGTATGGTGCTTCAAAGTTAGCCGCTGAAGTGGCAGTCAATAAGTACTTGGAGCTTCCAGAAAATCGTGGAACTTCTCTTCGCTTCTTCAATGTGGTTGGTACTGCAGCTCCTGCGTTAATGGATAATTCAGTTGAAAACCTAGTACCAATAGTGATCAAGAAACTTAAGGCAGGTAAAGCACCTGTTATCTATGGAACAGATTATCCAACTCCGGATGGGACCTGTATCCGGGATTATGTTGATGTGAGGGATGTGGCGCGGGCTCACCTGTTCTCAGCCAATGCAAACAAAGAACTACCGCGAGAGATGAATGTTGGAACAGGGAAAGGTGCTTCAGTTAGGGAAGTCATTGAACTTATAAGCGCTTCATTTGGCCAAGAGAATGTGCAAATGATTGCGAGCGAACGCCGTGCCGGTGATTCTGGATTCCTTTGTGCCGAAGTTTCATTGTTTGATAAGACTTTAGGTTTTAAGGCAAGTTTTAACCTAGTTGATAGCGTGCAGAGTTTGTTTCGATAGGCAAGCTAGATACATCAAGGCAAAGAAAAGTCAATCGATGTAACATCACTTACTGAAGTAACAACAAACTTCTGGGATTTAGGAATTGCACCAACATCTACAAATGCTTTAAGTATTCAAGCAATCAATCACACATTCCCAATTCAACTTGCCACCTGTAGTGGCAAATCAATGTTCTTCATAAACAAACAACGAGGCGCAGAACACCTCTGCGACAAGCTAGCTCATGCTGGAGTTCCAGTTGGAGCACTTCACGGCGGTAAGTCACAGGCTGATCGTAAACACAGACTTGCCCTCTTTAAAGATTCAGCAAACGCAGCCCTTGTTGCAACAGTAGTTGTAGCACCTTGAATTCACGTAGATGGAATCTCACTTGTTGTGCACTTTTATGTTTCTCAAGACCACAAGGATTACCTCCACCGTTAATGCAGTACAGTCCGTGCCGGTGAATCAGGTACAGTTGTAACCCTTACAACTTCAAAACAACAGAAGTCAGTCTGGGGACTTACTTCACGAGCTGGAGTAACGCCTAAGTCGGTCTCAGTGACTTCACTCAGCACTGATTTGATGCGCATCACCGGGACTCAAGAGCCTTCAGACATTCTTTATGTTGCGCCTATCCTTGAAAACAAGGAACCTAACCGTGGGACTCGTAATCCTCGTCCGAATTTAGCTCAAATACGACGCAGGTCGCGATGGGAGCAGTAAAGTTTCAGTTTGACTGTTCAATACAAATAAACAATTTGTTACGAAATTCCTATTAATTGTTTTACTGGACGATAGGCTTGGTCTCATGAAGGTTCAGCAAATTGTTCTTTAAAGGCTCAGCCAGGTGTCCCGTTTGTAAGAATTCTACTGCGCTCGGTGCTTACTCGGTTATTTCTCCTTGGATCAGAGAACTTGGAATTAGGTCGCGCTTCTCAAAGTACTTTATTTGTGGAAACTGCCAAACTGGCTTTTTTGATAAACGATATACCGATAATGAAATGGCTGATATTTATAGAGAGTACCGTGGGAGTGAATACTTAAAAAAAAGATCAAAGTGGGAACCTTGGTATACGAATTTATATAACAGTAACCATGATTCTGATCAATGGATTGAGTCGCGAAAAAAATCATTAACAGAATTCCTGTCGCGGGCGAATATCAATGAATGCAACATAGTTGTCGATGTTGGTGGAGACCGAGGACAATACATACCAGATATTGCCTTGAGTAAAATTGTTATAGATATTTCTGATAAAGAGCTTTGCGATAATGTTGCGAGATTGAATCGAATTGGAGATTTACCTTTTGCCGATCTTGTTATTTATGCGCACGTCCTCGAGCATGTATCTAATCCAATTCACGAGCTTCAAATGATATTTCAAAAAACGAATCAGATATATGTCGAAGTACCATTTGGAATCCCTGAAATAAACAAATATCGAAGATCACTCGGACGATTTGTACTTTATTTACTCTCTTCTATGACTCCTAAGCTCTGGACAAGAAATGCTTGTCCGGCAACCGGCCGGAAAGTCGCACCGAAAAAAATGTTGACTCAATCGGAGCATCTGACCTTCTTTTCCGAGCGATCTATGGAGAGAATAGCGCAGGTTCTCGGCTTAAATTTGCTGATAGAACGAAACACCATCAGCACGCCAGATTTCAGTGAAGGAATTGTACTACAGTGTCTGCTATCAAAGCGTTTAGGTGCCGATTAAAGTAATTTAACCGTAAAGGAAAAATAATGACAACAGTCAGCCAACGTGACCGACAGATTTTTGAAAACCTTTTTGTACTCGAGGCTGCGAACAATCACTGGGGAGATTTGGATCGAGGTAAGCGAATTATCCAGGAGTTTGCAACAGTTGTTCGTTATAACAACATTAAAGCGGCGATTAAGTTTCAATTTAGAGATGTAGAGAACTTTGTGCACGATGAGTTTAAAGGTAATCAGGACCTTAGGTACATCAAGAAGACCGAGGCCACTGCCATGTCTAAGGATCAGTATGCCGAGTTGGCTAATGCAGTAACCAGAGCAGGATGTATTCCAATGGCTACCCCATTTGATGAAGCCTCTGTTGCTTTGTGCGATGCGCTGGACTTTCCAATCATAAAGATTGCGAGCTCAGACATAAACGATTGGTCGTTGCTTGAGGCGATCGGTATTACAAAACGTCCCGTAATTGCCTCAAGTGGTGGTGCTAGTGAAAAATCTTTGGATGACTTGGTAGCGTTCTTTGAAAACAGAAATATTCCCCTGGCCCTCAATCACTGCGTGAGTCTCTATCCATCCGAGGATGACCAATTAGAGTTGGCACAGATTGATTACTTAAAGAGCCGATATCCAAATCACGTGATTGGATTTTCTTCGCATGAGTATCATGATTGGCATTCATCAATGCTGATCAGCTATGCGAAAGGAGCTAGAACTTGGGAGCGTCATATCGATATCGATTTTGATGGTGTGCCGGTTTCAAACTATTGTTCGCTACCTCATCAAGTAGATGAATGGTTCAAAGCCTTCCAGAAGGCTCAAGAAATGTGTGGAAACAGCAGCGAGAATCGTCGCATTGTGACTAAAGAAGAGATCAAGTATCTCGATGCATTGGTGCGCGGCGTATACGCAAAACGAGATTTGCCTACCGGATATATCGTAGACAGTAAAACATTTGCAGAAGACTTTCAGCTAGCCGTACCTCTAAGAAAAGGTCAACTGTCCACAAGAGAGGTTCTTAATGGTCTTGAGATAAAGACAAGCCTGTCTAAAGGAACTCCAGTTACAATAAATGATGTCAGCGGCCCATACTCTGAGAACAAAGAATTGCGCGCCTTGATCGAAAATCGTGGACTTTAGCTTTCATCAAATTTTCCCATAATTAGAGAAAGTTCATCTGAGTCAAGGTGCGGATACATATCTTCCAGCACCGGTGTTTGAATAATGCCGTTAACCATTTTGCTTTTTAGTCTCGGCTCAAATTCTTGATCCTGATCAAGCTTGGCGACAACAACTCGCGGTCCCTTTGCAGACAGAGCTTTGGTGATTTCAGACTTCCACTTCGATGGATCTAACTCGGTAGTTGGCAGACCAAACGCTTCCGCGACGCGAACAAAGTTTGGAAAACTAACTCCAGATTCAGGATTGGAACCATGAAATCTACCAAAAAAGTTTGTTTGAGTTTGTTTAATTGACAAATATCCGCCATTATCAAGAATTACAACAAGAACATTCATTTTCGACGCTGCCAGAGTTTGAAGTTCTTGGATGTTCATCATAATGCTTCCGTCGCCAGCAAAGCAGATTACAGGACGTAAAGTGTCAGCAAGAGCGGCACCCAGCGCAGCGGGTAAGTCATAACCCATTGAGGCGCAGCCACTATTGCTGAACATACTCATTCCATCTTTCAGATGGGCTGTTTGAAAGGGAACAATACAGGCAGTCGCATCCCCACACGCAAGAATTGAGTTATCTGGTGCTTGCCTAATTAACTCCGGAATTAAGTGGTAGGCATTAATTGAGTCTTCTTTGACTACATAATCATCTTCTTTGATCGAATACTTCTCGTTCACAAGTTTGCACCACGAAATCCAATCTGAACTATTTTCAATGTCTAATCCTTTTGGCTCGAGACGAGTGAGATTTTCAAAAAAATTTCTCAAGTCCATTCTTATACTGAGATCCATTCTTGGAAATGGTTTATTAAACTCTTCCCCATCTATATCAACTTGAATTTTGTATGCTTTCGGAGCAAAACCCTCATAGTTATAACTAATTTGTCGGATATTCAATCTCGATCCGAGGACTAGAAGAAAATCAGAATTCTGAAGAATCATATTTCCAGGTCGGGTACCTATTGTTCCGGGCCGCCCAAAAAAGAGTGGGTGGTCTGAACGGATCACATCATGACTCCAGGCGGTCAAAATCGGGATATTGAATTTTTCAGCAAAGGAAATTGCATGCCGCTCGGTGCCAGAAATTTGGACGCCTGATCCCAAAAGCAAAACAGGACGCCTTGAAACCGATAAGCGATCGAGTAGCAAATCAAGCGATTTTCTGGCCTCAGCATCGGGCTCTTGAAATTGTTGACTGTTTGGAATTTTTGCAGAAACGGCTTCAATTTGTAATGCCTGCACATCCACAGGAATCTCTATCCATACGGGACCGGGACGCCCCGTAGAAGCTTCAAGAAAAGCATCAACAAGCATCTCCGAGATTTCAGACCCATGCATTTCAACTGTTATTTCATAAACTTTCTTAGTAATTTCCTTCACCATATTCAGAATTGGCGCTTCTTGGTCGCCCAGTTGGCGAAGATTCTTTAACCCGAAGTGATCTCTTTGCGTATTTTTTCTAGCTTGGCCGGAAATAACTATCATTGGGATCGAATCTGTGAATGCTCCGAATACGCCATTAAAGGCGTTAATTGCGCCTGGACCAGCTGTGACAATTACCAAGGCTGGCTTGCGTGCGATTCGCGCATAACCCTCTGCTGCCATGGCGCAGGACTGTTCATTATGCATGTACATGACCTGCAGTGAAGAGTTCTCCCCCGCCGAATCATTGAGATGCATAGCAGCCCCGCCGGTGACCGAGAACGCCGAATCAATTCCTAAGCTCACTAAGGTCTCAATTACAAAATCAGAAATTTTCACAGGATTCCGAATCTAGTTGTTTAATGAAAGTGTAGTCAAGAACTAGGAATTTCCTGTACTAAACCCACATTTAATTCGGCAGCTCGATAAAAATCCATAATGGATTTAAATGTCACCTTTGCGCCAGCCTTCTTCAACTCTTCCTCAGAGTGTGCACTGGCTGCAATTCCAACTCCAGGGATTCCTGCCACTTTTGCGGCCACGATATCTTCGGTCCGATCCCCCACCATAAACGATGACCTTCCATTAAATCTTGCCAAAACTTGCAAGATGACTGTGGGATCAGGTTTCGGAAGAAAGTTGTCTGTTCCTTGTACATGGATAGCAAATTGACTGAGATTTGAACAACGAATAACCTCCTGCGCAATAACCGTAGGTTTACTAGTTGCTACCGCTAAACAAATCTGCCTACTCTCGAGAAGTTTAAATAATTCGATGACACCCGGAAAAATTTCAACATTTCCTCTCTGAATATCCAAAACCAGCAACTTTCGGAAGTGGGTTACTAAATTCCTCTGGATTTCCGAGGAGGCTGTGAGGTCTGACAATAAGCCACTCACGGGTAATCCGATTGAACTTTCATAAAAGGATTGGGGCTGAGGAGGAAAACCGAAATCGGATCTTGCCTGATTAAGAGTCCTTGAGATTTGTTCAACGGAGTCAACAAGTGTTCCATCTAAATCAAATAAAGCGACTTGATTGGCGGGATTCATATGAAAATTCTAGTATGATTGGGCAAAGGGGATATATGAAGCGATACGAGGAGTCCGATCTCTCGGAAATTGTCCGCTTTTCAACACCTTTCATCACGGATTACGCGGGTAAAAAAATCTTCATCAGTGGCGCTACTGGCTTCGTTGGCTCGTGGTTGACTGCATTCTTTGATTACGCCAATCGAAATTTGTCGACGAACTTTCAAGTTACCTGCATGGCACGAGCCATTCCTAAGGAATTCAGAGGTTTTTACCCAGATTTTAACTTTCTTGAGGGTGATGTCAGTAATTATTGTTTCACTTCAGATTTTCGAACGGACTGCATTATTAATGCAGCAACCCCATCTGTTCCAAAACGCGGTGGTGAGGATCCAAGCCAAATTCTTAAGGCATCAATTGATGGAACAGAAAATCTACTTGGACTTTCCTCCGAAAATGGAGAAACTCTATTCATCAATCTTAGTTCTGGAATTGTAACAAAGAGAACAAACGATGAAATGTTGGATTTATCCGTTCCAAAAGATGCATATTTGCATGGAAAGCGCATAAGCGAGGAACTTGTAAAGCGAGCAATCAATGATGGTAAAGTAATAGGTAGAAATGCTCGACTTTACGCATTTGCGGGCCCTGGGATTTCACTAACTGATCACTTTGCTGTGGGCAATTTTGTGAATGACGCTCTGTCCGGAAGACCAATCACAATAAGTGGTAATCCACTAACTGTTCGAAGTTATCTTTATCCAACAGATCTCATTATTAATATTTTGAAACTTTCTGATTGTAATGCGGAAGAAGTCTCTGAAATTGGCTCAGCTTCAAGAGTGACAATGCAGGAAATTGCGACTTTGATAAATTCTGTAATCGGAAATGTAGGGATAAATCAATCTGCAAGTGTCGGATCAGTTGACGTGTATGCACCTCCGCCAAGCATGAATAAGATCGTACAAAACGTAAGCCTATCCGCGTCTATATCTCGTTGGGCAAATTGGCTAAAGTTTTAACCTTCAACTTGCAACCATGGAGGAGAGTACTTCGAGAGCATTTCTTCTAGAAGATTCTTCTCACGCAACGTATCCATAGGCTGCCAGAAACCGTCATGTTCAAATGCATTCAATTGTTTATCTGCTACTAAACGGGGAAGAGCGAATTTTTCGAAAGGTTCCGAATTATTATGTATGTATCCGGCAACCTCAGGTTCTAGAACAAAGAACCCACCATTAATCCAACCAGTATTTGTGTGGTCTTTTTCACCAAAATGAGTGACTACGCCGTTCTCCATTTCGATGACACCGAATCTCGCAGGTGGATGAACAGCGGTAACTGTTGCAAGCTTTTTGTGACTTTCGTGATGACGCAAAACCTTATTTATGGGAACATTTCCAAGACCGTCACCATAGGTCACAAATACTCTTTCATTACCTATCATCTTCATGCATTGGGATATGCGCCCACCGGTTTGAGTTTCTAAACCGGTATCTACCGCCGTGACGCTCCAGTCTGGAAAATCCGTTTCAGCCACCCATTCATCGATGACATCAAATTTATACCCACCAGCGATTACAAAATCTGTGAATCCTTGCTGACCATAAATAGTCATCACATGCCACAGGATAGGCTTGCCTCCAATCAGGACCATCGGTTTGGGTTTCACATCAGTTTCTTCGGAAATTCTCGTCCCGTATCCGCCAGCCAAAAGAATTGTTTTCACTTATTTGAACCCCTCTGATAACTTGGCTTAATGAAAGAGAGATTATCTCTAAATTGTTTTCTACAACGAACTATTGAACTCACAATGCGAAATTCATTAAGTGCACTTGCCTTAGATCCAGTGGTGCCTGATTGGCCCTTTATTGCCGGGGAGTAACCAAATCGTTGAAAACGACAAAGTGGATTTCGTATCGAGTAATCAGCATATAAGTTCTCTACGAATTTTTCTTTTAAGTCATCCGTTTCCGTATACACAAAATCGAATGCGGTTGTTAAATACTTAACCTTACCTACAAAAAAAGTAGTGTCTACAGAGTCCAGATAGGGACGCGGCCAAGCCGCAAAATCAAAATCGCTTTCAAGTTCGTCTACCAGAAATAAACCGTTGGTAGTTTTGTAGCGCGCATTTACTTTTGCAACAATTGCATCACCTGGCAAATCTAAGAGCGCTAAACCTTGAATGAGTGTAGAAGTTTCACCTGCCCCTTTGCCTCTTTGGATATCTTTCAATGTAAGCTGCGGGACATCGTGAATCTGAAGTAGGCGCGAGCTTAGCGTTCTCGCGGGTAGAGCAGCCTTAATTTGCTCCGCAAAGTTCGTGTTATCAACAACCATAATCTCGAAACCAAATTTGTTGGCGCGACGAACCCAGAAGTTAATCGCGCTCACGGTCTGCCGAAGCCGAATCTTGGGGTCAACAAGAGCCTGAAAAGGTGTATCCGGAGAAGGCGCAACAGCGCTGGGCATTAATAGTGCGTCTAACTTAGCCATGTTGCACCTTTGTGTAGTCTGCTCCTATGAGAGGAGTATCCCTGATTGACTCGTTTCAAGTATCTGATTCTAGAGGCAGTTTCCTTAAAATTCTCAGACATGAAGAAATCACAGGTGTTCGAGGTTTTGAACTTGAAGAGGTGTTTTTCACTTCATCGACAAAAGGGACGATAAGGGGAATGCATCTCCAAGTCGACCATGCGGCTAATTGGCGGTTTATCCAAGTGCTGCGCGGGCATGCTTTTGATGTGCTGCTTGATTTGAGACGTGACGAGCAGACATTTTCCCAGACGCGAGTTAATCAGCTTTCCGATGAAAAGCCTCAAACATTGATTGTCCCCCCCGGGGTCGCTCATGGATTTCAGGCGCTAACAGATGTTGAAATGCTGTATATAACTTCACATAAATACGAGGCAGAATTTGATAAAGGCGTGAATCCTTTTTCGATCGGAATACATTGGCCATTAGAAGTTACATCAATGAGTGAAAGAGACCGAGATTTGCCAAAGCTCGAGGACTTTTCAAATTGAAAACAATTTTAGTAACCGGAGCAACGGGTGTTCTCGCAAAGAGATTTATCTCTAAGTTTTCTTCTGAATTCCGGATTATTCGAGGATTGCGCAATCCAACAATGCCTGATGAAGTTCAGATTGATTCGTGGAAAGAGATTGAAACAAAAATCCAATTAGATGCGATCGTTCATTTTGCTGGAAAATATCTTGTAGACGATTCAGTCCAAAGCGTGAAACTTGTAAGCGATGCCGTGGTGGGCACCGCGACCGCGCTTGCGAATTTCTGTAAAATTCAAAAAACTCCACTCATTGCTTTGGGATCATACTTCGAATTAGCACCAAGAGAATTGCAACCATGGTCTCACTATTCAATAGCTAAAGAGAGTGCAGCACGAATTCTTGAACTCGTTAGTCTCAGTCATGAAATTCCAATGAGGTATCTCTATGCTTATGATACATATGGCGAAAATTTGTCGCGAGGCAAAGTAGTTGATGTTCTCCTAGATTCCAGGACACAAGAACTTGATCTTTCTCTGGGTGAACAAAAATTGAATCTCACACACGAAGATGACTTTGTGGATGCAATCAAGATTTCGCTTGAAGATTTGATTTCAAAAGGGGTGGGATTTAGTCAACGCCAGATTCGTAACTCGAAAGATGAATTCAGTCTCCGAAATATTGCAGAAATTGTTAATTCTCACAGGGCAAGGAAAATTGATTTACAGTTTGGTGCGAAACCTTACAGAAAGAAGGAAGTTTTCAATATTTGGGATTGTGCACCGAACCTAGAAGGTTGGTCCCCAAGAGTTCATTTTGAAGATTTTGTCTCTCAAAAAGTGGGTGTCTTTGATGAGAAATGAGTCTTCAATTTATAAACAGAATCGAAAAAAAGAGTTAAGAGAACAGTTCAATTACTGGAGTGCGAATATAGAGAGTGGCATTATTCGATTCTGTGAGAGAGTACTTTTGGGATTTAACACTTCAGACATCTTGGCAGGAGATCTGGGTCAGATTGAACATCTACAGGATGTTAAAGAACAAGTTAAAGAACGACTACTAATTGAAGGCCCAATCCTTCAGATTTCTCCGAGTGGGGAAAAATTGTCTCCCCACGAGGCGACGTCGGCCCAATTCATCTTTAATATTAAGAATGCTTGCGTTGATGTGCTAACAGGCCTTGTAGTTTTGGATGCTGGTTTTGTTGTTGATTCCACGTTAGCAAAATGGCAGAAGATTCTCTATAGAGGCGGGATTGGTTCTTCTATAAAACGTACCAAGAGATCAAAAAAGAAAATCGCTGGTAGCTACATGGTCCTACCTCATTCCCCCTTCTATTACCACACTTTGATTGATGAGATCCCAAATTTGATTCGCTTAAGGGATGTGTACCCTGAATGTAATAATATAATCACTCATGAGCTGACCCCAAGTTGGGCTCTAGAGCTTCTAAACCACTTTAAATTTAAGGTTTCTATATTGGATGACAAAGCAGTAGTAGTCGAGAATCTGTTCGCAGTAAGTGCACCAAGGGCGATTGTTCAGAAAAACCTTGAATTACTTCGCCGAGGGATCAACATGTCACCTGACAAGATTGTCGTTGTCTCAAGAAAAGGTGCGCCACGAAGTGATAATGAGTTAGAGAAAGAAATTCTCAGCAGGGTTAGTGGATCAATTCTTGTTGATCCAAGTGATTTTTCAGTCGAAGAACAGATAGAGATATTTTCTAATGCACGAATCATTATAGGTTTGCATGGAGGAGCATTAACGAATTGTGTTTGGATGGATACCTCTGGCGAAGTGATTGAGATTTTTAATCACGCTTATAGAACGACAGATTACGAGAGGCTGTGCACTGAATTAGGAATTAGATATGTTGGTATTGAAACAGAGCATCTCAGCTCTGAAGAGGTGAGCTCATTTGTGGCAAGGCTGATTAATGACTCCTCAGAATAAAAAGGGCATTTCAGTAGTAATTATGGCTCACGAGCGTCAAGCGGAGACGCTCAGAGCGGTGGCATCACTTCTAGAAGTCGATTTTGGTTGTGAAACAGAGATAGTGGTCTCAGATAACCCGAGTACGCCCGAAAAAGCGATTAGAAATTTACCTCTAGATGTAGTCCACAGGGTTAGGAATCCCTCCGGAGATAGCCTTTGGCATGCCAATCAAATATTCAAAGAAATCGATCATGAGTGGACATTGTTGACACATGATGACGATGAAATTTTGCCACGATTAGGTGAAGTATTTAGGAACTACAGTGCAGATCCTGAGGTTATGATGATTACAGGTAAATCACGAATCATCGTCAGAGATATTGAAACCGAGGATCAAGGATATTTGAATAGGCTCGATAAAGCAAAATTACTAAACTCTCAGCCGACTGCCCGAACCGATCTATTTGAAGCGCTCTTTGATATTGGTCCACTTTTTCCGGCAAGCGCAATGATTGTTCGCACTGAGTTCTTGAGAACACGGTCAACCATAAACCCAGATTTCGATTTGGCGGGAGATTTGGCACATTCAATGTCGTTGGCCAAGAATGCAAAAGTGATTTTCGACGGGAGTTCCTACGTCATGAATTATCACATTCATGGTGGAAATTCTGTCTTCACCTCGAGAGCTGCCGGCGGGCTTATGGCCGATTTTACAATCGTTCGACTAAGTGAGGCGGTCAGAAATAGTCTTGAGATAACGCCAGATCGAAAGAAAATGTTGGTGAAGGCAATAATTGTCTCGAGAATCCTGGCGAAAGCCTTTCACTTAAATGAAAGGTACTCAAATATTAATCTTTACACGAAAAAGTTCAACCAAACTTTTCCTCAAAATAAGATCAATTCCTTCATTTTACTTCCCATACTACTAGGTCCGTTGAAAATTCTTATCAGGCGATTAATGTGGAAACGGTTGGGAGTTAATCGATGGGGGTACTAATAATGAAAAAGCTAGAAACTTTCAACATATACTTTGCATTAGCGATTAGCTTACTGATCACATCCCGCCTGATGACCTTTATCGCGTTCCCTAATCCAACCGTAGCGCCAGACTCACCAACCTACTTTGTAGGGAAATTCCTAGATTTCTCTTTAGTTTCGTTCTCAGGTGACGCTTCAAGAGGTTGGCCGGTTCCTTTTGTATACGCATTCATGCCAAATCTGGAAATTCTTGAACTCTTTCAGTTGATTCTTTCAGCAATCGCATGGTCGTTTCTTCTATCAACAATATACATGGCAAAGTTGATACCAACTAAAGAAAATAACTACCTAATTTTGCTAATTGCGTTACTTGGATCTTCATCACAAATCATTCAACATGACACTGCAGTCCTGGCTACATCAATTACAAATTCCATCTTTATTTCATTGATTGCATTCCTGCTAAAGGCAAAGTATGTGATGAAGTCTCAAAAGTGGAATTTAATTGCGGCTATTAGTTGTGCTGCACTGTTAATGATTCAGAAAACGTCATTTATACCAATCGCCATCACTCTATCATTCTTGTTGTTCTTTAAAGTTTTTAAAAACGTGTCCGCAATCACCAAAGTGTTTTCTATTAGCATTCTTACGTGTCTAACACTCTATGCGGTTTTTGTGGGAAGTAATGTCAACTCAAATTGGCAAATCAGTTACTCGGGACAAACACTTTTATGGCATTTGGGTGGACAATCACCATCGGCCGTTGAGTTTTCCGCCTATCTTCAGAAAAGGAAAGCACCCACTTGCGTCACGATAGAAGCGCCCTATCAAAACATCAATACTTCAATTGGGAAAATTCTCAATTCCTGTCCAGAAGCTCGACCTTATCTGAAAAAAGGAATTCAAAGAGACTTTGTGAACTTTATTGTTTCAAATCCAACAGAGGCAGCGAAACTCTCGATTTATGGGATGGGGGCAGCTCTCACATCTTCAGCGACCAATTATGGAAGTGCTGTATCAATAACTCCTAAATTTGTAGATGACATCTTTTTCGGGAGCACCACACCCGATCTTCGCTCGGCAAATGTTTCTGATCAGGTATCTGGATTGAATGTATTTCAGTCTGGTTCCCCGTTTTGGCTTTCGGTGCCATTTGTAGGGTGGTTCTCCTTAATGATGGTTAGCATTCTTCTACGGGGTCGAGAGAGGAAAGATGACAGTTTTCTCTATTGGATTCTTGCTCTCTGCCTTATTCAGTCCGTCTTAGTAGTGATACTGCTTCCATCCGAGTGGGTTAGACAGACGACACCTTTCCTAATCAGTGCGCTTATCTCCATAGTAGTTTTAACGTTTAAAAATATCACGGCCGTTTTTTCAAAAGTGACCAAGAGCGGTAAGTAGTTTGCAAATGTGTGATTCGATTGAGTCGCACCCTCTCCAGAATGATTCCTGCAACACCTAGCTGAGCCGCAATTGCAAACGCCCCGACTGCAGCAATTAAACTTGGAAACCTTGGAACTAAACCGGTGTTAATATAATCGCTGACTACCGTCGACATCAGAAATAATGAAGTGGCAAGCCATGGAGAAGCGAGAACACTGAAAGCTAATAGTGGCCTTTCATTTTTTACTAGCTGCAGATTCTTTCGAAGAATTCTCCATCCATCTCGATAGGTCGATAGTTTGGATTCGGATCCTTCCACACGTCCGTGATATGAAATTGGGCATTCAGCAATTAAAGCGTTAATTGATCGAACATGTGCATTTAACTCTGTCTCTAATTCGAAACCAGAGTTTCCGCCTTGGAAGGAGTAGAGAAAGGCAGGGTTAAACACTCTCCACCCAGAGAGCGTGTCTGAGATTTGAATCCCGAAAAATCTTCGGAAAATGAAGGAGAGCATGCGGTTACCTAGAACATGTCCTCGTCGATAATGATGGGGGCGCGATTTTGAGCTTGATTCAGATCTAACACCAATAACCATGTCATACCCACCGTTTTCGATGAGCCCTTGGGCCTTTTTAAGTGAATCCATACCGTAAGTGGCATCTCCGTCAACCATGAGGACGGCTGTAGCGTCATGATTGATAAGTGCGATGCCACGCTTGAAAGCAAAACCTTTTCCAGTGCGTGGCTCAAAGAGGACTGTTGCGCCCTTTTCCTGAGCCTTTAATGCCGTGTCGTCGGTTGAAGCATTATCGACAACAATAATTCTTGCTTTAGGTTCAACTTCCAAAATGGACTCAATAGTTTCTTGAATAGTCAAACCCTCGTTGAAACAGGGAATAATCGCAAACAAGCTCATTTCGCACCAATTCAGTCAGTTTGCTAAGTATAGTAGCGCCTAGCCTTCTGGAAGTAGGATCGAATTGCTCACTGCCCAAATTACTGGAGGATTAGGTAACCAGCTATTCACGTATGCGCGTTTAGCAACATACGCGTATCGGAATCGGATTAACCTCCAAATTGACGGCTCGATCTCAGAGAGAGTCCTGGGGCGCCCACCAGACCTGTTTGACTTCAAACTTTTGGGCGAACCGCGGATATTGTTGAATTCCTACAGCTCAGCCGCAGTCCAACGCGAAAGATTTCTCTGGCGCTCTAGCTTCACTAGACACATTTCTAAGCGACATAGAGAAAATGTGTTGGGTAATTCAGAAATTTCGAGAAAGAACCTAGATGGCTGGAAAGTGAGAGGTTTTTTTCAAGACTATAGAGTGGCAGAAGACTTTATCGAAATTTTCGGGGAGAGCGCAATTTCTCTCCAAAAAGAGTCTCGTGAGCTGAGCAGGACAAGCGATGAAATTAGTCAAAAGAGTGTTGCCGCTATTCATGTTCGAAGAGGCGACTATTTGAATTATCAAGATTCTTTTGGGCTACTAAGTGATGACTATTATGTAAATGCTCTCAAAACTTTGAGTGAAAAAAAAAATTTTTCTGAAGTTCTCGTTTTCACCGATTCTCCAGAGATGGTAGAGGATTTGCGCGATAAACTAGACATTGAATCAAGAATTATTTCACCCTCAGATTTAGGCACCTCAGAAACCATGGTTCTAATGTCACGATGCTCAGGGTTAGTGACTTCAAACTCCACATTTTCATTCTGGGCTGGAATTCTGGGTAATGATTTGGACGTAGTTGTCCCTGATCCTTGGTTTAAATCGACCGACGCGTGGTTGAGATCTGCTGATTTTTCAAAACCCGAATGGTTACGGCAGAAAGCCACCTGGTGCTAAAGATGAAAATCATGATTGTTACTAATGCCCTTTCTGGCGGGGGTGCTGAATCTTCCATGCGGTTAATCAATCATCAACTTCGACTTTCTGGAGCAGATTCAACCCTACTATGTTTGAATAAGACCCCTGAAGATGTTACATCGGTCGGTGAAATAGAATTAGACAGAAAATGGAAATCTGGAATTATCCAAACATTTGCAAATTATGTTGACTTCTGCCGGTCTATAAGAGACGCAAAGCCAGATGTAATCGTTGTTAACTGCGAGCTCCCAGAACTATATGCTGCATTTATGCCAGGTAAGGTTAAAAAAGTGGTCTGCGTCGAACATACTTCCAATCCTTGGGCTGGTCGTAAAATCTTGGGATACGTAGTTCGAAGTATTTTAGTTATGAGAAATCCACTGTGGGTAACAGTAAGTAAGAATCAAAAATCTATCTGGCCAATTGGCGTACGGGCGACTTACATTCCAAATCCTGTTGAGATTCCCAAATTGGCGACCTCTAGAGTGGCTCCTCCAGATTTTGTCTATATCGGAAGACTGAGAAGAGAGAAAGGGATTGAGTCCATTCTTGCTGCTGTCTCTGACGAAGGGAAAAGTATTGATATTTTCGGATCCGGGAATCTGGAAGAAGCGCTCCTCGCTCAATATTCTCAAAATGCGCAATTTCACGGCTTTGTTGAGGAGCCCTGGAAAAACATTAGCCCAGAGCAGGTACTAATCGTAGCTTCCGAATATGAAGGAGATGGCAAAGTTATCGTTGAGGGAATCCTCGCCAGAGTCCCAATACTATTGTTGGACAATACTGATTTAAGGCGGTTTGCATTACCAGACCGAAACTATTTTACCGATGGTGATGATTTAAGGAGAAAACTGAATAATTGTCTTTCGAACAAAGAGGATTTTCGGCCTGATAACCAAAAATCACTCACATTAAAAGCTGAAAGAGAAGTCGCCTCAGTGGTTGATAGTTGGAAAAAAATACTAATCTAAATCAGAGAGATACTTTGAGGGAACTTTTTGAGCTCGCTTGTCACGCCAAGATGTCGAAGGCTTAATGAAATCCTTTTCAAGGATGTCTAGAAATTTACCGAATTTCCACTTTGTAAACCTCAACCAAAACTTAATCTGCTCCTTGAGTAATTGAACCCGACTGAGATCTAAAACTTCTCTACGAATTTGAATTTCCTCTTTCCATGCAATATCAGCATTCGTGTAAGAGACGCCACCTGCGCTAAAAAGTGCGATTGGTTCCGTAAAGATTGTTGGGTTGCTTACCTTCGTCACTTTGCAGATTAATTCGAAATCACCTGCGATCTTGTATTTATCGCTAAATCCACCGATTTTCTCAAATTGATCACGATTAATTATAAATGAAGGAAATGGCACAAAATCCTTGCGGGCAATGATAGAAATTGGATTTGCTTCGAAATTAGCTGAAATCCAGGAAAAAGTATTTCGCAGAGTTAGTTCAATAATTGGTCCGAAACCCCAGTCAGCGTTGACTTCGTTAAGCTCCTTGACAGCGAGTTGCAGGTAAGCATCTCCAAGAATCAGATCGCCCGCATTACAGAAAAGAAGGTACTTTCCTGTGGCAACTTCAGCACCCCTTTGCATCGCCGGATAAATTCCCCCGTCCGATCTGGATGGCACGGAAACTGATGAATGCTTCGCTGCAAGCGTCGCACTTCCATCAGTAGAGCCCCCATCAACGATGATGTGCTCAATGTTGAGTGAGCGCTGCCTTTGAACAGCGTGAATGGTCTTTTCGAGCCCAGAGACATCGTTTAGAACTACAGTCACAACTGATAAATCGTACTGAACTTGCGCCATGCTTGAGGATATTACATGCTGCTATGAAATACTGACTACATAGTGAAGGAGTTTTACCTTGATCTCGGAAATCAAACGCTACTGGTCGGACGGGACTCTAAAAAGCATCTTCGGTTTGCTTGATAGGCGAGATCGCCGTTTTGTTATGATCTTAGTGCTTTTCCAATTTCTTGCATCCACTCTTGATATCTTCGGTATTGCATTAATTGGGGTCCTGGGCTCACTTGCTGTAGCTGGAATTCAATCAAAGAGCCCGAGCAATTTAATCCAAGGAATTCTTGAGCAACTCAATATTTCCAACTTAACCTTCCAGCAACAAGTTGCCGTTCTCGGAGTTCTTGCGACAGTCACATTGATTTCACGATCAGTTATCACGATATTTCTTTCAAGGTCTACCCTCAGATTTTTAAGTAGAAAATCAGCTGAATCAACTATTGCAACAATCAGAAAGTTATTCAGTAGCCCATTAACCAAAATTCAGGAAAAGTCTGCCCAGGATTATCTCTTCGCTGTCACTTCAGGCATCTCGGGACTTTTCATGGGGGTGATCTCTACGAGCATCAATATCGTTTCAGATCTTGCCGTATTACTCGTTCTCACAACTGGTCTCTTCGTTGTGAATCCATTGATGGCCGCCGGAACATTTCTTCTATTTACCGCTCTAGGCATGGTTATGTTCGGTAGCCTCCATAAGAAAGCAGAATCTTTAGGTAGAGACTTCGCAACATTAAATATCGGTATCAACCAGTCGATAATGCAGGTGCTAACCTCTTATAGAGAATTTCTAGTGCGAGGGCGATCAGATTTCTACATTGAGTCATTAAGCAAATCCAGACAGAAGCTGGCTGAAACCGAAGCCGATATAACATTCATGCCAAACATCATGAAATATGCAATGGAAATGGCTCTTGTAATCGGTGCAGTTTTGATTTCAGCGGGGCAATTCATAATGTCTGATGCATCGCGAGCCGTTGCTACTTTGACCGTATTTTTAGCGGCAGGAATGCGGATGGCGCCAGCACTATTGCGTATACAGCAATCAGGAATCCAAATAAGAAATAGCTTAGGATCATCGCATAGAACCATAAATTTGTTGGCAACTTTTTCTGAAATAGAACCCGAAAATCAGATTCTAACTAAGTTTAATGATGAGCATGTTAACTTTATACCCCATGTTCAAATGCTAAACCTTAACTATTCTTATCCGAATGCAATAAAGAAGGCAATCAACAACGTCAGTTTAGAAATAGCACCTGGTTCTGTTGTAGCAATTGTTGGTTCTTCAGGTGCTGGGAAATCTACTTTGGTTGATATTTTGCTGGGAAATCTCGAACCTGCGAACGGAAGCGTTGCTATATGTGGTTTACCACCGAAAGAAGTCATCTCAAAGTGGCCGGGAGCAATTGCGTATGTGCCGCAAGACACAATCATTTTTGAAGGAACGATTAGAGAGAACATCTCAGTTGGTTATCCGTTCAGCGATGCTACCGACGCAAGAATTAATTCCGCTCTTGAAACCGCGCAGCTGTTAGAATTTGTTCGTTCGCTACCAAATGGCATTGATACTTTTGTTGGAGATCGGGGTAGTCAACTAAGTGGTGGCCAGCGTCAACGTTTAGGTGTCGCGAGAGCCCTCTTTACTAAACCCAAACTAATTGTTTTGGATGAAGCAACTAGTGCGCTAGATGGCAAGACTGAACATGAATTCACTCAAGCTCTTGATGCTTTAAAGGAGGCAACGACCGTAATCCTGATTGCTCATCGCCTCTCAAGCATTATGCATTCAGACAAGTTGATCTACCTTGAGGATGGAATGCTTCTTGCCGAGGGATCTTTTGAATCAGTCCGTGCCGCAATACCCAATTTCAACGTGCAAGCCAATCTCATGGGACTTTAAAGTAGGATTCTCGTCAATCTACAGTTTGGGGTAAGAGATGTCATCAATGAGAGAATCTATTCTCAATCTAACGCGAGAATTCGCCGAGGAAGCGCTGGTGTCGATCCCATTTATTCCAGGAGAATCTACAATCCCAGTTTCTGGAAAAGTGTTATCCCCAGAAGACTTTGTTTCACTCGTTGATTCCAGCCTTGACGGGTGGCTAACGGCCGGCAAGCACACCAAGTTATTTGAACGCCAATTGGCTGACTTTGTTGGTGCCCGATCCGCCCTGTTTGTTAACAGTGGATCTAGCGCGAATCTTTGCGCATTAAGTGGGCTAACTTCCCCCAAGCTCGGTGATCGAGCCCTCAAACCAGGCGATGAAGTTCTAACCGTTGCGATGGGATTTCCAACAACAGTAAATCCTATTATTCAGAATGGATTAAAGCCAGTCGTTGTTGATGTAGACCTTGACACACTAGATGCAAATTCAGAACGGATGAGAGAAGCGATTTCTCCGAAAACTAAAGCCATCATGATGGCGCATACTTTAGGAAATCCATTTGATCTTGACACAGTTCAAGAACTTTGCAAGAAACACGATTTGTGGCTCATTGAGGACTCCTGCGATTCCTTAGGTTCGACCTATAGGGGTCAACGAACAGGCAGTTTTGGTGATACCGCAACTGTAAGTTTCTATCCTGCGCACCACATCACTACTGGTGAGGGCGGCGCTGTATTTGTAAAGAGCCCGCTTGTTAAGAAGCAGGTTGAATCTTTCCGTGACTGGGGAAGAGATTGCTACTGTGAAACAGGTTGTGATAACACATGCTTTAAGAGATTTGAGTGGCAATTAGGAGATCTACCAGAGGGTTATGATCACAAATATATCTATAGTCATATCGGATATAACTTAAAGGCCACTGATATGCAAGCCGCGCTAGGTGTCACGCAGTTAGCAAAACTCGATTATTTCATTGAAAAACGAAAAGAAAATTTCTCTTACCTAACCTCGCACTTATCCCAGATTGAAGGACTCTCTGTGGCGACGGCAACACCAAATTCTGATCCGTCATGGTTTGGTTGCCCGATAACACTCGATCCGTCGCATCCAGTTAATCGCGAAGAGTTCCTTCGTTTTCTAGATAGCCGCAAAATAGGCACCCGCCTTTTGTTTGCGGGCAATATTTTGAAACAACCGGCATATAAAAACATAGATTTCCGAGTAGTTGGTGACCTGACAAATACCGATATTGTCATGCGTCGCTCATTTTGGGTCGGTGTCTACCCGGGACTCACGAGACCAATGCTTGATTATGTTATTGAATCAATTTCAGACTTCATGAGAGGTAAAGTCAAAGCCTAATATGCGATATCTGATCACTGGTCACACGGGCTTTAAGGGAGCATGGCTTACTTTGATGCTCAAGGCTCAGGGCCATGAGGTGGTTGGTATTTCCTTACCAGCATTGGATAAATCTCTCTACAAAGCTGCTTCGCTCTCAGATCTATTTAGCAAAGAGTATTTTATCGATATCCGAAATCGAAGTGAGTTTGGGAATGCAATCACTTCGGTCAATGCTGACGTGGCATTTCATCTCGCAGCGCAACCTTTGGTGCGTGAATCCTATAAAACTCCAATAGAAACTTATGCAACCAATGTCATGGGCACCTTGAATTTTCTTGAAGGAGTTAGAGATTCAGACATAAAAGCAGCAGTCGTAATCACTACAGACAAGGTTTATAAAAATAAGAATCTTTTGAGAGGTTATACCGAGAACGATGAATTAGGCGGGTATGACCCTTACAGTTCGTCTAAGGCGACGGCCGATATCGCAACTCAGTCTTGGATCTCTAGTTTTGACGCAAACAATATTGCAATCGCTCGAGCTGGAAATGTGGTTGGTGGTGGCGATTGGGGGGTCGATCGCTTGATTCCAGACTTGGTGTCTTCCTTCAATAATGGAACTCCAGCTAAGATCCGATATCCGGAAGCAATTCGTCCCTGGCAACATGTTCTTGACTGCCTGGCTGGATATATCTCTTTGAGTGAGAAGATGTTGAGTGATGGATCTTTGGGGGCCTGGAATTTCGGCCCGGAGATTGTGGCTGAGAACACGGTAGCCAGAGTGGCTGATATGGCAGCCAAAAACTGGGGCGGCTCGGCTGGCTGGGAGAAGGATTTAGACTCAAACCCCCATGAAGCTGGATATTTGCTTCTTGATTCCACCAAGGCACGTGCCGAACTCGGTTGGAACGACCAATTGGATTTCTCCTCCACCATTGAGTGGACCATGGAGTTCTATAAGGCGGTTATTCAGGGTAGCTCCAGTAGGGATTTACTGGAACATCAGGTTTCTAGGTACCTTGCCTTAGGATAGACACGCACAAACCCTCAATACCAACTTTAGCCTTGTCTACCCCATAGACTAGAGACCTGATTCCGGCAGGCTTGTTTCTCGC
>JACCDN010268084.1_pt1 | contig 21773 bp, 20 predicted proteins | sample 7441691 | NCBI WGS metagenome assembly JACCDN01 (sample SAMN15323439, study PRJNA562643) | freshwater metagenome | isolation source: river surface water | place: USA:Blue River Watershed | collected 2017-08-16 | reverse complement strand
TGATTAGTGGAGCCTAAATCATGAATTCCTTGTTTAGAGACCAAATGGAAGTTATCGGAAGTATTCCAGTAGACAAGATTAAATTACTTGTGTTGATTTTATCCTTTAATCAAGATGAGTTTCTGGAGAATGCAATAGCTAGTGTCTTATCGCAAGATTACACTGATGAGTTTAGGGTGATAATCCATGACGATGCCTCAACAGATAGTTCTGCCGAACTTATCCGCCAAGCAGTAAAAAATTACCCAAATCAGATTGTTGGGATTCTGCAAAAAAACAATAAATTTTCTGTCGGCGTCAATATTCTAGAGGAAATACACAAACTTATTCCTTCTGAATATGTGGCAAGGCTTGATGCTGATGATTTTTGGTTATCTAAAGATAAACTAAGTAAGCAAGTTGAATTTCTTGATAAGAATTTAGATACCTCCCTCTCTGCACACTCAGTTTTGATTCTAGATGAAGTTAACAAAAAAACATCTTTAGACAAGTTAAGGGTATATGGCTTTCAATTACCAAATAAATTCTCGCTTTGTAATTTTGTCTCAACCGCCTCCGTTATGTACCGAGCGGATTTGGCCAAGCCACTCCCAACTAGTTTTACAAATCAATACATACAAGATTGGCCACTATGGTCCATTTTAGCTAACCGCGGCAGAGTGTATTTTCATGATGATCTTCTTTCGGTATATCGGATTCATAACAATAATGGATTTGCAAGAAAAGATAACTCGGTCTTTTCTGCTGATACATTGGCAATAAACCTAATGATTGCTAGTTTTTTGAAAGTGAATCGATACAATCCTTGGAAGGTGACATACTTCTTGAGAAAAACATCTTCGAACCTTGATAAATTCTTTGCTCACAAGGCTTCAACTGTATTAAATCTATTTTTCAACTTCTTGGTAGGAATAAGGCGGGAACCAATTCAGATACAGATTGATGGAGAATTTTGCTTCCTATACAAAAATAAACAATACAAACATAAACGTCCTACGTTACATTTTTCTGTAGATAACAAAGCCATGTATTGGTTTTGATGTGATGAATAAAATTGGACTAGTTGGAGCAAATGGCTTTATTGGAACAGCGATTCGATCCTCATCTCTTTTTTCAGATAGCGAAATTCATTCGTTTGGTCGAACTAATCGAGTAATGGGAGACCTAGACAGTATTAATCTGATGTCTAATTTCAATCAAGTAATTTGGACGGCATCATTAACAAATCCTTCGATTGCGGAGAGCAGGGGTGATTTAGTTCAACTTGAGTACCAAAATTGGGTCAATTTTCTGGAGAAGCTATCCTCATTAACTTCCCCAATTCCAAGAATCATCTTCATTAGTTCGGGTGGTTGTGTCTATACCGGTTCTAAAACTCAGTTCAAAGAGGGTGATCTTGCTGAGGGCACAAATGAATACGGCCGACTTAAGTTGAAAATGGAGAAAGCCTTGTCTGAATCTGGTTTAAGTTACACCATCATTAGGGCGGCTAACATATATGGACCTGATCAACCTACGGGTCGTGGTCAAGGAGTGATTGCGGAATGGGTAAATGCTGCAAAGACTGGTAAACCAATTCAGGTTTTTGGTAGCGCTCAAGTTCAGCGAGACTTTCTTTACCTTTCAGATTTTTTGGATTCGATTAGGAAGATTCTAAGAAGCGATCACAATAGAATTGTAAATATTGGTTCAGGCAAATGTGAATCGCTTTCAAGCATAATTGAAGCCTTGAAATTGTATTCGCCAATTCCGATTGAGGTCACTTTTTCGTCAGCTCGTGCCTTTGATCGCCTTTCCTATAGTTTGGATATAGATTTAGCAGAGCGTGAATATGGTTGGTCTCCACGTATAAGTCTTCAAGAAGGTGTGGCAAAGTGTTTTTCAACGACATTGGAATGAAATGATATGTACGGAGTTCTATAACGGCCAAGGTTTGGGGAATCAGCTTTGGTTATATGTTGTGACCAGAGTTAAATCTCTTGACCTCGGAGTTGATTATGGTATTGCCTACCCGGAGAGATTTAAAGGTATGCACTTTTTGAATCTGGATTTTGGGGCGCAGGTCTACGGCGGAGAAAGCCCAGAAGGTGGTCCTCCTAAATCCCTTCCTGTGGGAATTGCCAATTACTATCGGGAACCCATTGTTAGACATCCAGTTACCAAACAGGATATCACTGGTTTAGATCCTGACTTTATGAAGATAGTTGATCACACAAAGATTGATGGGAACTTTCAAAGTCCTTTGTTTATTCATCATAGGAAAGCGGAGATTGCCAATTGGCTTGTGCCGATGATTGACTACAGAAAGTTTGAAGTTGATCCTCTTGAGTGTGTAATCAATTTTCGCGGTGGCGAGTATCGACACATGAAAGATGTTTTTTTACCTTCATCATATTGGGACCAAGCTCGTGCACTAATGTTGAAGACTGAACCTAAAATGACGTTTAAAGTCGTTACCGATGACCCCAAGTTGGCTAGGAGTTTTTTTCCTAAACACGAGATTTCAAATCAAGATGTGTCTAGTGACTACGCCGACGTACTCTATGCCAAATACTTGATACTGAGTAACTCAAGTTTTGGTTGGTTTCCTGCATGGCTTAATACAAATTCTAAATTGACGATTGCACCTAAATTCTGGTGGGGATTTAATCGAAATCAGTATTGGTCTACATCAAAAATTCAAACTCTTGGATTTTCATACTTAGACTTAAACGGACAATTGAATTTGTTTGGGGATTTTGCAGAGGAAGAGAAATGAATAGTTATCTAAAGCCTTCCAAATTTGAAGTCTTGAAGGGCCTTGTTCCCCTCAAAGTTAAAGTGATTTTACTAAATGCCTACCGCAGATTGATAGACTTAAAGTTAAGCTTTACGAAGGAAGTCCCTTTGCTTTTTGTTAAGAACAAAAGAAATATGCCTTCTAATGATTCTGGTAAAATATTCGACTGTTTCTATTTTTTTGATGAACTAGAAATTCTCGAATTGCGGCTAAACATATTGAATGACTTTGTTGACTACTTTGTCATCTGCGAAGCTAACTTAACATTTTCTGGGAAAGAAAAAGAGTACGTATTTCAGCAAAATCGCAGTCGTTTTGAAAAGTTTGAGGAAAAAATTATCTATGTCCCTCTTGATTGGTCTCCGACTACACGTGATGAGGCTCGATCAGTGTTACATGATTCGAGTAGCAAGATTTGCAAATTGATCGCCCAAAGAACGCTTACATCTCCTAATGTACCAACTGATGAAGAGAACAATCATTGGTTAACAGAATACTTTCAAAAGGAGTCTCTTCATCTAGCACTTCAGGATTGTGAGGACGAGGACATAATATTTATTTCTGATGTCGATGAGATATGGAACCCTAATCGGAGCTTTAGAGTCAAGCCAGATCGAATTTATGTTTTCAAACAAGTGCCTTACATCTATTACTTGAACAATAAATCGAGTGAACATTGGCATAGCTGGACAGGTTCGATAGTTTCAAGATATGGAAAGATCAAGAATCTAGCCATAAACGATGCACGTACACACGGCAGACTTAATCGGTTGGTCATTCTGAAAGGTGGTTGGCACTTTTCTTTTCAAGGGGGTGTCACACGTATTGCCCATAAACTAGCTTCTTATGGACACCAGGAGCTGAATGTCCCTGAAGTCTTGAACGACATTGAAAATATCGTTTCGTCAAACAAGGATATACGCGGAAGAAAGATAAGATACAGGAAGAGCAATAAGGGGTTACCTGAATTTCTACTACAGAATTTTCAATATTATAGGAAGATGTTACTTTAAAGTTTTTTAAAGTTTTCCTCAAACTCTTGCATGGTCATTGGATTGAAATTTGAAGGTATTCCAATGCTAAATGTTCCAGCATAATCTTTCTCATGTAACGCGTCGAAATAGTCTGTCGGCTCCCAGAAGGACGCTGGTGTCTCGCTATCTGACCAAATAACTGTTTTAGGGTTCTGAAGTGAGATAACAGTAGATACATGCAACTTTGAGTGTTTCAAGGCTTGAAGTATATTGATGACCTTATAAACATCTCCATGCCACGACATATCGTTTGATGAACTTTTGAGTTTTCTCAATCGATAAGTTTCATTTTGTTCCGGAAGAGCTGAATACTCATCATTAGGCACTGTGTCGTCAATAACAACAGCCCCATCCTTGTTTAATTTCTTGAGTGCATTATATAGATCGCAAAGAGTTTGTTCGGCTGTGTGAAGTCCGTCAAGGTAAATAACATCAAAACACTGGTTATTCAAATCAAAGAAAGTGTCTGATGTTAATTTGTAAAATTTTACCCAGGGTGTCAAATAAGTCACCCGAAAACGCGGATGAGGATCAACTCCAACCCTGCGCCTCATTTTAATCGCTTCAAATGTAAGACCATTTTCAACACCTATTTCCAAATAACATCCTTTGAAATTACGTAATTGAATCATTCGATTTATTAGTTCGGACGCTTCAGTCCCTTTAGATAAGTAATTTGGCAATAGTAGACGTTTGCCCAAGACCAAATGTAAGACCTTTCCCATTACTTTTCTGAGACTACCAAGAATAATGAAATTCGACATTTTATTGAACTCTCCTTACTCGCAGAGTGCCCTTGATTGGTTTATTGTCTAAGAATTCAACTTCGTAAGTAGAGTCAGTGACCCATTTACATAGGTCTCTTCTTTTGATGGGTGTATCGAATTCGGGACTCAACATATCAAAAGTGTCAAGAATTGCTTCAGCTCGAGCCTGGTTCGAGTCCAAGTACTGATACTCAACATAATTTGCAATTGGAATTATGTATCTAAAGATCTTGTTAATGGGATAAGGTAGCGAGAACAAGTACCGAGTTAATGGAAACCATAGGTAAGAAGTTTTTTCAATTACGTTCAATAGAAGAGATTTTGGGACTCTCTTAGTAAACGGGCGTACCAGGTATTTTGAATAAAATCTTACGTGCCAAGACGAATTTTCATAAAATGTCAACGTTATTTCGCCATCGACCTTCAGAACTCTTAACAGTTCCTCAACAATAAATCGAGGGGCACTCGTGTGCTGCAACACACCGATACAATAAACAAAATCCGCAGATTGATCCTCAATTGGTAAGGCACTTAGATCTGCCTGAATAAAAAATGTTTTATCAGAAGCTAAATTCTTTGCAGCGACTTCGATAGCTCTCGAGTAGTCAATTGCGATCAAATCCCCATCAAACTTCTCTACTATTTCTGAAAACCTACCTGCGCCACATCCAGCATCAATAACGATTTTCCCCGCGAGATTCTCTTTATTCCATTGGGTTTCATTTGTGAATCTTTTGAATGAGCGATCTGTACCTTGCGCTGAATCCAACTGGGTTTTGGAGAACCTTGCCCATTGAAGGCCAAAACTTTCTGTGTATCCTTGAGTGGCCACAAATCGAGGAATGCCCTCAACGATTGGATAATCTCCCTGACAAATGATGCAAATTAGAGATTGTCCATTGATTTCCAGTTTGGAGCGACATTTAGGACAGGCTAATTTATCCATGTGCTTCAACATTAATAGCTCCTGCTCTGAAACAAACCTGGTTTCCTCCGAAAGTTCGGTATGGAATGTTAGCACTGTCTTCGCTAAAACAATCTAAACCTGTGGCCGTTCAAATTGTAGGAATACAGGCCAAGTTTTTCAGGCATGAGGTGCAATAATCCCAGTTTATTCCTACTTAACACAAATCATTGATTCTGGACTAAAATAGAATCGTGATTAACGCGAGTCCAAGGTTTTCTATATGTGTGCCTGTATGTATTTCACATGAAGATCAGCTTAGCTACTTGGAGGAACTTCTTCATAGCATTTCAAACCAAACATTTTCAAACTTTGAATTAATAGTTTCTGATGACTCGGACAATATAAGTGTGTCAGCTTTGTGTTCTCAAATGAAGGTTCAGGGGTTGCGAGTAAAGTACATATCTAGTCAAAGTACCGGAATATCACAGAACCTAAATTACTGCATTAAAAATGCTACCGGTGATTTAGTAAAGATTATGTTTCAAGATGATTTTTTTTTCACATCAAATGCTCTCGAGGAGATAAACTCCGAGTTTGAAAAAACCGGAATAGCTTGGTATGTCTCTGCCTGTAATCACTATTCACAAGATAATCGCAAGTATTACGAAGAATTTTTCCCCCGCGAAAATTCAAATTTGTTGCAAGGTCATAATACAATTAGCAGTCCATCTGTTGTGACCTTAAGAAGAGCTTCGTTTGAGACTTTTTCAAAGAGATTAACTTACCTGTTGGATTGTGAATGGTATTTGAGGATGTCCCACAAACACGGTATGCCTTCTTTTGGAAGATCTATTCACGTTACGAATCGTGTACATGCACATCAAGCTACAAATTGGGCTAAGGAGTACTTGGAGCGAGAAATTGAGATAAGTACGATGATGCATTCTGAAGCAAGAATGGGAAGCAGGATTTGCTTATGCAATTGACAGCCCGAAAGAGCACAAGACTTGTATTTCATAGCGGATTGGGGAATCAGCTTTTTCAGTGGGCATATCTCCAGGTCATGCTTTCCAAGGGGTGCAGGATTTCTCCCGCATATGCTTCCTCACTTATTTCGGGTGATAGACCATTGCAAGTTTCTAAATTGATTCGCGATCAAGGTTTATTCGTAAGGAAAATTAACAAACTGGAGTACCAAACATGGACAAGGCTAATTGATAATTGTGGAGAGAAATCCTTTCTCCACAAAAAATTTCTTGACTACAGAGAAAAACCATTCACTATTCCTCTAGAGTCAGAATTGCAAGCAGCTTCGGTCCTAACAGGATACTTCCAATCATTTAGTTTTGTTCGAGAACATTCAAAGCATGTAATCCCAATTTTAAGTGAGTATTTGAATAACGTCTCTCTCCCTTTCTCAATTGATTTTGACGTAAATTTGATACATATTCGTGGTGGGGACCTAAGAGATCCAAAAAATTTCAAGAAATACGGAGTGATGGGGATTAAATTTTATGAATTGTTACCAATAGATAACCATTTAAAAACAGTTATCGTTACAGATGATCTGGAACGGGCAAGATTAATTGCAAATCGGATAAATGTGCATTCAATTATCGGACCTGAGGCACTTGATCCGTGGCAAACGTTGAATTTAATGGTTAACGCGACCAATCTGTTTGCAGCAAACAGCACTCTTTCATTGTGGGCTGCCTTTCTCAAAGTTAACCGAAGTGGTTCGGTTTACATTCCATGTCCACTCTTTAGAGACAGAGATTATGACGCTAATGGAGCCCTCAATATCTCAGGTGCTAATTATTTGCCTTCTCACTTTCAGGATTTCGAAGATCCTCAGAGTTGAAACCAAAGAATCCAGAAAGTCATGAGGAAGTCTGAGTAAAGACCGAATCCCACTTCTTTATAATTGATTTATGATTGCTTTGCGTGCTTACGTAGTCGGCCCCTGCTTGCTTGATTCTTTCTAAGTCTTCTTGGCTACTAGAAAAGAAATGGAGTGCTTTAAGCCACTCATTGGATTCTAGGCAAGCAACTTCCTGACCAGTTATGGACGCAACCCTCTCATATGAAGGTATCTTGCTAAACAATACCGGAAGGCCAAGTTTCCACATGGATAAAAGCTTGTTCTCTGATTTATGGTAAGCAAATGAGTCTTTACTATTGATTGGTATGATTCCTAAGTAGGCTGACTTAGAAAAGTGAACTAGATTCTCAAGCGACCATGAAATAATCTTGATCTTATCTTTCGAAAGTGGAAAAATCTCATCGATAAATCGACGCGTATTTACATTTCCAATTCGTCCGCCCCAGCGTTTGAATTTGCTTACTGTGACTAGATACAAACCAAAGTTGCTATTGTAAAGAAAGTGATCTAATTGAGATGCTACTATCTTAAAGTGCTTTAGTGTATAACCGTAACCTTCCCAGAAAAGATATTTGATCTCTTCGTTGGAATTTTGAATTTTGACAGCATTTGTTTGAATTTTTTCAAACTCGAAATGGTCATCTGGTATTACAAAAACATTGCTATTCAAATTCGTGATTAAGTCCTTCTGCTCCTGAGACGGCACAATAACGCCATAGCTATTGGCTATGGCGTATCGCAAATGACGCGTATAAGTTATCCACCGCAAACTGCTGAGACCTTGAAAAGTCCGAAGTAAATTTCTGAAGAAGTCCTTAAGAAATGACGGGTTTTCTCCCAGATATCCATCTACCAAATCCAAATAGATTGGTTGAGTTGATCGGTTGATCCAGTACCCAAAGTTTGCCGCATTTGAAAGTACAAGGACATCTGATTCCAATGGATTTGAAACATTAAGGTTAATTTCCTTATCTTCGGCCCATCCAGCCAATCTCCGCCGGTCAGCCGGATGACTTAAATCCTGCAAATATGGGACATAACCGACGCGAATCATTATGTGATTTCTCTTACGACACTAGTCGCAACAAATATCTCGCGTATTCATTATTTCCGAGTTCGCCAGCAATAGCTGCTAATTTTGAATCGTCAATCCACGAATTGCGCCAAGCGATTTCTTCTATAGAGCCAACTTTGAAACCCTGTCGCTCCTCTATTACTCGCACATAATTACAAGCATCATTAAGGCTGTCTACTGTTCCACAGTCCATCCATGCTGTCCCTCGCGCGAGGACAGATAAATTCAACTTTGCTTCTTCTCGGTATAGTTCGAGAATGGAAGTTATCTCATATTCTCCGCGTTCGCTTTTCTTCACTTTTTTGGCTTTGGCGGATACGGTCTCATCACAGAAGTAAAGGCCAGGAATTGCTAAACTAGATTTTGGTTTAGTCGGTTTCTCTTCTATCGAAATAACTTTCCCATTCCTGCCAACCTCTGCAACTCCATATCGATGCGGATCATTTACCTGATAGCCAAATATTGTTGCGCCATCATTACTTGTGAACTTTTTTAAATCTCTACCTAAACCATTGCCGTGAAAAATGTTATCGCCGAGAATCAAGGCTGCTTTTTGTCCACCCAAGAATTCTTCGCCAATGACAAACGCTTGAGCCAAGCCCTCCGGAATCACTTGAACTGCATAGCTAATCTGCATGCCTATTCTTGATCCGTCTCCCAATAGTTTCCGAAAGGCATCCTTATCTGAGGGAGTTGAGATTACTAAGACTTCCTTCAAACCAGCCAACATGAGAGTTGAAAGCGGGTAGTAAATTAGTGGTTTGTCATAAATAGGAATCAGCTGCTTGCTCAAAGCGACGGTACTAGGCCACAATCGTGAACCAGTACCACCTGCCAGAATTATGCCTCTCATTTGATAAAGTCTACATTGGCACTGGGTTTATCCAGACAATGTGGGGGTTGGGGCATGCGGGTTTTGGTGACTGGTGGAGCCGGGTTTATTGGATCAAATTTTGTTCGCCGAGTTTTAGATGGAACTTTGAAGCAGATTTCAACTTTGAAAGTTCTAGATAAATTAACCTATGCCGGATCCCTAACCAATTTCTCTTCAAAAGAACGCTCAAAATTTGAGTTTGTGGAAGGTGATGTATGCGATCCCGAAGTTGTGGATCGTAGCCTTGAGAATATAGATGTAGTGATTAATTTTGCTGCTGAGTCACATGTTGATAGATCTATCTCTAGTTCTCGTCAGTTCTTTCTATCTAACACCCTTGGGGTTCAAACACTTTTAGATTCTTCGCGCAAGGTTGGAATTTCTACATTTATTCAGGTATCCACTGATGAAGTTTATGGTTCCATATCAGTTGGATCATGGCCTGAGACCGACCCTCTTAAACCCAATTCGCCATATGCAGCCTCCAAAGCTGCTGCAGAGTTAATCTGTCAATCTTATTTCAAAACATATGGGATGGACATTAGGGTTACTCGATGCAGCAACAATTATGGTCCATTCCAGTATCCAGAAAAAATCATCCCATTATTTGTTACAAATTTAATTGATGGACACCAAATTCCTCTTTATGGTGATGGTAAGAATGTTAGGGATTGGTTGCATGTAGACGATCACTGCCTTGCAATAAACAAGGTTTTGATTGGTGGTAAAGCGGGAGAGGCATACAATATTGGTGGAGGCATGGAGTTAACTAATGAACAACTTACTTTCCAGGTGTTATCCCTAATGAATTATGGAACAGAAAAAATCAAGTTTGTTCAGGATCGACTTGGACATGACATTAGGTATTCTGTTGATGCATCCAAGATAAAGAGGGAACTGGGCTTCGAACCACAGGTTGATTGGGAGAGTGGTCTAGCAAGTACCGTGGAGTGGTACCAAGCTAATGAATTATGGTGGCGGCCATTGAAAAATTGAATTGGCTTGTTTTGGGTGGTTCAGGCCAGCTTGGTAGGGCAATGGGCATGAAGTTGGCGGCGCAAGGTGTTCCTTACTTCTTATTGGATCGAGCTGAGCTTGACGTCACCAACCAAATAGCAGTTGAGAAATCAATTTTATTCCATAAGCCAGCTGTGGTTTTAAATGCTGCTGCATGGACTAATGTCGAATCAGCTGAATTGGATTATTCTGGAGCCTTAAATGTAAATGCGAATGGTCCAAGGAATCTTGCAAAAGCCTGTGCTGCAAGTGGCGCTCAATTCATCCATTTATCGACCGATTATGTTTTTTCTGGAACTCGAGAAACGCCTTGGCAGGAGAATTCTAGAAAGAATCCAATCTCTAATTATGGTAGATCCAAATCGCTTGGTGAAGATTTTGTTTTGGAAACTTACCCAAAAGGTTCAATTATTGTTCGTACTTCCTGGTTATATAGCGAGTGGGGGAAAAACTTTGTTAAAACCATGGCAAGAATTGCGTTGAAAGAATCGGGGGAAGTGAGGGTTGTTTGCGATCAAATTGGAACGCCAACTTCCGCTATTGACCTCGCAACGCAACTCTATCTGATGGTTGGTGTGGGAGTAGAGCCAGGAACATATCATGCAAGCAATTCAGGACAATGCTCGTGGTATGAATTTGCTAAGGAAATTTTCTTACTTTTGAACTGCGATGTAGATAGAGTGAAGCCGATCTTATCCGCAGAACACAGTAGTAAAGTGAGACGACCGGAGTACGGGGTTATGAGCTTTGGGGCATTAGAAAAGCAAGGATTCAAACCTATGCAAAATTGGAGAGATGCCCTCCGTGATTATCTGCCTTCAATAGCTAATTCAATTAAATGATTAGAGGACTAATGTGAATCTACAAATGCTAGAACTTCATGATGTATGGATGACATCTTTAGAAACCCATTCGGATGAACGTGGATCTTTTCAAGAGTGGTTCAAACGCAGTGACTTTTTGAGATCTACAGGTAGAGATTTCGAAGTTTCGCAAGCAAATTTATCAATTTCGAAAAAGGACGTACTGCGCGGGATACACTTCAGCAATGCTAAAGAAGGGCAGGCCAAGTGGGTCACCTGCTTAACAGGATCGATTTGGGATATGATTGTTGACCTTCGGCAAGAATCTGAAACATTCAAAAAATGGATTGGTATCGAACTTTGTTCTAAAGAACCCTCATGTGTGTTCATACCAGAGGGATTTGGTCATGGATTTCTGTCACTTGAGAACAAGACTACTGTCGCGTATTTTTTATCTTCTGAGTATTCGCCAGAAATGGAATTTGAAATCAACCCATTTGATCCCAATCTGGGCATCTCTTGGCCTACTCAAAATGTGACTCTTTCACAAAAAGATCGCTCAGCGCCCAATCTAGATTGCTATTTCAAGTTTTGACCTACCTGGTCATTTGATCCGAAATCCAAAAATAGGTCTTCTTTAATCCTTCTTTAAGTGTCACTTCATAGTCCCAACCAAGTACTTGCTTGATCAATATATTTGAAGAATTACGTCCACGGACTCCTGTGGGAGCATTAAGTAAATGCCTCTTACGAATGGACTTACCTTCAAATTCAGCAGTAATTTCTATAAGTTTGTTTATTGTCACCATTTCGTCAGAACCAATATTTATTGGGTCTTGAAAAGATGATTGCATTAGTCGACGGGTTGCCTCTATGCAATCATCAATATAGAGAAAAGATCGAGTCTGTTCGCCGTCTCCCCATACTTCGATCTCACCCGAATCACCATCCACTTTTGCCACTTTTCTACAGATGGCTGCGGGCGCTTTTTCACGTCCACCATCCCAAGTTCCCTCTGGTCCATAAATGTTATGAAATCGAGCAATTGCTATTGGAATCCCATGATTCCTTGAATATGCAAGATAAAGCCTCTCACTGAAGAGCTTTTCCCAACCGTATTCGCTGTCAGGATTAGCAGGATAAGCGCTCGATTCTTCGCAATTTGGATTACTCGGATCCATTTGATTATGTTCAGGGTACATACAAGCGGAACTTGAATAAAAAATCTTTGTTTTGTTAATCCCAAATTCCTTGTTAATTAAAACTTGAGCATTAAGCACGTTCAAATTGATGATAGCGGAGTTATGCATTATGTCCGCATCGTTTTCTCCAGTGAATACAAATCCAGCTCCACCCATATCTGCAGCGTACTGATAGACCTCATCAAAATATGAAACTATTCCGGACGGCTTCATTGAATCCATTACCGACCCAGGGTCGCGCAAGTCGCATATAAGGAACTCATCCGCAAAGGTAGGTGAGAACTCTGGATATTTTAAGTCAACACCGCGGATCCAATAACCTTCAGACTTAAGTCTTTTAACCATATGACTGCCAATAAAGCCCCCGGCACCAAGCACTAAGGCTCTTTTCATGTTATCTCCGAATCGCCGCCAAAAAAGTTAAATTGATTGTATTGCAAAGTGGGAACACGTTCCATCCTCTACTAAGGCATTTTGGTCAATTAATCGCGTCTCGATAGGAAGTACTTTGGTTTAGCAGTTTAGTGTCTTTGCTAGGGTAAAATTCATCAACCTAGAGTAATTGAAGCTGACAATGACTGGTGGACAAATGCCTGAATCTACTCCCCGCCCTAAAAGCACATTTCTGAGATGTGTGGAAATTCTCAGCATAAGTGATAAACGCAAAATCCTACTAGTTGTGGTGCTTCAAATTCTTTTAGGATTCCTTGATCTTTTGGGAGTTGCAATCATTGGACTTCTAGGGGCACTGTCTGTTTCGACCATCACATCTTCTGAAACCGATAGCCGACTAATGGTTTTGTTGAAATTGGTACGCCTTGAAGATTACTCACTTCAATATCAAACTTTCGTTTTGGGTCTATTTGCTGTTTCATTATTGCTGACTAGGACATTTCTCTCGGTGATTATCACAAAATACATTCTTGTATTTTTCAGTAATCGTGCAGCCATGATTTCAACATCTCTCATATCTAGATTACTCAACGAGTCTTACTTAGTTTTAAAGAAAAGAACTAGCCAGGAAACTTTGTACGCAGTCACTTCTGGTGTTGATCAATTGTCGATGTATGTTCTTGGAACGGCAGTTGTCGTGATTTCCGATTTGTGTTTGTTATTAATTGTCATAAGTGGCCTGTTTTTCTTAAACCCCGTCGCCGGTTCGGTATTGGTGCTGCTCTTTACATTTATTGCTCTACTCCTTTTCTATTTGATGCAAGCACGTGCTGGCGAACTAGGTGCTCAGAGAGCAAGCCTCAACATTCAGGGAAATAGCAAAACATTGGAAGCTCTAAGTACTTATCGAGAATTACTTGTTCGAAACAGGAGGAATTACTATGCTTCAGAAATAGGTGTAGGTAGATTGAAGTTATCCAAAGTAACGGCTGAATCGGCTTTCATGCCGTTTGTTAGCAAATATGTAATTGAAACAGCAATCGTAATTGCGGCTGCATTGATAAGCATTATTCAGTTTGCACTACAGGATGCGACAAATGCAGTTGCTTCTCTTGCTGTTTTTCTCGCTGCTGGGTCTCGAATAGCGCCCTCAATTTTGCGTGTGCAGCAAGGAGCGGTACAAATAAAATCTAGTCTTGCGCAGTCGATTCCGACCCTAGATTTGATCGAAGAAATTGGGATAGAAGTTTTAGATCAAGACAATCAAAGTAGGATAGATTTTGATCACGTAGGGTTTGAACCTAGCTTACGTTTACACGAAGTGAGCTTTAAGTATCCCGAAAAATCAGAAGCTACTTTGAAATCGATATCCTTAACCATCAAGTCCGGTAATTGTGTAGCATTTGTAGGTCCGTCAGGTGGGGGTAAATCAACACTTATAGATTTAATGTTGGGGGTATTAAATCCCGATGGGGGTGAGATACAACTTTCGGGCTTGAAGCCAATTGATGCGATATCAAGATGGCCAGGTGCCATCTCGTACGTTCCTCAAGATGTTGTAATAATTGACGGGTCAATAAGAGAGAACATTACTGCTGGTTATCCAGCGGATGACGTAGTTGAAGAGAGGATCGCAGACGCTATAAGGGTTTCAAATTTAAGTGATTTCTTAACTGACTTGCCATTGGGATTGAATTCACCTGTCGGTGAGCGAGGTCAACTTCTTAGTGGTGGACAACGACAACGACTAGGAATTGCCAGAGCCATGTATAGCAACCCAAAATTATTAGTTCTTGACGAGGCTACTAGCGCGTTAGATGGCATGACAGAATCCCAAGTTTCAGATGAACTAGAAAAACTAAAGGGTTCTGTAACATTGATTCTGATTGCACATAGGTTGTCCACGGTAGAAAAGGCAGACTTGGTTGTTTACTTGGCTAACGGAAGAATTGTCGCCTGTGGAACCTTTAAGGAAGTGAAGGATCGAGTTCCAGATTTCAATGAGCAAGCATCCTTAATGGGACTTTAGTGCAACTAAAGTAGCTAAAATTGTTATTAATTGACCATCGGAGTTCAATCCCCAAAAGGTCTAGCTTCTTTCAATTCCACCCGTCCAGTTCAGACTTAGTTTTTAATGGAATTTCCTCTCCTTGTTTAGCCCGAAAATTTGAGAATGCTTCGCCCTTGAGGCAGATTTAGAGCAGTCACTAAGTTATGCTTAAGAAATGAAAATTGTTGTTACCGGAGGTGCAGGCTTTATTGGGTCTCACTTGTGTGAACGCTTAATTGAAATGGGTCATGAATTAGTTGTATTGGATGATCTTTCCACCGGAACACGATCTAACCTAAAACCTCTTGAAGGCTCTCCCAAATTTGAGTTTATTCAAGGATCAATTCTCAACATGGAATTGGTGGACTCTTTGATTACTAAGGCAGATTATGTTTTTCATTTAGCTGCGGCCGTCGGTGTCTTTAACATCGTTAATCATCCATTAGACAGTTTAATGACGAATATTAGGGGAACGGAAAACGTGCTTGAATCTTCAGCCAATTCAGGTATTCCCGTCCTTCTTGCCAGCAGTAGTGAAGTTTACGGTAAGAACACCTCTGATTCCCTAAAGGAATCTGACGATCGCATTCTTGGTAGTCCGGTAACTCTGAGATGGTCGTATAGTGAAGCAAAGGCTATCGATGAATCTTTGGCATACGCTTATTTTGTTGAAAGGAAACTGCAAACAAGAATCGTGCGGTTTTTCAATACTGTAGGCCCGCGCCAACTGGGTCGATACGGAATGGTTGTTCCTCGCTTCGTTTCAGCAGCATTACAAAATGAACCAGTAACTATTTATGGTGATGGTTCCCAAACGCGGTGCTTTGCTCATGTCTATGATGTAGTCGATGCATTAGTTGCAGTCGCTTTTAGTGAAAACACAATTGGTAAAGTTGTAAATATCGGTAATAATTTTGAGATTTCAATTAAAGAATTGGCAGATAAAATTATCCGGGAAACAGAATCTTTGAGTAAAGCCGTCTATATCCCTTATTCAGAAGCATACGGGGATGGATTTGAGGACATGGAGAGGCGAGTCCCAAATTTAGAATTGATTAGTCAACTCGTTGATTGGCGCCCGAAACGTGATTTGAGTCAAATAATTCAAGATATCAAATCTGAAATGGAGAAGCGGTAATACCCCAACGTTTGAATCAATTCTCACAATTACAGATAGTCAACTTGAGCTTGATTGTGAATAGTATTCGTACAATCCAGAATTCTTACACCGCGCTGAATCAGATCATCAATCTGCATTTCTGGGTGCCTTGTTACTAAGATTGCGACATCACAAGCCCAGTTGATTTCAACCGAGTTTTCGGTCCTCCAATTTCTCACCAGTGGATCGTGCCAGGCAACAATTGCACCCAATGATCTAAGGTGGTCTACCAATTCGGAAGCCGGAGTTTCTCTGACATCCCCAAGCCCGGACTTATATGCCACGCCTAGAACTAAAACTTTGGGTGATTTTGTATCGGCGCTGATTGAGCTAAGTGCTAATTCAGCAACATATTTTGGCATTTGACGATTTATCTTGTCGGCACTGTCTATTAGGGAGTATGTATTCCCTGATTGTTGTGCCCACCAGGTCAAGTACAAAGGATCAACTGGTATGCAGTGCCCACCAACACCTACACCTGGCCTAAACGTCATATATCCGTATGGTTTTGTGGAGGCTGCATCAATGACTTCATTCACATTAATGTTGTTGGTATTGCAGATTTGGGCAAATTCATTTACGAGCGCGATATTCACTAATCTGAAGGTATTTTCTAACAACTTAGCAGCTTCTGCTACTTCAGGAGAAGTGACAGGGACTACTGCATCGGAGATCGAGTAGTAGAATTCAAGCGCTTTGATCCGAGATTCTTCATTAATCCCCGCCACCAGTCTGGGTGTATTCTTCTGATTCCAGACAGGATCTGCTGGGTTAACTCGTTCAGGTGCGCTGGCATAATAAATCACTGAAGCCCCGCGCGGCTTCAACTTCTCAACTATGGGAAGAATTTCCTGTCGCAGGGTGCCAGGATAAGAAGTTGATTCACTGACTATCAGAGTTTCATTTGCAATAAATGGGGCGAGCTCTTCAACCGCATTGCGCAATAATAATAGATCTGGTTTCCGCTCTTGATCTAATGGGGTTGGGACGCAGATCGTTACAACTTCTGCATTTGCGATGAGTGAAAAATCTTTTGTTGCGGTGTAGAGGTTGCTGCCAAGCGCAGAGTTGAGGACTGAGTCTGAAATATCCTCAACAGGGCTAATACCTGAATTAATCAAACTCACTTTAGATTCTGAGTTATCGATGCCAATCACATTCCAACCAGCGTCTACGGCGGCCATCGCAAGCGGTAGGCCAACGTAGCCTTGTCCAACTATTGCTACCGTTCGTTTATTTGTGTTACCCATGCTTCAAATCTTAACCGTAGCTAGGTCAAATAATTGCAATCTAAGAATCGCCATGGGCCAAAACATTGCTAATCCAAGGAAATCTGATGGATAAATCAACCTTTCTGGCGGCTTTGGGAGAGAATAGCCAAATGAGCAGCGATACCTTCCGTCCAATTAGAGTTATGCGCATTATCGCTCGAATGAATGTTGGAGGCCCGGCTGTCCAGGTTACGGGTTTGATGCGCGGATTCAATCAAAAAGAGTTTGATCAACGCCTATACACTGGATTCTGCTCGATGGATGAAGCAGATTACCTAGAAATTGCTGCATTGGATGTAAGCGCCAAAAGAATTAAGGGCCTCGGTCGGAGTGTAAATCTTTTTGGGGATGTATCTGCGTTCTTAGCAATTTGTAGGGAAATGAGAGAATTCAAACCAGATGTTATCCACACTCACACAGCAAAAGCAGGATTTTTGGGCCGCGTTGCAGCAATCCTTGCAGCCCCAAATGCAATTCGAATTCACACTTTTCACGGTCATTTGCTTAATGGCTACTTTAGACCTTTCAAGCGATTCTTAGTTGTCATCGCGGAGAGAGCCCTTTCTTTAATAACAGACCAACTCCTCGCCGTCGGAAATAAAGTTCGTTTAGATTTGATAGACGCTGGAATTGGTTCTCATAGAAAATTTGAATTGATGCCTCCAGGATTAGAGTTAAACAAGCTGCCAAATAAAACTGAATCTCAGATTTCTTTTGGTTTAGACCTAACACGAATTCAATGTGTAATTATTGGACGAATCACAAAGATAAAAAGGCTTGACCGATTTTTAGACGTGGTAAGTGAAGTTAAGAGACGTGAGGTTGTCATGGATTTCTTCATGGCCGGTGATGGTGATCTATTAGAGATTTGTCGCGAGAGAATTGTAAATGAAAATTTGCCCGTGAAAATTTTAGGCTGGCAAAGCAACATAGAAAAGGTTTTATCGGCTGCTGACATTGTGATACTTACAAGCGACAATGAGGGAACTCCCTTGAGCCTAATTCAAGCAGGAATGGCAGGGTTACCTGTTGTGACGACACGGGTTGGATCGGTACCAGAAGTCGTTTTGGATGGAGTTACCGGAATTATTACTAATCTTGATATCCAAGAGATGGCTGACGCACTAGAAAACTTGGCAAAAGATAAGGAGTTGCGTGTACAACTGGGAGCTGCTGCTCAAGAATTCACCTTATCAAACTTTGGTGTTGATCGATTAGTCCACGATCACGAACAGCTCTATAAAAAACTGCTTGCTAATCGAGCCAAGTCCTAGCCCATAGCTCTAGCATGAGCATCGGCCAAATTAGATTGTCTTTGTCTTGGCCAGACATATGAGTATCCAAGACCTTTTTAACTTGAACCGGATCTAGCCATCCGCGTTGTGTAGCAGTTGTGTCCGTTAATGTGTCTATTACTAACTCTTTCATTTCGGTCCGCAACCACTCGGCTCTAGGAATACCAAAGCCCATCTTCGGGCGATCAATCAAGTTCGCAGGCACTAATGAGCGTGCTACATCCTTGAGAATGTGTTTGGTTTCAAGACCTTTGATCTTGTACTTACGGGGTAGTGAAAGACCCCATTCGATCACATTAACATCTAGAAGAGGCGATCTTAGTTCCAGGCTATTCGCCATAGTCGCAATATCAACTTTTAAAAGTAAATCTCCAGGCAAATATGAATTAAGATCAGATCGAATCATTCGATCAAAAGAAGAAATTTTTCCATCTTTAAACTGATTTAGTTTCGTGATTTCTGCAATATTTGTTTCGAAATTTGGGTTAAGCAGAGAAATCAATTCAGAAGGTTGAGCTAGCGATAGAACTGAGCTGTACCTAACGGCAAGTGATGCCATAGGCGAAAGTTGTGAGCCAACTCGATTAATCTTGCGACCCTTACCAAGGGATTGCTGACCAGCAATTTTCATTCCAGAGCGGGCTACTCCCAACAACGGGTTCAGCTTTTGCATGACTGGCGCAGCTAAGTAACGGTCATAGCCACCAAAGATTTCATCGCCGCCGTCACCGCCTAGGGCAACAATTAGATTTTCACGTGCAAATTTGGCTAGTAAATAGGTTGGCACAATAGAAGAATCGGCAAAAGGCTGATCGAGCACTTGTGAGATTTTTTCAACCAATAATGCCGGATCTGGGTTAAGGATTTCTTGGTGATGATTAGTGCCAAGGTAATTGGCAACTTGCTTTGCATGATGCGCTTCGTTGAATTGTGGGCTATGAAAACCAATCGAGTAAGTCTGTACTTTTTCACTCATCAGCTTTGCCATATAGGCGGTGACAACAGTTGAGTCGTAACCGCCACTTAAAAATGATCCAAGCGGACGTTCAGAGATTAGGCGCCGTTCAACTGCTTCCTCAATAAGTTGCTTGGTAACTTCCAAGGCTTCTTCATAAGTGATTTGAACTTTAGTATCGAAATCGGGCTCCCAATACTTTTTAGTAATCGTTTTTCCATCACACCAGGTAAGAACTGTTCCTGGTGGCACTTGAGTTATCTCTTTGAACGCTGAATGTGGGGCGTTGATGTAGCCGTATTGCATAACCTCGGCCACCATTTCAGTACGCATTGTCCGATCTGGACGTGCCAACATCAAGGCGCGTACTTCGGATGCGAAGAACAAAGTCCCATCTTTTAATTGAGAGATCCACAATGGCTTCTTTCCCATTCGATCACGGATTAGGTGAAGTGATTTATCACGCGAATCATGAATAGCTATTGCAAACATTCCATTAAGTTTGTTAATGAAATCCAAACCAAATTCAAGGTACAAGTTAATGACAACTTCAGATTCACTTGAATCGCGGCAATGCACTCCACGTTGCTCTAGTTCAGAGCGAAGTTCACGATAATTATAGATTTCACCATTCCAGACAATATGAATCTTTTCGGATGTATCAAAAGCTGGTTGCTTGCCTGCAGCGATTTCAACAATTGCTAATCTGCACATACCTAAGCTAATTTCTTGATTTAAATAGGTGCCTTTATCATCTGGGCCACGATGCGCGATTGATTTGAGTTGAGCATCTAGGAGTTGCTTGCTAGGAGCGCTAGCGCCAATTCCACCCGAAATTCCACACATTTGACTGGTTACTAATCCTTGGTCACAGGACCGTTTGCAACGCTTTGGCCAAACTCTTTTAGCCAATTGATTGTCTCTGTTAGTGCGGTCTCAAAATCCTTAGGTTCGACCTTTGGGAAGAGCCGATTCAGGAGTTCCGGTGCATTTTGAGATTCTTTAACGTCGCCTAAACGCTCTGCAACGTAGTTGACCTGCAAATCTGGAAAGTGCTTCCTCAACATTTCTATAGTCTTGTATAGGAAGATTCGATTTCCGTAAGCCAAGTTCATTGCACCTTCAGTTAAAACTTTTTCATTCATAGCCGTAATCGCGATATCCAAGACAGTATCAACATATGTGAAGTCACGCGAGGCACTGCCATCACCATATACATCAATCGCTTTACCTTGCATGGCAAGCCAGATCCACTTCGGAAGAACAGCGGCGTATTCATGGTCTGGGCGTTGGCGTGGACCAAAAACATTGAAAAATCGCAAAAGAGTTGTTGGTACTTTGAATGCCGACGCGTATGCCTGAACATATCCTTCGGCGGCAAGTTTGCTGGCTGCATATGGAGTCATGGGGCCGAGCCACATTGACTCATCTTTCGGAAGTTGCGTATTGCGACCATACACGGATGAAGATGATGAGAAAATAACGTGAGCACCGCTAGTGCGAGCTACTTCTAAAACATTCAATGTGCCGGTTGCATTAACACTATGCGTGGCTACAGGATTTTTTATCGAACGCGGAACTGAACCTCTTGCTGCAAAATGAAAGATCGTTTGGCAATCTTTGAGCGCATGGTGCAGTGCCTGATTGTCAGTTATCGAGTCAATAACTAATGTGCAATTTGACTGATCAATATTAGATTTGAGGCCTGTAGACAAGTCGTCGAAAACGACTACATCATGTCCCTCAGAAATCAACCGCCGAGTCAAGTTCGAGCCAATGAAACCAGCCCCGCCAGTGACACCTACTTTTGCCATGGGATTATTCTAATTCCAATTTCTCGGACATTGATGTCTTGATTAGTCAAGTCTCACGACACCACTTGGCGTCATCAGATCAACTGAAACGATTCCATACTCGTCATCGTTTGTTGATGGATCAACAAACTCAACATCTGCGCCATCTAATCCACCTAGGATCTCTGACTTAAACCAAGAATCAGCCAAGTGATCTGTATCTGCAATCGTAATTTTCTCAATTGCGGCAACTGCCTTTCCATCTTGAGATGGGTGATCGGCGGTTAACCATTGGATGAAGAATGGAAGTTCGCGAGAATCGGTGATCTCGTTGACTCCGATTTGCTTCCACTTTAGATCGGTTCCATCTGGACGTGTGCGGTGACCTTCGATTGCGCTGCGGCCGAACTTTTCTTCAACCTTTGAAATATCTTCAGTTGCAAAAACCCAAGTTAGCCAGCCTCCACCTTCTTGTGCTTTCTTGCTAACAGCTTTACCCCAAGGAGTCTGCTCTGTT
>JACCDN010399194.1_pt1 | contig 21774 bp, 28 predicted proteins | sample 7441691 | NCBI WGS metagenome assembly JACCDN01 (sample SAMN15323439, study PRJNA562643) | freshwater metagenome | isolation source: river surface water | place: USA:Blue River Watershed | collected 2017-08-16 | reverse complement strand
TAAGTAAAAACTACTTAGATCTCCTCTCAATAAACTTTAGGTTAATTTATAATCTCCTTAATTTGAATGCAATAAAGGTAAATTACTTGTGTTATACTCTTTAATATTATCAACTTATAGTTGTATTTGCAACATAAGTTAAATCACAGTATTAATTTATCTTAAAGATAGGATATAAAAGATAATGTGCAGTATATCAGTTATTGCTCTGTTTGTGATAACAGTAAAAGAGCACGTAATAACCTATCGTTGTACCGCATTTATACGCAAGATTATTGTCATTGCTAATGCTAAACTCAAGCATTATCATGGTAATAATAACAACTTAGTTTTGTAAATCTAAACCTGAATCTATCATATTATATTCTAGGAGCAGCTCTAGCAGATGCAACTTATGGTCTTGTAGCTGCTTTTGGGTTATCAGCAATAATGCATATCTTAATTACAAGTGTGTCGGTTATAAAAACTCTGTGGCAGCATATTACTATTATATCTAGCCTATAGGGAGCTGAAATCATCAACACATAATGCAGTAAATAGCACTACTGTAAGTAAAAGATCAAAACTACATTTGATTATTGAAGTATTTTTACTAACTATAGCAAACCCAATGACTATATTAACTTTTATAGGAATTTTTGCTTCTATTAGTAATGGTCCAGCTACTGGTTTAGAGTCATTTACGATGGTTTTAGGCATTTTCTTGGGATCGATGATATGGTGGGTAGTGTTAGCAAGTATAATAGTAAAAATTAAACATAGGCTACCACAAGCTTGGCTTAATTATATAAAATATCTATCGGCGATTATACTAACAGGCTTTGGTATATATACATTATTCTCTGTGTTAATTCCTTGAAGAAAAGTTCACATCACAACAACCTTATTTCTTCCGGTATCTTTTGCTTCATAAAGACCTTTGTCTACTCTACCAACAAAATCAGTAACTTTTTCATTAGGTATAAACTCACTTACGCCTATAGATACAGTTTTTTTAATCGGAGTTGATAAGCCAGGAACATCAAAATTCAGTGCTTCCACTTGTTGCCTTATACGTTCAGCAAGAGTTTTCCCTTGCTCAATGTTGGTATTACCTAGTAATACAACAAACTCTTCGCCACCATATCTAGCTATTAAATCCGTAATTCTAAATGAATTCTTAAGGCTTTTTGCTAAAGAGATGAGAACACTATCACCAGCCTGATGTCCATAGGTGTCATTAACTTCTTTAAAATGATCCATGTCCATAATCATTAAACACAATTTTTGTCCCGATTCAGTAGCTTTTTGGGCCATTTGAATTATATGTATATCAAAATATCGTCTATTAAATACGCCAGTAAGACCGTCCTTAGTTGATAAATCAACACTTTCTTCAAGTTCGGTTCTAAGTTTGTCTTGATATAATTTTCTTCTTAATTGAGTTTTTACTCTCGCCTTTAATTCACTTTTATCAACTGGGTAGATAAAGTAATCATTTATACCTAATTCCATGCCCTTAATAACCATCGGGATATTTTCTTCTTCCGCCATGAGCATGATTACTGAATTTTTAAGAATAGGTTTTGCCCTTAAAGTCACGCCAACGCGTAATGGATCTTCGGTGTCCATTTGGCAATTAATAATAATGAGATCTGGTATGAATGATCCAAGAGAATCAATTCTTTCGGATTTCGATAGTACTTGTACTTGTGTGGTAAGTGGCGCTAAATCAGTTTTTAAATTTTGTGATTGAATGACATCATCATCAAGTAGAAGAATTTTACTTTCAGCAAAATTATCATTGAATTCTATTACTTCTGTGCCCAGTTCTTCATTAGTTTTGTTTCTTAGTTTTAATTCGTCAATAACAGTTTTCATTCGCGCAAGGGACCTTACTCTAGCAAACAATGCAGTGTCATTTATGGGTTTTGTTAGAAACTCATCTGCCCCTGATTCAAGCCCCTTGACCCGGTCTTCGATTTCAGAAAGCGCTGTAACCATCACTACTGGAATATGAGTGGTTTCAGGGTTTGATTTAATCTGTTTGCATGCTTCAAAACCATCCATTTCTGGCATCATTACGTCAAGTAAGACAATGTCTACGCTATTAGTTGCCAGTAATTCAAGCGCTTTTTTTCCATTGTTAGCTGATAACACAGTATAATATTCGCTTAATAGTTTAGCCTCAAGCAACTTAACATTTTGTTCTAAATCATCTACTACTAATACTGTGGCTGTCATTTTTTATTATCTCTAATAGGCGAGAGAAATTTCTCCACGGCCTTAAAAAATTTATCGATAGATACTGGTTTAGATAGATACATATCGCACCCAGATTTTGAAATTCTTGCTTCATCCATTTTCATTGCAAAAGCTGTGATAACTATTATAGGAATATGTGAGGTTTTAGAGTCATTTTTTAAGATCTGCACTAAATCAATTCCCGAAAGTCCATTTAAATGAATATCCATAAGAATGAGGTCGGGCTCTGACGTGACTACGAGCTCTAAGATGCCCTTGCCATCCCTAGAAGTTACTACTTCATGCTCTTGTATAGTAAGAAGATCATGAAACAGTTTTAAGTTAAGCTCATTATCTTCTACTATTAACACTCTGGCCATAGTACACTAACCTTAAATTACACAAATGTTGTGTTGCATTCATCCTCTTCAATAAACATTGGTTTAGCAATTAATACTACAATAAAAACATGTCAACAGCAAGCTCCAGGAAATGCTCTTTTATTAATATAGTGAATTGATGTAAAAACTATACATTTAAATAAAAAACTATTAGCTCAATCTATTTTGATCCAGTTCCCATTTTTTGATTGATCAAAAAAGTTTATTGAATTTTCTTTTAAGTCACTCTTAGATAACAAATTTTTTATTTGATCAATTGGTATACCTGTAGATACATCAATTATAAATAATAATTTTTCTATATCAATTTTACTAAGCATGGATAAATTACTAAGTAAGAATTCTTCTGAAGGATTGATAATAATGTATATTTCTGCCTCGCTATTTTTTTCAATCTCTGTAGTTAAGTAAATAGGATGGTGATTTTTAAAAGGATCATCCATAGTGCCATGCGGGATGAAGTGTTTCTTTGAATAGGTCCAAAGAGATTTATCAAGGTTATTTAGCTGATCCTTGTTTTGGGAAATGACACAAGTTCTCGTTCCGTTATAGTAACATTTTTCTGCCAGCGAGCAAAAAGTTTTAGACAACAATTCAGAAAGTGTAAAATAACAGTTTATTGAAATCATTTATGTAACTCTCTAATATTAAATAGTTCCAAGTCCTTGCATTGGAGGATTGCTCTAATTATAATCATATTTTTGTAGATTAATAATTGATTTAGCCATGTTCAGATGTTCATATATAGTCTTAATAAGAAACAACGAAGCAAGTATAGCCAAGCTGGTTGACTCTTTAAAGAAAATTAGAGGAGATTTTAGAAAAGAGTATATTTTTGTAGATGATGGTAGCAGTGACGATTCTTTATCATTATTAAAAAAGGAAGTTAATGATTTGCCTCGCACAACAATTATTACACAAGAACCACAAGGTCCCTCAATAAGTGTAAATAAAGCACTAAGTTTAGCATCAGGGGATTATGTGCATTTTGTTGAAGGAAGTGAAGAACTACTTCCCGAGTCAACTTCTTTGTTAATGGATGCTTGTGTAAAATTAGGTACGGAGGTAGCCATTGGTTTAGTAAGTAAAAATCCACAACAAAAATATACTCCTACTAGGATACAGAAAATTATAGAGAATCCTATATATGATATTTTATCAGGTAAAAAAGGGATAGTAAGAAATTTAGGAAAATCCGGTACGATTATTAACACCAAATTACTAGATAAAGTCGAAGGAGCAGATAGCAGTATTTATACTCAAAATATGTCGCTATCACTTCGGTGCGCAAAGTATACTAAGTTTGCAATATTGGATGATTATGTGACTATAAATTCTACAGATAAGGAAAATACAGAAATCAAATTCACAACATACAATAATTTGAAAGCAATACATAATTTTGCCAGAGAAAACCCTGAGATTTGCTCGAAATACGTTTCACAGATGCTTTCCTGCTTAGCCAGGGAATCAATTAATTTTATAGATCGTGCTAAGTTAAGAGCTCAATTTTTCCTTACAAAATTTATTATAAATACTACATCACTAGAGCAGGTCCTTAAGCTCTACAAAGCAGAACTCGATAAGTTATTCTAGAAGAACAAGAAATAATTGATAAAAATTTGCGATCGCTACTTGAAGTAGTTTTAACCTGATCATATATAGAGTGGTGCAATACTGAATTAAATTAATTGAGAGGTTAAGATGAATTTCAAACCATTACACGACCGAATTGCGGTTTCACCTTTAGCGCATGAGGAAAAAACCTCTGGCGGAATAATTATACCTGATACGGCCAAAGAAAAACCGATGCAAGGGAAAGTAGTAGCAGTTGGTGCTGGACTTAGAGATAAAGACGGTAAATTAATCCCATTGGAAGTCAAAGTAGGTGATATAGTAATGTATGGAAAATGGGGCGGCACTGAAGTTAAAATTGATGGTCATGACCTAATCATCATGAAAGAAAGTGATGTTATGGGCATTGTAACAAAATAATTTGAATACTTAAGGAGATAATTATGGCTAAACAAATTAAATACGGCACTAAAGCTCGCGAAGAAATGATCAAAGGAGTTGATATACTCGCGGATACAGTAAAAGTAACATTAGGCCCAAAAGGAAGAAATGTGGCAATAGAGCAGTCTTTTGGTGCTCCAAGACTGACCAAAGATGGTGTAACTGTGGCAAAAGCAGTGGAACTAAAAGATGCAATGCAAAACCTTGGTGCACAGCTTGTAAAATCAGTAGCGAGCAAAACTGCTGATGTTGCTGGTGACGGTACTACTACAGCTACTATCCTAACTCAGGCAATAGTAAAAGACGGTAATAAAGCTGTTGCTGCAGGCTTTAATCCAATGGATTTAAAAAGAGGTATTGATCTAGCAGTTTCAACAATGTTAGAGGAAATTAAAAAATCTAGTAAACCTATTGGTTCCAAAGAAGAAATAGCTCAGGTTGGTACAATATCAGCAAATGGCGATAGGGAAATTGGAGAACAAATTGCTCTTGCTATGGAAAAAGTTGGTAAAGAAGGAGTAATTACAGTAGAAGAAGCAAAGAATTTTGGCTTCGAAGTAGATGTTGTTGAAGGAATGATGTTTGATAGAGGATACATTTCTCCATATTTTGTGACCAATCATGAAAAAATGGTGGCGGAGCTAGATAATCCATACATTTTGTTATTCGAGAAAAAATTATCAAGCTTGCAGCCAATGCTTCCTGTACTTGAGGCGGTAGTACAATCTGGTAGACCATTATTGATAGTAGCAGAAGATGTTGAAGGTGAAGCACTGGCAACATTAGTAGTCAACAAGTTAAGAGGTGGATTAAAGGTTGCTGCAGTGAAAGCACCAGGATTTGGTGATAGAAGAAAATCTATGCTTGAAGATATAGCGATTTTAACTGGTGGTCAGTTAATAAGCGAAGATCTAGGCATGAAGCTCGATAATGTCAGCATTTCAATGCTTGGAAACGCCAAAAAAGTTAAAATTACCAAAGAAGATACTGTTATAGTTGATGGATCAGGCCAGAAAGTTGATATTGAAGCTAGATGTGCACAGATACGTAAGCAAATTACAGAAACTACTTCTGATTATGACAAAGAAAAACTTCAAGAAAGATTGGCTAAATTGGTTGGTGGTGTTGCGGTACTTAAAGTTGGTGGCGCAACTGAGGTTGAAGTAAAAGAAAGAAAAGACCGTGTTGATGACGCACTTCATGCAACTAGAGCTGCTGTAGAAGAAGGGGTTGTTGCAGGAGGTGGAGTGACTCTATTTTATGCAGCACGAGCTCTTGAGAAATTGAAAGCACCAAATGATGATCAACAAGCTGGTGTTAACATAGTGAAAAAAGCAATGCAAGCGCCATTGAAGCAAATAGCTGAGAATGCTGGTGTGGACGGAGCAATAGTTGCTGGTAAGCTTGAAGAATCAAAATCAAGTACACTTGGCTTTAATGCTCAGGATATGGACTATGTTGATATGTTTAAAGCTGGTATTATTGATCCAACTAAAGTTGTACGCACAGCTCTTATTGATGCTGCATCAGTTGCATCTTTAATTATTACTACAGAAGCAATTATTACAGCCGATCCTAGTGTAAAAGAAGAAGGTCCTGCTGCTGGTGGTATGGGCGGCATGGGCGGTATGGGTGGCATGGGCGGTATGGGGTTCTAATTCCAAAGCCTATTAAGCTATACTAATTAAAAAAGGCAAGATTAAGGTAGTCTTGCCTTTTTTACTAATGCATTTTGCCACGATTTTGATATGTTAGATTGAGTGGACTAAAGAGATCTAAAGTAACCTTATCTTTGTATTGTGTAGGTATAAGTTTTGATGACAATTGTCATATCTCTTCAGCTTCTTGATAATTTTTTATTCCACACCATTTTCTAAAATTGTTACTGTTTTTTTACCTGGATTAATCTCCGTTATAGCTCCATATGGCAAGATCCACATTGGATCAGAGTGACCAAAGTCCATGCTTGTAACTATTGGAATGAGTGGTATCTCATATTCTTCAAAGACTTTTAATAATGCTTGGTCGTATTTAGAAAAGCATGCTGTTGTCATGTACCGGCCACCAGGTTTACTAAACAAAATAGCACTTAAGCGGTTTAATATACCTTGAGCAGCCAAGTTGCGCATAAATCTTGTGACGGCAGAAGGGTCCATACCATCCTCTGATGTCTCAAGAAATAAGATAGCTTGATCCCATGTAGATAAATTAGGCCAAAGTTCAGTGCTATTTAGAAATTGTATAACCTCGAGGCAGCCACCAATAAATCTACCCCTACAAACATGTTGTTTTTCGCCAATAAAATTCCATGCAGTTGGTGGATTTAAAGTACGCCGTATATTCTGATTATTTTCATCGGACCAATCTAAAAGTTCTGTTGACCATCCTTCAGTATTATGAGGAATTGCACCAATTACTTCTCTTGAGAACAAAGTTTTACGAATTCCACGTATCGTATATTCATGCATTGAAACATTCTCAGCAAAAGCAGTAATAACCGCCGGACCATAAAAGGAACTTAAACCTGCTTCAAGGCACATGAAGTGAGTCACAGTTGTATCAGAGTAACCCATAAACACTTTAGGATTATTATTGATGATATTGAGATCAACAAAGGGTATAAGGCGAATCGAATCATCGCCTTCGATGTTTGGATCGCTTTGATACTTGGATCAAGAAACGCTTCCATCAAGTCATCTGCTGTAGCTTTGGGATTTTGATAAATCCATTCAGAGTTTTTAAGAGCATGTTTTGTCTGAATAACTTGCAAGCCAAAAATTTGTTCAAGGCGCTATTTTCCTACTTCAAAACGATAAGGAAAAGTCTCCGAGCTACCGCAAGACAAGGTAATGGCTGCAACTTTATCTCCGTAATTTAGCTCGTGTGGTTTAATTAGCGGGTGCATCTTTTGCTAACTCTAATAATGGATTAAACCCAAGCATGCTGCTGGCGATGATCTCAAATGATTCTTGATCAATTTCTAAAAAACCATAGCGAAAAACATAACCCCACGAATTTTTATTCTTTATAAATACCAGAAAAGGTACAAATGGCTTTATATCAATGTGCGTGGTATCAAAATACTTGATATTACGCCTAAATGGTTTAAATCCGTTTCCCATATCTACTTGGTAAGGCACATCATCAATCACCTCGCCAATTGCGGTAAATTTTTGATAAAGCTCAGAGTTTTCCATAGTTACTTTAGAAGAGTAATAAATCACAAAGTCACCACTGGATAGCCGTTTTGCAGGTGCAGATTTTCCGTGACAAAATTGGCAGATACCAAGCTTGACACCATTTTCAACATGCTCTTTGCAAGCAACACCAATCCAAAATTTTGTTGATTTATTCACCTTAATCCTCTTTGGATAACTTCGCCAATACTCTTATAAGATTTTTTTGTTCCGTATTAGGTAATTTGCTAAAAAATCTACTATCAATACTTTCAATAATTGGGACTAGTACGCGCACTAATTCTTTACCTCTCTCGGTTAAAGAAACACTTTTGGCTCGCGTATCTGTTTGATGTTCTATGCGGCTTATGTACCCTCGCGTAATAAGTTTTTTTAAAGATTTAGAAACTGTCATTTTATCTAGCTTATACCAATTTGCAATTAGGATTTGTGTTGTGTCGTAGTGATGCGCTTCAAACCACATCAAAGTGGCCATAATCACAAACTGGGCATGTGATATATCATATAGTTCTAGGGCTCTTTTTATATGGCGTTGCCAAACAAAAGTCGTTTGCCAGAGTAAGAATCCAGGGCTATCTTCTGGTCGATCAAAGCCAAAGGGTAGATTAGACATTGGCGTCTCGTGCAAGTGTCGCAAGGTTCTCCATTTCTTCTGGCACTGAATCAGCTACATTCTGCGCAACAAGTTTGATCCATAGCCATTTGAGCGGGCCAGTTACAACTAGTGTATTTGTTAATTTAAGCCCGTTTTCTGTATCTTCTGCAAGATGTGTATCATACATTTTTGCACCAAAAAAAGAAGTGCAATCGGTGAACGAATAGCCTTCATTGATTTCTGTCAGTAAGATTTTAACGGGCTTAATACCTTTTGGCTTTAAGAAGAAATGACTCCCAACTGCAAAATCACCTTCAAGTTTGCAATAATCTAAATCACCATGCCAAGTTGGCCAGTTATTTATATCTGTCCAAATTCGCCAAATATCGTCGCGCTTAATTCCTTGAAATGTTTTAGTATATATCTTTGTCCACATCTTTCTTTACCATAATTATATATTAGTTGACAGTATACAAGTTTACTATTCTTGTGTAAAGCATGTACCTAAATAATTTTGATGAACTCACTATTTATCTTATGTTATAAAACATTCAAGGTATAAATTACTTTCATAATGTACAAAGTTTATTATTAGATTTAATTGTAGTAAGTATTAATTTATTAAGTTACAATAAAGTATTAAGTAATAATTAGGAGGTATTATGAAAGTAACCAGAGGATACGCAGAATATCAAAAAATACTTAAAGCAGTGAAATTGGAATCTGCATTTGAAAAAGATGTTAAACTCCTAACAGAAAAATTACATATTATTAATACGCAAGAAGCCACTAGCAGCGTGGGCAGTCAGCTTAAGCTTAATAGCGAATTTATTCCTCATGAACTAGTCATTAGCAGTGTTAAATCTCTAAAAAGTAAATATATCCAATTAGATAAAAGTAGCTCCGACTTTGCTGAACTCAGTGCGCTATGGGATAAGTTATGTACTGAGGTACTAGATTATACACGAAGTTATTTACCTAATAACTGGCAAGTAGTTTCCGGTATATGCAAGCATGAGAATATATTTGATAAATGTGTACAAAAGGGAAGCATATTTCCCGAGGAATTATCACTCATTATTGGCAAATTTGTTATACAAAATTCAGCGCAAGAATTAGAGCAACAGGTTTTAGGTCAAGTGTCTGAAGCATCCTAATAGCCCCTGTAAGATAAGGGTATTTTGTTAGACTTAGAACTTTTGTTCATTATCAAAAACTAATATAATAGTTAGTATAAATATATTTTCCCCTACGGAGTGATAAAATGAAAAAACACGTAATTAATCATTCTTCAGTTCAGTTGTTCATCAAGGACATTCTATAATTTTAATCAACCCATTACCAGGTACATTACTTTTAGTATCAAATCTTTCAACATGTGTAGGTATAGCTGTGTTTAATAAGCAAGCTAACATTATTGGATTAGCTCATGTTGACTTTAATAGAACTGTTGAGTCAATTGTTAGATTTGTTTCGCAAATACGCTATTCAGAAGAAGAGCCTCTTGAACTTGTGCTTAAAGGTGCAAGATGGAATCCTACTAAAATAATAATGAGGTATCAGCTGTAATAAGTTTTATATGAGCTTAGATCCATTTCTCCCGTTTAAATATATTGAATCTAATACATATGATCACCAAGCCTTTCATAGTTTGGTTAATCAGTGTATTAATTCCATAAAGCGTGGTGTTTTTTCAGGCGAAGGAACTAGGCAATTTATGGATGCCTTATTCAAATTACCTGCTAATTCTAAAGGTTGGCTATTCAAAGATGTATTACGAGAACATATAGTGGTTTTATTAGAAAATGGATTTCTCCACTGCTTATTTAAGGAGCATAATGGATTCTATAACGTCAAGGAACCAAAGCTTCCTACGCTACTTAAAGATGTACTTGAAATATGTCTGTACTGTCTTTATCATGCGTTAATCCTAATTATATTAAAAGCATGATAAATGCATATAAAGCGATATATAAGGACGACAAACTATCGAAATTTGCAACTGAAGTATGCGACAAAAACAGCCAACCTATACCTCTCGAAAAAAAGCAAGTTGACTTGCAGATGGAGCACCCTGCGTCTAGTCATCACGTACAAGACGCAGATCAAGACGCAGCGGTGGCAGTGGTTGGTGATGCAAGCGATTTATGATGTTGCGCTTCTATTAATTGCTTTTTGGATGTCCCCTAGTTCCTAACAACAACCAAATTTCTGTGAGCAATTCTGTTTCAGCAACCTCATGATCAAAGTTGTAATAGCAGAATATACAAGGTAGATCCCCTAGTTCTTCTCTAGATTTTGGTAGCCAATCACGGTATAAGCTGTAAATGGTATCACCTATATTATCACGAGATCCTTTGTGGGTAGTAATAGCATACCTTCCAGCAGGTAACACTCTTTCTATAACTTGATTATTCAATTTAAAATCTTGTGGTATAGTAAGAGCTAAATCAAAACGGAATTCTTCTGGTACCACTTCTCTAGGATCATTGTATCCAAAACCAAAGGCTTTGCCAGGTTTTGGTTTTAAATCGATGGGTTGTGATTTTGCCCATGTTATTAATTTATCCAAAGTGTCAGATAATCTCATGGGATCACCATGATGTTCCATAACTGCCAATCTTATAGAAGGCTCTTCTTTAATCGTTATTGTCATAATTTTTTTACCTTTTATTTGCAATGAATGCGGTGGGTTTTCCCATGTATGCCAATTTGCCTTACTTCTAAATTCGCTGGGGGATTGACCACAAATTTGTTTAAAAGCTCGGGCAAATGATTCGTGAGATTCAAATCCAGCATCTAGTGCAACGTTAATAACCGTAGCCTCTTTATGGACAATCAACTGATGAGCAGCCCGTTTAAGCCGCAGCCACTTGATATACATTTGCAAGGATACACCTGTATAAATTGTAAACAGACGATGAAAGTGATATTTTGAAAAACAAGCGATTGCAGCAAGCTCATCTAAAGTCAGCTCTTCATCAAGATGCTTCCCTATGAAATTTATCACTTTGTCTACTCGTTCCTTATAATTCATAAATATCTAATCTACATTGTTTACACGCATGAGATTACTATGGTTATATTTTTGATGCTTGATCGCTTTTGCTAATTTTAATAACACCCCACTCAATTGTATTGCCATATGTAAAAGTTTAAGTAGCTTGCAAATACAATCCACAATAAATAAGGAATCATAAGTAGCGATACCGATCGTATCTTTGGGTAAGATAGCCAAATTATCATACCAACCAGAGTATCCATACAACCCAAAATTAGCAGAGAAAACCCAATCAAGTGATAGTAGAAAAACAAAGGCGTCCAGCTCCAGTTTAAGATGAGCTGAATAACATATAAGGCTTTGATAGCTCTTGGCTGCAGTAATGATGGAGCGCTCCAAATTAGCCAGCCACAACTCCCGATTGTCGCGTATAAAATAGTCCAAGCAATCGGAAACACATAATTTGGCGGTGTCAGGGGTGAGCGATTTAAAGTGCTATACCAAGTACTGATCTCCGGTTTAGTTAAAGAGCCAATGATCACTCCAATCGCTATGAGTGCGGTAATCCAGGTGATTAAAGAGAGGTGGTTTTTAGTGTGTGGATTCATAAACAATAAGCTCATTTGATATTTTTTAATTCAAGTATCTGATTATACATTCATTGAAATATCGATTCCCAATCTTCAAAGAATTCGGCTCTTTGCCATATATTTTAAATCCCTGTTTTTGATGTTTGTAATAGTCATAGTTTTTTTACCATTAAATCGCTGTTGTGTCCGATGAATGCTCCTTGCGTTGCTTGATATTGCCCAACTTTAGTAAAGCCGGCTTTATTATAAACTCTTATAGCTCTAGGATTATTTTCGTCCGGATCGATAAAAAACATATCAGCTTTCGGATCTATGTCTCTTTTATAAAAAATCATAAATTCTGACAGCGTCGGCGCAGCCAGTCCGCGCCCTAAATATTCTTTATTGCCTATACCGAAATCGAGCGAGATTGTATGTCCAGTTTCAGACATATTTGCAAGGTGCATCTTCGCAAGGTCTTCTTGATCTTTTTTGAGAATATCAGATAGAACAAAAGCATACGGCTCTTTATCGATAAAACCGATCCAGTACTTCGTCGTTCCTGCAAAATAAGTTTGTGGTTTATTGTGTATGAAATTAAGAATGTCATCCTTATGCTCTTGACTGTTGTCCCAGAACTCTTGAATATGCGGCTCAGCAAGCCAGCTAAATATGGTGTCTATGTATGATATCGAAGCTTTCTCAAAATGGATGCTCATAATTCCTACCGTAAATATAATTTCATACCTTCGTGGCTTGCTTTAAAACCAAGTTTTTCATAAAAATTCTTTGCTCTAGATCGCTTTTTATTTGTTGTGAGCTGGATTATAGAAACGTCATGTTCTTTGGCATAGCTAATTGCTTGGTCAAACATCCCGTGTCCTATCTTTTCTCCTCTGTGCTGCAGAGCTACTCTCACGGCTTCTATTTGCAGTCTAGTAGAACCTATAAAAGTAAGTGATGGCATAATAGTAAGGTGACATGTGCCAACAATTTTATCACCATCGCAAGCAACCATTAAATATTGATTTGAGTCAGAATCAATCTTGTGAAATGCTTGTATATAATTTTCATCCAAGTGTATAGATTTAGATTCACGTGTTTGTCCCAGCTCATCCTCCAAGAGGAGTTCTATAATACCGGGCAAATCAGTGATTTTTGCTTTTCTGTGGGTTAGAGTGTTCATAATGATCACCTCTGTTTTAGTATTTTTATATGATCCATAATGCTATTCGCTGCAGCTTCTGGGCTTAAATTGCTGACATTTAGCTCAAGTAAATTAGGGTGAGAAATAGAAATTAGTGGCCCATTATATTCAGCATCGTGGGGATCAATAGACTTCCATCTTTCCCTTCTCTCTGGTCTTGTTAGTCGTTTTAGGTGCTCTTCTTTAGTAATGCTCAGCTGTACCGGAACAAATAATGACCCTCGTATTGCTGTCATTTGCTTCACTTGCTCGTAAAGCTGCCTATCTTTTTTGGTGTCTGCCAAACAGTTGGTAAGCACATAACTATTCTGGGTGTGATGGGTCAGGAAATCGAAAATCTCGGTTCTTATGTGTTCAATCGTTTCCCAAGCAAAATCAGGTATTTTAGCATAACCGTCATATTGCAATAGCTCAAAAATAGGATTATTAATTAGCTGGTTATCACATACTATAAAGCCATGTCTTACTCCTAATTCCTTGGCTATAGTATATTTACCAACACCTGGCCTGCCGGTTAAATAGATGATGGTTGTATTTTGTATCATAAGCTACCTCTCTCGGTTATAGTTCTACAGGTGTAAGAGGATCTTTCAGTTGGACATAATGTAATGGTGTTGGTGGTATGTCAAGAGGCAAGGATAGGTAGGCACAAATAAATAAAAATTACTTTTTGGCACGTTCGGATATTAGTGCTCATGAATTATTCCAAATTTGCAACTTATGAGTTTCGAATATGAATCAGCAATGTTTGTTTAATGCCGAAATTAATATTCCTGGATTGACATATATCTCAAATTATACTTCTTCAGAATATGAAGAGACATTGCTAAAACTCATTGATACTCAAGAGTGGAGTTTAGATCTAAAACGCAGAACTCAGCATTATGACTATAAATATGATTATACAGCTAGATCCGTTGATGCATCCTATTATCTTGGCGAAATACCTTGTTGGGTCGATGAGTTATGCAGTAAACTGTATAGAGATGCTATATTCATAGATAAGCCAGATCAAGTGATAATAAACGAATATATACCTGGCCAGGGAATTGCTTCGCATATAGATTGCATCTCATGTTTTGAAGGGATTATTTGTTCGTTAAGTCTGGGGTCTGGATGTATTATGGATTTGGCAGATGGTAATATTAAGATTCCTATATATTTGTAATCTAGAAGTTTATTAATTCTTAAAGATGATGCTAGATATAAATGGAAACATAGTATTGCATCAAGAAAAAGAGATAATGGAGTAAAAAGGCAAAGGCGTATCTCACTTACTTTTCGTAAAGTCTTTTTGGGAGTGAAATGATGAAATTGGAAAAAGCAAGGTACAGAGTCTAGAGATTTAAAAATGCCTTTTAAAAAATGCTCTCCTGATCCGGTTTTAAGATAAGCTTCGAATTTTTCTGCTTTAGATTTATCTTGAAACGCTATATAAGTTACTAATTTCTATGGCTTAAATTTGTTTGTATGTACTGATTTACCGGCATTATGCTCTCCCAATCTACGTTCTATATAAGTAGTGATACCAATATAAAAACACTCAGAATTAATTTCGCTTTGAACAGATACACAAACATACATACAGGTCCGACTTCGCTAATTCGCCTTCGCCAAGGCTTTGTCGTAATTTTAGCTACTTCCTGACATCACGCCATAGCACGTCCGCGCGACGGTGGATGGCGGACAGGGTGAGATTCGAACTCACGGTACGGTTACCCGCACGCTGGTTTTCAAGACCAGTTCCTTAAACCACTCGGACACCTGTCCTTCTTGAAAGACGATAATGTAGATACCAGATTATATTATTTATTTCAAGATAAAAATATTAATATTTGCCAATCTGTAGTATAATGAGCTACTCAAATTGAATAGTTTATAAATTAATTATGAAGGCTCATTCTCCAAATTATATTGCATTTGATCTTGGTAGTAACAAGATTGCGGCACTTGCAGCGCATATTGGTAAACAAGGTGATACAAGCATTATAGCTCAAATTGTACAACAAAGTATGGGTATTAGATCCGGTGTTATTACAGATATGGCTCTGGCAGAAAATAGTATAGTTTCTGCTGTTTATGCAGTTGAGAAATACTGCGATAAAAGCATCAAGGAAATTTCCATCTCTCTTTCAGGGCATGGAGTAAAATCATATTACGTGACTAATGCAATAAAACTAAGCGCTCAACCAATTAGCGAGTCTGATGTTAAGAAGCTAATAAGCAAAGCATTATCAGATTTTAAAATAAAAAATATGGAAGTAATTCATTATTTCCCAATTGAATATAAAATCGATAACGATCAAAGCATTAGTAACCCTATTGGGCTTACAGCAAGAGAATTATTTTGCCAACTTCATATCATAGCTGCTGATTCAACAATGGTAACTAACCTTACTAGATGCCTTGCGAAATGTCATTTGGAAGTAAATGAAATATACATCTCAGCTTACTCAGCTGGAATGGCAACACTTACCGATGATGAGAAAGAATTAGGTACTATATTAATTGATCTTGGAGCAAATACAAGTTCTTATGGAATTTTTCTAAATGGCAAAATGATATATACAAATTACGTGTCAGTTGGTGGTCATGATATAACTGTTGAAATTGCTAAATCATTATCTGTTACCATGAAAGAAGCTGAAAAAATCAAGGTACTTTACGGGATTACTGATCCTTCATTACTAACCAAGGATTCTATAATTAAATTAGAAAATGGTGAACATACTATTACTGCAAGTTGGCTAGCTCAACTTATATATCCTCAAATAAAATTCATACTGGAATCAATCAAAAAACAATGCGACAGTTTGAATATTGATCATATGCTGGCTAAAAAAGTTGTGATCACCGGAGGAGGATCGTCACTGGCTAACATAAAATCAATGGCAGCAGAAATTTTTCATAAACAAGTTAGAGTAGCAAAACCAAATTTAATCCCAGGACTTATAGAAACAGCAAATCCTTCTAGTTTATCAACTGTTGTTGGTATAGTGCTAGCTAGAGCACTGAAAATGCGTACTAAATCAGATAAATATGAGCAGCTTGAAAATGTAGGACTACTTAAAAAAGTTGGGTGGTGGATTAGAGATAATATTTAGCACTATGCTTCGTAATATTTACTACATTTTTATACAAATTCTATTTATAATAATAATTTCAACTAGCATTAGATCATCAGCAAATCCATGGCTACCCAAAGTAGGAGAATATAAGGTATATTTGGGATTTGCTCAAGTTGATAAAAAATCAAAAAAAGAAATTCTTCTTAGAAAAGATCTATATTTTAAAACTTTAAATAAAATATACGTCTTAAGATCAATAAAGGAATCAATTATCCAGAGCGCAAAAATGTCTGGACGTGATTTGCTCAATTCTGAGTCGCGTCAGATTGAAACTATTGACTATGATCTGATCAATTTATCAAGCAATGCTGATGAACTTGGCGCATTTACTGATGATAGTTTCTCGACATTTGAAGTTGAGTACGGAGCTACCGAAAAAGATAGTTTTGGTATAAAGATTTTATATAGAAAAGATCATATTGCAACATTATCTAATAATAATTACAGCTACTCAAACACCGGTAATGAAGCTGATATATATTACAAAAACAAACTATGGGAATATGATAATTGGGTGATCACATTGCAGCCCAAAATTAATATATCTTCAGTTGCAAAAAAAAGCTCTATAAAACATGTTGATCTAGCCTTGCTAATTGGTCATTCAAGTATAAAAAAGAATAGGGAAGTATTTGGTGAGTTTGGTATTGAGCTAAGAAGACATAATGATAAATTTGTGCATAAACCTTTTGGGTATTTGATCATACTACAAGAAGGTATAAAATTTGGTAAAAAATGGGTTCTATCAAACTATACTGAGTATGAAAAAGTCAAATCACGAAGCCATCTATATAGAACGACAATTTATGATCAAGTATCTTTTGCTAGAGAGTTTACTTTAAATAAGATAAACATATATGGACAATTAGGCTATTTCTGGAAATATAGTATAGTTGATAGGAATTATATGATATCAGGGCCAGTATTTTCTTTATATTTCAATTTTTGATTGTTATTTTTTACGTGATTATAATGAAATTTAAAAATTACTTTCAATTATGCAGTTTGAAAATTTAGATTATCAAAAAATAACCAAATACTGCAGGCAAGGTTATTTCCCATATACGAGTTCAAAAGATAAACAAGGATACGTAATAACTGAACAATCAATTATCAGCTCTTTTAAGGAAAATGATCTTGAGTTTACTTTGGTTACAAGAGCAGAATTTTTTTCTATTCTACAATCTCATTTTAAACATGAACTTGAAGATAATGCCATCAATCAATTGGATAGAATTGGTCAAAATCTTTCTGCTAGAGGTATAAATTATAAGCAGTTGTTTAGTATATTCATTACTATATTCTTTACCTTCATGATCTTAGCAAAAAATATTTTTGCAGTAATAAATAGCGTTGTTTATCTAATACAGAATATGCTAAAGGCAATCCTATTTCACAAAGGCTTAGCCAATATCACTGAGCAACATCACAGTTTTAAAATTAATGATACATTGCCAATTTATTCCATTCTTGTACCACTTTATAAAGAAGAAAAGAAAGTAGCATCAATAATCCGTGCTCTTGGAAATTTAAATTACCCAAAGGACAAATTAGATATAAAACTCATTCTAGAAGAAGATGATGATATGACACTGAATGCTATAAGTGACATTACGTTGGACAAACATATCCAGTTTATCAGGGTACCATATTTTTTGCCTCGCACTAAGCCCAAAGCATTAAATTATGCAATGCCTTTTGTTGTAGGCCAATACCTTACCGTTTATGATGCAGAGGATGAGCCAGATCCAGATCAATTACTAAAAGCACTTGATGCTTTTAGTAATTTACCAGATGACTACGTGTGTCTTCAGTCTAAACTAAATTTCTATAATGCTAAGGAAAATATCCTCACTACGCTGTTTAGTATTGAATATAGCATCTGGTTTGAATATCTACTTAAAGGCCTTGATCTATTAGGTTTGCCAATTACCTTAGGAGGAACAAGCAATCATTTTAAAGTTGATAAATTAAAAGAAGTAGGTTCATGGGATGCCTACAATGTCACGGAAGATGCTGATCTTGGAATAAGACTATATTTGAGAGGGTATAAAGTCAGCATGATTAATTCTACTACGCTGGAAGAAGTACCTAATAACCTTAAAGACTGGACTATGCAAAGAAGTAGATGGATCAAAGGTTTTATCCAAACTATTCTAGTATTTTTATGTAATAAAAATAATTTTGTAAAATTAGGTTTGCTTAAATCTGCTACAGTGATTACCTTCATAGGCTTATCTACTTACAGCATATTATTTTTGCCATGGCTATTTTTTATCTTATACTTAGATCTTAACCAATTTAGTTATTGTATATGGCTTATAAATAGCCTTTTTTCATTTTCCTATTTGTATGCCATTGCTTACTTTGTATTGGCAAAAAATGATTCCCAGATTAGTATCAAGACAGCATATGGAATTTTAGTTTTACTTATTTGGCCATTCTATTTTATTCTCCACACTATAGCTGGGTATAAATCGATATTTGACATTATAACATCACCATTCAAGTGGAGCAAAACTCCGCATGGAAACAATAAGCTAAAAAGATAGATTAGTTTTGCTGATTATTTTCTGAAGTCGAAGACAACTTTGACCTTTCAACTATCTTATCAAGATCAATTTGACTACATATGCCAAGCAGCACCGGATCTCTTTGACGAATGTTTGCCATATTCCAGTGCGATCTCTCACGTATAGCAGCCACAGTAGATTTAGTGGTTCCTATTAGCTTAATAATATCAGCATCCTTAACATCAGGATAATTTTTAAGTAGCCAGTATATTGCATCTGGCTTGTCTTGCCTTCTTGCAATTGGAGTGTATTTAGCTGATTTTTTGTTCTTTGCTACCGCTTCATACGAATGACTAATCTTTAGTTTTAAAGTTGCATTTGGATCACTACTGCATCTGGCTATTTCTTCTTTATCAAGCTGTCCACTTGTCACCGGGTCAGCACCCATAATACCAACTGCTACTTCACCATCTGCAATTCCTTTAACTTCTAGTTCATGTATTCCACAAAAATCTGCAATTTGCTTGAAGGTTAATGATGTATTTTCAACAAGCCACACAGCTGTTGCTTTAGGCATTAATGGATGTTGCTGCTTTTTATTCATGCTTGAAATTGAATTTATTATTTATATATCCACCAAAAAATAACTGTTTTATCAACTAAAGTCAAATATTCTTGATGTTTATTTTGGGTATTCGTCACTCAAAGTCATTATAACAAGCCTAAGATAACTACTAGCAGAAGATCTCTATCTCAAGTAACTATATCAACTCCTACGCTGCTGCTACTATCCTGCTTTGAACTCAAAGATCTGCTACTATATGCTAGCGGTATCATAGATGATATTGGAGATAGGGCGCCTGATAATTTAAGCCCTTGATATGTAGACATGATTTTAGTTTTATCAGCTGAAGTATAACTTATTTTGGAGTAAAGTGGGTTGTTTGGATCATGTCTCTTACAATAACTTAATGCGGTCGTAAAATTACGTCTTGCATCACCATCACCACGACCTACGCTCTTCGATCTCTTCACTGGGGGTGGAGACTCAGATGCTGCTGCTGGTGATTGTTTTTGAAGTGATTTAATCTTTTCATACCTTGAGCTGATTATGAGTTTCTCGTCTTTAGTAAAGTGCTGTTTGCTATGATAAACTGACGGTAGATTTTTGTCATGGGCTCTTAACCAAGCTAATTTTTCGCTAAAATCACGTCTTGTATCACCACTACGTTTTATATTCCTTGATCTTCTACTAACCGGTGGTGTAACACCTGGAAGTTTAGGCCTGCTTCTTGGCACCATTCTCGAAGCCTCCGATTTCGATGCCCCAACTACAGAGCTGCTTTTTTGAGATGTAAGTTGCCACAATGGCCTTGCAACATCAGGATCATTCTAACCACCTTCCGGATTATCCTCAGACAAAGGCGGTAGATCTGGATCATCAATCTCCATATCGTCTGACGGATGCAGTTCTGATTGAACAGATGGCATTGATTGGATGCTCCATCGTGGCCCTGGTATCAATCTTGGCAATATCGTTACGGGATCACTTTTTTTCATTGGAGTATTTGATTGATCAGCTTCCAGCCTGCTCAACAAAGACGGCATTGTTTTAGAAGATAGCATTAGTGGATCACTCTCCATCCCCTCTAACAAAGATGGTACTGGTTGGAAAGATGGCATTGATTGATCAATAAAGATATATCTTAAGCCCGATCCAAATGGCTTAGACCGTGATGATGAAGAATTTATAAAATCACTACCGGTCATTTGCTCATCATCGCTATCTGCTTGATCGTCGCTCACTTCCGCTAATGAAGATGGCATTGATGAATCAATAACCATATATCGTATGCCAGATCCGAGTGATAAAGAGGGTGCCGATGATAGGTCAGTTACAAACTCATGTTCGATCATCTGCTCATCACCTCTATCCTCTGCTAGATCATCCAAAACCTCTTCTTGGTAGTTTACCTGATGAATTGTTTGTCTAAACTTATTTAATATTTTGTGATACTAGACTAGGCACCGTCAAAGATTTTACGGGATTATTATATGACAAGTTTACTTTTCCCTTACAAACAATCTGGACCAACATCTTATCGCTAGTACCAATATTTTTACCTATCTGTAAACTTCGAAATACACCCTTTGGGTCATTAATTGTGAGATTACGTCTGCGTACTATCAGCTTAAGCCTTGCTACATTATTAGCGCACACTACTTCAGCTTTAACCCCTGTTTTTGCAGAATATCTGTTCAAAACTCTCTCAGTATCACTAAAGCTTCCACCAATTTTTACCTTATGACCATTGAGCTATATATTCTCTTTAGCAAAAACGACACTACCATTAACTACCCTAGTATATCTAGGATAATTGACAGAGCCAGATATGCTGGATACTGATATAGATATTAACCACTATTTAACACTAAGCGTTTACCACAATTTCTTGTAATAAGCAAGATTTTGGTATTAAAACTTTCCTCTTAAGTGATCATCAATTTTACGTACCTTTCTGACATTAGAGAAATCTTCAGTTCTAGGAGGTCTATACTCATCCATATTAGCTTTTTTCCTGTGTTCATTGATTCCGTCAATATGCTTATCAACTTCTTCGGAGATCTGAGATTTTCTAACATCAATTTGTTGCAATACTTCTTGGCTTGACTGGAAGTCAGTGATAGATTGTTTCAGCTTATCAACTTCTTTTGCCGCTTCTTCTTTTGGCAACGCTCCTGTTTCTTCATAATATTTTTGCATCATAGCAGGCATTTGATCAGCACTAATATCTTTACCATAATGTGATTTTAAAGTTTCATGTGCAGATTGCAACCTATCAGCAGCTAAATCATAAGTAGTTTGATAATCACTCTGCCTACTGACGAATTCATCATTTTCCATCAACCGTTTCTCGAGTTCT
>JACCDN010235629.1_pt1 | contig 21795 bp, 22 predicted proteins | sample 7441691 | NCBI WGS metagenome assembly JACCDN01 (sample SAMN15323439, study PRJNA562643) | freshwater metagenome | isolation source: river surface water | place: USA:Blue River Watershed | collected 2017-08-16 | reverse complement strand
GAGCTGCTCATGGCCATATCGGCCAGAAGCATTTTGCTGGGCAAAGAAACTACCATCTGCGGTGCGAATACCTTCTGAAACCACACACACGCAGGCGTTATGGTGTGCAAAGGAATGCTGCACGGCGGCGACAAATCGATCTGGTTCAAAGACGACTTCCGGAAACAGGATTAACGGGGCGGCCATCTGTTCCGGCAAACGAGCCACCGCGCCGCAGCTTGCAAGCCAACCGGTGTGACGCCCCATCACCTCGAGGATAAACACACTGGTTTTTGTGGCCATGGCGCAATGATCGCGTGCGGCTTCCATCAGCGATACCGCAAGGTACTTGAGCGCCGAGCCAAAGCCCGGTGAGGTATCGGTCCCTTCGAGATCGTTATCGATCGTTTTGGGTAAACCAATCACCTGCAGCGGCAGATCAAATCGCCGTCCGAGCTCTACCAATTTGGCAGCGGTATCCATCGAACCATTACCGCCATTGACATAGATCGTGCCGATTTGTTGAGCGACTAACACATCCCGAACCCGCGCCCATTGCGTGGGGTTCTCGTCAAAGGCTTGTAGGAGTGTGCGGCCGGAGCCGAGCCCGCCACCGGGAATGCAGCTCAACGCGCAACGCATGTCTTCCGGCAATGCCGTGGCATCAAACAAACGGCGTTCAACAACACCGGCCAGGCCATGCTCGGCCGCGAAGAGCCGCCCGCTACCATGTGCTTTGTGCGCGGCGATGAGCGCCGCAGCCGTAGCGCCGATGACGGCGGTGACACCACCCGACTGAAAATAGAGTGCGTTTTTCATACGCCATTAAAACAGATCGGGCGCCGAGTTGGCAGAGGGTGCCAACCCGACGCCCGATCCGTGGGCATCCATCGAAGCCGTAACTGACGCTTACTTCAGCGCGCCGAGCACACGTGCCGTGATTTCATCCACGCTGCCCACACCGGCAACCTTCTCAACCTTCGGTGCGGCAGCGTCGCCACCATTCTTCCAGTTGGTGTAAAAGGTGACCAGCGGCTTGGTCTGGCTGTGATAGATCTCAAGGCGCTTGCGGACAGTTTCTTCCTTGTCGTCATCGCGCTGGATCAGATCTTCACCGGTTTCATCGTCCTTGCCGGCCACTTTAGGCGGGTTGTACTTGATGTGATAGGTACGACCCGATGACAGATGCACACGACGGCCGGCCATACGATCGATGATGTCCTGATCGGGCACGTCGATTTCCAGCACGACGTCCAGCGGTACACCGGCATCCTTCATTGCTTCTGCTTGGGGAATGGTGCGCGGGAAACCGTCGAACAGGTAACCGTTCTTGCAATCGGCTTCTTTCAGACGCTCTTTCACCATGCCGATGATCACGGCGTCAGGCACCAGACCACCCGAATCCATGTGCTTTTTAGCTTCGAGACCCAGCTCGGTGCCGGCCTTCACTTGGGCACGCAGCATGTCGCCGGTCGAAATTTGCGGAATACCGAATTTTTCGCAGATAAATTTGGCTTGGGTGCCTTTACCAGCGCCCGGAGCGCCTAACAGAATGAGTTTCATCGGTATCCTCGGATTATTAAAGGGAATGAAGGGAAATGCATAGAGAGAGTGTGGAAGATCCACCTTGCAAAAAACTTACGGTAATTATGCTTGAGGGTCAATGCGCAGTGCAGCGAAGTCTTCCTGGAAGACCTTTTGAGCCCGAATGGCATCTTCGGGTGTATCCACGCCAGCAGGTGGCAAGGTATTTGTTACAGCAACACTGATTCGGTAGCCATGCCAGAGGGCGCGCAATTGCTCCAGGGCCTCAATCGATTCCAGCGGGCTCGGTGCCAGGCTGGCGTAATCCCGTAGGAAACGCCGACGGTAGGCATAGAGACCAATATGGCGGTAGCAATCATAGCCTTGAGTAGGCAGAGACTGCGGCCGCCCGCCCTGCTGCCATGCCGGTGAGAAATCATCACGGGCAAAAGGAATGGGGGCCCGGGAGAAATACAGCGCATCGGCATTGGTCTTCATGACCACTTTGCAGATATTCGGATTAAACAGCTCGCCGGCATCATGGATGGCATGCGCCAGTGTGGCCATATCCGCCCCCGAATCCACCAGCTGGTGCGCGGCCTGATCAATGAGTTCAGGCGGTAGGAACGGCTCGTCCCCTTGTACATTGACGACGACGGTCTCATCAGACCAGCCATAGTGATCACACACCTCGGCAATACGATCCGTACCGCTGGGGTGATCTTCTCGCGTCATGCAGACATCAAAACCGGCTGCACGCACGGCATCACGCACATCACGGCTGTCTGTTGCCACGACAATGGTGTCAGCCCCCGAGCGTTGCGCCCGCTCACACACCCTGACGACCATGGGCTTGCCACCCAGGTCAAGCAGGGGTTTATCCGGTAGTCGACTAGATTTCAGTCGGGCCGGAATTACCACGCGAAAAGTGACGTAACTCACGGCTGCATCTACCGTTAGCCTTGCTGTTCGGAAAGGCTGCGTGCCTCATCCTGCATCATGATGGGAATACCATCACGTACCGGATAGGCCAGCTGGCATGGCTGGCAAATCAGTTCTTGCGCGGGTTTATCAAAGTCCAGTTTAGCCTTGCAAACAGGGCAAACCAGAATATCTAACAGTCGCGGATCCATTTAACGATTCTCCATCGTAGACGCTGCGCCAACACGCTTCAACCAATCGGCAAGAGGCAACGCAGGGGCAAAGCAAGCACTGACGGGCACAACGTACCAATTGTCGTGACCAGCAGCAAACTCCCGGCATTTTACTGCATCCTTGGCTGTCATCAGCACCGGCAAGGTTGTCATGGGCATATCCCCAGACTGAAATTCGTAATGATCCGGGAAGGAGCGAGCATCGACGCGCAACCCATGATCGCGCAGCATACTGAAAAAGCGTTCGGGGTTACCAATACCCGCCAACGCAACGACCGTCTGCCCGGCAAGGTGTTTTAACGGCAGCATGTCATCTGGCTGATTCAAACGGTAGATCTGATCAGGCACCAGCGTCATACCAAACAGGGGGACATTCGGCCAACCCTGCTGATCGGGATGGCCCTGAATGATCAGACCACGGACACACCCATCGGTAAGACGTGACAGCGGTTCACGTAAAGGCCCGGCTGGAAGCAAAGCACCGTTACCGATGCCCCGCTGGTCAAACACCACTACTTCGAGATCTCGCGCCAGTGCCAGATGCTGCAGACCATCATCCGCAATCAGAATATCCACACCAGGATTTGCTCGCAGCAAAGCGAGCCCCGCTGCTGCCCGCTGTTCACCGACATAGATCGGAAAACCATCCTGGGCATACAGCAAAGGTTCATCACCCACATATTTAGGAGAATCATCCGGACCAACAGCTCGCACACCGGGTACACTGCGACCGTAACCACGGCTGATGATACCGGGATGCCAGCCCATCTCCAGAAGCTGACGAGCCAAGGCACGGGCTACCGGTGTTTTACCCGCCCCGCCTACAATTAAGTTACCGACAACAATCACCGGAACGGGCAAACGGGTTTGCTTCACTAAACCTTTGACATACAGCTGATAACGCAACCAGATCGCCAAACCGTACAAGCTCGACAAAATGTAGAGCAATAAACGCCAGCAGGCACCCAGACGGGTTCGACCATACCAGCTGGCTTCAACCGTCTCCGGTTTCAGCATCATGAGCCGCTGCGCGTTGTAAACGAGATCTGAGTCAGATCTGCCTGATGCGCCGCCTGCATGACATCGATCACGCTCTGATGTGTTGCTTTGGCGTCCGCATTGATTGAAACCACAGGCGGTTTACCCGATGCACGCTTGGCAGCAGCCGCCTTCAATGCGGCTGCCACCACATCAATACCCGGTTTTGCCATGCTCTGACCGTCAATCACCACCGTCCCCGCCGCCGACACCGAGACGGCAATATCCTCGGGCGGCGTTGGATTGGTGGTTGATGCGGTCGGCAAATCAATCTCGATGCCTGCGACCTTGTTATAGGTGGTGGTCATCATCAGAAAAATGATGATGACCAGCAAGACATCAATAAAGGGAATCAGGTTGATCTCGGGCTCATCACGCCCGGTACCCCGGCGAAAATTCATCTGTGGCTCCGGCGATCAGTGACGCTCACCGTGGACCACCTCGACCAGCTTGATCGCCTGCTGTTCCATATCGACCACATATTTATCGATCAGTGCACGGAAGTGCCGCCAGAAGATCAGCGCCGGAATAGCAATCAACAAACCAAAGGTGGTGTTATATAGCGCAACAGAAATACCGTAAGCCAGCTGTTGCGGGTTTCCCGTAGCCGGTGACTGGGCACCGAAAATGTCGATCATGCCGACCAACGTACCCAAGAGACCCAGCAGCGGTGCAATCGATGCAATGGTGCCCAGGGTCGTGAGGTAACGCTCAAGTTGGTGATACACCATACGGCCGGATTCTTCGATGGCCTCACGCATCACCTCGCGGCTGCTATTCTGATTCCGGATACCAGCGGCAAGCACACGGCCTAGCGGTGAGTTTTCTTCGAGCGTATTGAGTCGGGTGGCATCATAACCACCTGCTGCCAGCGTCGAGAGCACACTTTGCAACAGACCCGGCGGCAAAATTTTTACGGCGCGAAGTGAGTACAGGCGTTCAATAATCAGCGCCAAGGCAATCACCGAGGCAATCAGTAATGGCCAGATCGGCCAGCCGGCCGCTTGAATGATCGCAAACACGTTGAGTCAAACCCGTTTTATTCAAAACAGCAGTGTAGCCAGCCCCCCATTTTTGAGCAAGTTCGTGGTGCCTCCCCCAGCATTTCAATGAGTTAGCACATCGCGCTCGTTATCCACAAAAACGGTGGATAAGTTTGTGGATAGCTTGTCATAAAAGTGTCTAAGTCATGCTGGGACAAGCACTTGCTCTACGCTGCTCAAAAAACAGGCTTCGTTTTATTGTTTGTTATTTTTCAATAGGTTACACTACTTTCAATGGGTTTGACGCGGTGACAATCGATCAACCGCATGCTGGGCAAGGCTTCGCTGCATTGCGGTGGAGAAAATTGCCGGATGTCAATAATTTTTCCTGAAAATTTGTTGACTTTCGAAACCGAATTGGCATCAGATTCCCAGCGAAGCACGGTAAAGTACGGCCCATGCCTTACAACACCCGCTTTGATGACATGATGCCAGTCGAGGAACCGCTGCCGGAAGCCGTTTTATCGGTGTCAGATCTCAATGCGGCTGTTCGTGCACAACTGGAAGGGCGCTTCCCTCCCTTATGGGTCGAAGGCGAGATTGCTCAACTGACCATTGCCAGTTCTGGCCACATGTATTTCAGCCTGAAGGATGCCGGCGCCCAGGTGCGCTGTGCCCTTTTCCGCACGCGCGCCGCCCGCCTTGGCTGGCAACCGCGTCAGGGCGACAAAGTCCGTGCCCGAGTACAAGTCACACTTTATGAAGCGCGTGGTGAATTTCAACTGACGGTTGAAACCCTGGTCAAAGGTGGCTTGGGTGCACTCTACGAGCAGTTTCTCAAACTCAAAGCGACTTTCGAAGCCGAAGGCCTTTTTGACCCAGACAACAAACAGCCATTGCCCAGCTTTCCGAGAACCATCGGCATTATTACGAGTCCGCAGGCTGCTGCCCTCCAGGATGTATTGACCACGCTTGAACGACGCGCCCCTTACGCAACCATCATTCTTTACCCGACGCTGGTGCAGGGGATTGAGGCCAAGGCCCAGATTGTTGAGGCGATTGCCAACGCCAATAGGGATGCACGGGCCGATGTACTGTTACTTTGCCGCGGCGGCGGCTCACTCGAGGATCTCTGGAGTTTCAACGAAGCCATCGTCGTCCGCGCCATTGCCGCTAGCACCCTGCCCATCATCTGCGGCGTCGGGCACGAAACAGACACCACGCTGGCCGACCTGGCGGCAGATGTCCGCGCGCCAACTCCAACGGCGGCCGCAGAGCTGGTTGCTCCGGACAAAACCCGACTCATGCAGCAAATTAGCCAACATAGGGCACGCTTACAGCTGGTGGCCTCACGCCGCATCGACGATGCCTGGATGCGCCTAGATAGCTACGGCACTCGTCTACGCAGTCCTGCAGCCCTTCTCGAGCGCCAAGCCGAACGTATAGAACAGCTTGAAACGCGTCTGGGCCTTTGGTCAAAGCGAGCACTTGACCGCCAACAGCGGCATCTGACTGAATTGAGTCTGCGCCTGCAGGCACTAGATCCGAATCAGCCGCTCTTACGGGGCTACGCCCTGATCACCGATGCGAACGGACACCTGGTCGACAGCATTCACAAAGCGCCGCCCGCATCTCACGTGCATTTGCGTCTGGCTGATGGACAATTGGGCGCGGTCGTCGAGTCCGCCACAGCCAATACCTGACACGGTCTTTCGTAAAGCGCTTGCAGGTAGCCGCCGCTCTGTCTAGAATCAAAGATTAAACCAACAATCCCCCAACCCGGAGAATCCATTATGGCTTTTGAATTGCCTGCCCTGCCGTTTGCCAAAGACGCACTCGCCCCGCACATGTCGGCCGAGACCTTTGATTATCACTATGCCAAGCACCATCAAGCGTATGTGACCAACCTCAACAACCTGATTCCGGGTACCGAGTACGAAACCTTGAGCCTGGAAGACATCGTCAAGAAGGCACCGGCCGGTGGTGTTTACAACAACGCAGCACAGGTCTGGAACCACACCTTCTTCTGGAACTGCCTGTCGCCCAACGGCGGTGGTGCACCGAGCGGCGCTCTGGCCGACGCCATCAACAAAAAATGGGGCTCGTTCGACGAGTTCAAAAAGGCTTTCCAGACTTCAGCCGTAGGCAACTTCGGTTCGGGCTGGACGTGGCTTGTTAAAAAGGCTGACGGCAGCGTCGACATCGTCAACATGGGCGCTGCTGGCACCCCGCTGACGACCGGCGACAAAGCGCTGCTGTGCGTCGATGTCTGGGAACATGCTTACTACATCGACTACCGTAATCTGCGTCCGAAGTTCGTCGAAACCTTCCTCGACAAACTGGCTAACTGGAAGTTTGCCGAAGCCAACTTCGCCTGATCTTCCAAGTCGCACTCAAAGCCCGGTCAGTTAATCGCTGACCGGGCTTTTTCAATCCTGGACATGCTCAACCAGTCAGTCGCAACCTATACACCTAGGGGTGTTGATTAAGCGACCCGGGGCAAAAAGACTTCAGTGACTTGCACGGTCTGCCGCGGAAAGCGTGACAGGCCGTAAACAGCACGACGCGCCCACAAGCGAGCTGGCGCAGTCGGATCCTGCTGACAGGCCAGACGATACAGCGGGTGCCGTTGATCAAGAAAAGCCCATTCACGCTGACAGCGTACAAAGCCGCGATGCGTGAATAAAAGAGAACCCAACGCCTGACGTCCTAGGCATTTGAACATCACGGATAACGGACCTCGCGGTACCGCGGGCAACACCGAGTGTGCAACCACGAGCGGCATCTGATCATTGCCCGATAACACCACCGCGCGTACGACAGCCAGTGGGAAGCGCCCGTTACCTTCATCGTTATAGGGCTGCCCCAGAGATTGATGTAATACGCGCACGCTGATGCTGCCGTAACACTGTGCTAGTTTTCGCGTAAGTGACTGCGCTTCAAGCAACCAGGGGCGCAAATGTGCAGGCGGTTTGAGCGCTTTGCCAATGGGGTGCCAATGGCTACCACGCGCCCTGCCTTCCAGGCGGCGCGATTGGCGACGGCGCTCACGCATCATCATGATTTAGTAGGCACCTGCGGGGGCTTTTTCAAGTCCGATGATCGGGGACCCGGCACTGACCCCATGCCTGGCAAACCAGCCGCGATTCGCTTCTAGTGCATACGTTGCATTGCGCGCTGTGCAGTGGTTTGTTTCGGTCTGCGGCGCCATGTCTTCAATGTTGATCACCTGACCCTGCGCATCGATAAAAGCCACCGACAGCGGGATCTTTGTGTTTTTCATCCACATACAAAAGTAGGCGGGTGCCGGATACACAAATAACATGCCGCGTGATTCCGGCATGTCAGCACGGTTCATCAGGCCGAGCGAACGCTCAGCCTTATTACTCGCTACTTCAGCGTCCAGTGTGCCGGAACCTGCCGTTAAACGAATGACGACCGGTAAGGGGGTGGCCGCTGCCGATGCCACAAGCGCCATAACGCCCCACATAACCAACACGACACGTACAAAAGGATTGGCAAGCTTCATGTTGAACGCCCATTCAATTGATTCACTGATATCGGCATTGATGCACCCAGCACCAATGGCTGCCCATCATTCAGTTCGAGTAACTGCACGCCACCCACCGAAACACGCACCAATCGAAGCACCGGCAACCCTACTGCGGCACACATACGCTTTACCTGGCGGTTACGCCCTTCGGTGAGCGTGACCGCCAGCCAGGTGGTCGGAATCGATTTTCGAAAACGAATCGGCGGATTCCTTGGCCACAGGCAACGGGCTTCTACGTCTTCTGGTAGTAAGGTAACGTCGCAAGGGCGCGTTGGCCCATCGTTGAGGAGCGGACCTGCGCGTAAAGCACTTAAGGCCGCTTCATCGGGAATACCTTCCACCTGCGCCCAGTAACATTTAGGGAGCTTGTGGCGTGGTTCAGCAATGCGTGCCTGCAATGCGCCGTTATCCGTCAGCAGTAGGAGGCCTTCACTATCCGCATCCAGCCGCCCTGCCACTCGGTATTCAGGCAATTTCAGATAATCGACGAGACCTTGCCACCGCCCCTCCGGGGTGAATTGGGAGACAACGCCATAAGGTTTATTGAATGCCACCAGCGCCAAAATAGCGATCCGTTCTGCTTATCATCAAGAAAAAGCCCTGCCGATGAACCACCGCAGGGCTTTGGTAAAACGCTGAGTCTCCCCAGCCCATTTGTTAAATGGCAGCGTCGTCGATTTCGCCCGTGCGGATGCGCACCACCTGATCCACTGGTAGGACAAAAATCTTGCCATCACCAATCTTACCGGTACGTGCAGACTTGATGATCGATTCAAGCACAGCCTCAACACGATCGTCCTGAACCACGACTTCCAGACGCACCTTGGGCAGAAAATCAACCACATACTCAGCACCACGATACAACTCGGTGTGACCCTTCTGACGGCCGAACCCACGGACTTCGGTCACAGTGAGGCCTGTGACGCCGATTTCGGACAAACCTTCACGGACTTCGTCCAGTTTAAAAGGCTTGATGATGGCAACGATCTGCTTCATGAGAACTCCATGCGGTCAAATTCAAATTCTTGATAGCCGATAGCTTACCACTCATCCGCGTATCGGTTGGTAATTGGGTAACGCCAATCTTTGCCGAAGCCCCGACGGGTGAGACGAATCCCTACGGGCGACTGACGGCGTTTGTATTCAGAAATACGTAGCAGTCGCACGACGCGACGCACGTCTTCTTCCCGGTAGCCTCGCGCGATGATTTCGCGCGGGCTGATGTCCTGTTCCATGTAGGCCGTCACGATGGCATCCAGCACCTCATAGGGTGGGAGCGAATCCTGATCAGTCTGATCCGGCCGCAGTTCGGCCGAAGGCGGCCGTTCAATAATACGCCAAGGAATAATCTCACGGTCACGGTTGATCCAGCGGCAAACATCGTAGACCTTGGTTTTAAGCAGATCCTTGAGTACCGCAAACCCGCCGGCCATGTCGCCATACAGCGTGCAATAACCGACGGCCATTTCGGATTTATTCCCCGTGGTCAGCACCAGCCAGCCACTCTTATTGGACATGGCCATAAGCAGGTTGCCACGGATGCGGGCCTGCAGGTTCTCTTCGGTGGTATCGGGCGCTTTGCCGACAAAATAAGGGGCCAGCAGCTGTTCATAGATTTGCATGGCGGGCTGGATGTCGACCAACTCGCCTTGGACACCCAGGTTGGCGCACAACGTCCAGGAATCATCAATACTCATCTGTGCCGTGTACGGCGATGGCATGATAATAGGCCGCACACGATCTGCCCCGAGGGCATCGACTGCCACGCATAGCGTCAGGGCTGAATCGATACCGCCAGAAAGACCCAGATAGGCACCGGCAAAGCCATTCTTGGCGAAGTAGTCGCGGACGCCCAACACCATGGCGTCGTAGATCTGTTGATTTAATGCCACGGGAGAAGCCAGTGGCTGTGTACTTTGCCAAGCACCCTGCTCGTCTAGGTCTGCATAGGCCAATGATTCAACAAATTGCGGCAAGCGCATGATCCACTCACCGGCATGGCTCATCAGGCAGGAACCGCCATCAAACACGAGCTCATCCTGACCACCGACCAGATTGCAGTAAACGACGGACATGCCAGTTTGGGCAACGCGTTGCGCCAGTATGGCCTGACGATCAATCGTTTTATCGAGATGGTAAGGCGAGGCATTGAGCACCAGCAGCACTTCTGCACCAGCATCTCTGGCCTGACGCGCCGGGCCGTCAAACCAGATGTCCTCACAGATCGCCAGTCCGAAGCGGACACCGGCATAATCAAAAGTGATAGTGTCATTACCCGGTGTGAAGTAACGTAATTCGTCAAATACCTCATACTGCGGCAGGTGCTGCTTGCGATAGGTACCTAAACGCTTACCTTGCAGCAGAACGGTTGCCGCATTGTAGCGATGGGACCCGGCCTGTTCCGGATGCCCCACGACAATGGCCATATCGAGATCAGTCGTTTCTTTGGCCAACTCGACGAGCGCCAGATCCACGGAACGATAGAAATCAGGGCGCAGTAGCAGATCTTCCGGCGGATAACCACAGAGACTCAGTTCAGGCGTGAGCAGGACATCCGTGCCCTCGGCTTCTGCCCGCCGGGCAATGTCGGTGATCCGGCGGACATTGCCCGCCAGATCACCAAGCACACTATTCATCTGAGCAACTGCGATCCGCATACTGGTTCCTGCTTCTATCACAAACAAATAACATCAAAAAAATGGCCCTGACCAAAGTCAGGGCCATGGTACGGCTTAGGCTTTAATTACTTACCAGCTTTGGCACGCTCAACGCCCGAGGTGATCTCGGCCTTGGCAGCAGCGGCATCTTTCCAGCCTTTGACCTTCACCCACTTGCCGGCTTCCAGATCTTTGTAGTGCTCGAAGAAGTGAGTGATCTGCTTGATCAGCAGTTCTGGCAGGTCGTCGGTACTCTGAACCTTGTCGTAGATACCCGTCAGTTTGGAAACCGGTACGGCAACCAGCTTGGCATCTTCACCAGCTTCGTCTTCCATGGCCAGCATGCCGACAGCGCGGCAGCGGATGACCACGCCCGGCGGCAGCGGGTACGGCGAAACAACCAGCACGTCTACGGGGTCACCATCTTCCGACAGAGTCGATGGAATGAAGCCGTAGTTGCAGGGATAGTGCATCGGCGTGGCGATGAAGCGATCAACAAATACAGCGCCGGAATCCTTGTCCAGTTCGTACTTGATGCCGGGGGCGTTGGCCGAGATCTCGATAACGACGTTGAAATCGTTCGGGACATCCTTGCCGATGGAAATGTTATCGATGTTCATGTCTTCTCCCATTTTGGTGTGGTTGTATGAACGTGCGGTTGTACACGCCCGGAATTGCAACAAACCGGAAAATTATAGCCTCTGATCAGTCTTTTTGCTGCTTACGGCGCAATAAGAGTGAATTTCCGACGACGGAAATCGATGAGCACGCCATCGCAGCACCGGCAATCACCGGGCTGAGCGCACCACTCATGGCCAGCGGAATTGCCAACACGTTGTAAATAAAGGCTAAAAACAGATTCTGCCGGATCTTGGACAACGTGCGACGCGACAAACTAATGGCTTCGGGAACACCGATCAGCCGGTTATGCATGAGCACGATGCCGGCGCTTTCCATGGCGATATCCATGCCGCTACCCATAGCTACGCCGACAGAAGCTGCCGCTAACGCCGGCGCATCGTTAATGCCATCGCCCACCATGATCACGCCTGCCGGGCGATCTTTCATGAGCTGGCCAACAACACCCGCCTTACCGGCCGGCATAACGCCAGCGTGAATGTCGTTAATACCGAGTTGCGCTGCCACAACCCGCGCCGCTTCTGGCTGATCCCCGGTCAACATCACCGGTGTCAGCCCCTGCCTATTGAGCCGCTTAATGGCTTCGATCGCATCCGGGCGCAACGTGTCGGCAAAAGCCAGCAAAGCGGTAGGCTGTCCAGCTTGCGTGACCACCGAGAGACTCTTGCCCTCGCCCATGAGCTGTGCGGCAGTGGTAGCGATGGTGTCGCCCTCACCTTGCACAAAATGATCATCCCAGCGCTCGACGCCATAGCGTACACCATCGATCTGGCCGAAGACGCCGACCCCGGCCTCTGTGCGGAAGTCACTCACAATAGGCAAGGCGCTGATAGCTGACTCATCAGCGGCGGCACGCACGGCATGAGCAATGGGGTGCGCCGAGCCAGCTTCGAGCGCTGCCGCGAGCGCGAGCACCTGCGTCCGATCAATGGCGCCCGCCGACAGGTTAGCCACGTCGGTGAGCCGCACCTGGCCTTGCGTGAGTGTACCCGTCTTGTCGAAAACGACAGCCGTCGCCGAGGCAGCACGCTGCAAGGCATCGGCGTCGCGCACCAGAACCCCTTGGCGGGCACCCTCGCCAATGCCGACCATGATGGCCGTGGGCGTTGCCAAACCCAGCGCACAAGGACACGAGATAACAAGCACGGCAACGGCACGCACCAGCCCCGTCTGCCAATCGTTGAGGAACAGTCCACCGTAAAGCAATGTGACAAGCGCAATCAACACGACCACCGGTACAAACCAGGCTGAGACGCGATCGACCAATGCCTGCACGGGCGCGCGTGAACCCTGTGCCTGTGAAACCAGCCGGGCAATGCCCGCCAGCACCGTCGAGCGCCCTACGCCCGTAACACGGCAGACCAGGACGCCATCGCCATTGAGGGTACCAGCGTAGACTTTGTCGCCCTCGCTCTTTTCTACGGGCACCGGCTCACCGGTGAGCATGGCTTCACTGACGGCCGATTGCCCGGCAACCACCACGCCATCCACGGGCACAGATTCGCCACTCATAATGCGAACCTGATCGCCAGGGCGAATATCGGTAAGCGGCACGCTAACAAACTCGCCGGCGGCAGTTTGCTGCCACGCTGTCTTGGGTGCCAGATGCAACAACCGTGTAATCGCCGATGCGCTCGATTGTTTGGCACGATGCTCCAGAATCTTGCCGGCCATAACCAACGTAATGACAACGACCGAGGCTTCGAAGTACACATCCCCTGGGGTATCGGTCCACCAAAGAATCAGGGAATATAGATAAGCCGCCAGCGTGCCCAAACTGATCAGCACATCCATATTGGATGTGCGCAGCTTGAGCGCATGCCAGGCACCCCGATAAAACGGCCAGGCGACCCACACTTGCACTGGTGTGGCTAAAATCAACTGCCAGGTGGCAGACAAATGGTCGTGCATGCCGAGTAAACCAAGCGGCATTTGCAACACCAGAGGCAAAGCACAGAGCACGGCTAACCAGAAACGGGCACGACCGAGCTTATCGTTTTCAGTTGTCGTGACCTCAAGATCATCACGAATTTCTGTAGCACCGTAGCCGGCAGCCTTGATGGTGTCGATGATCTGTGCAACCGCCACATGATCTGGCGCGCGAACGATGGCTTCTTCCGTCGCAAAGTTCACTTCGGCAGACACATCCCGGATCTGCTCAAGGGCTTTACGTGCCGTATTGGCACAGTTAGCACAACGTAGGCCGGTGATTTTAAAGATGTGTTCGGTGGTGTGCATAATTAGGCACCCATGTTTTTCAGTTGCGGGGCAATCAGTAGGAACAAACCATACGCCCCCCAAGCGGCCACGAGCAAGCCAGCCAGCCAACGAACGGAAGATTGCCGCAGTTGCTGCAACGTACCGGCACCAACCCAACCTGCTAGCAGAAGGTTGGGTAACGTACCCAGTGCAAAAGCCGCCATCCACAATCCACCCTGCACAGGTGAGCCGATGGCAAAAGCCGTAGCCAGGGCGCTATAGACCAAACCGCAGGGCAACAACCCCCAGAGCAGGCCAATACCAAACGCACGCGGCACGGTGTTCACAGGAAAGAGCCGACGACTCAACGGTTCGACATGGCGCCAGAGGTGTTGACCACCACGCTCGAGCGGGCGAACCAGCCAGGGCAAACCGAGCAGATACAAGCCCATCCCGATCAATAGCAGATTCGCCATTGCGTAGAGCAGCGAGGGCGCCACTCCCAAAGCCCGGAGCCCAAACTGACCGAGCGCCCCAGCAAGTAGACCAAGCACGATGTAGGTGAGACAACGTCCGAGGTTATACGCCAGCAAAACGGACGAACGACTCGTCTGGGGTGCGGAAAGTGTCAACGCACTAACGATACCGCCGCACATACCTAAACAATGCACACCTCCCAGCCAGCCAATGGCAATCGCGGAGAGAAGGGTCAATTCAGGCATTGCCGTGTCAGATCACACGCGAATAACGTTGCCGCCCTTCCGGGGCTTTTTTCCGGTCAGCCTGGAGATAAGCATCAAAAGCCATGGCTAGGATGCGCACAAGCAAACGCCCCTTGGGCATAACGTCAATACGCGCCGCGCTGATCTGCAACAGACCCGCCTCGGCCAATGGCTGCAGTTGTTCGAGCGCATCGGCAAAGTAACTGGCAAAGTCGATAGACCAGGTCTTGGAGACCTCAACGAAATCAAGGCCGAAGTGGCACATCAGCTCCTGAATCACGGCGCGGCGCAGTTCGTCGTCGCCATTCATCCGGTAACCGCGACGCACCGGCAGATGCCCCGCATCCAGATCACCATAATAGTCATCCAATGTTTTAGCATTTTGCGCATACACCGGTCCAACCTTGGCGATGGCCGATACGCCAAAGGCCAGCAGATCAAGTTCGGCATGCGTCGAATAGCCCTGGAAGTTACGATGCAGCTTTCCCGCTTTTTGCGCCAGCGCCAGTTCGTCATCCGGTCGGGCAAAGTGATCCATCCCGATGAAGACGTAACCAGCGTCAACCAGCGTTTCAACCGCCATGGCCATAAGCGACAGTTTTTCTTCGGCTTTAGGCAACTCGTCGTCGTGAATCCGGCGTTGCGGCATAAAGATCTGCGGCAGGTGGGCATAGCTGTACAGCGCAATCCGATCCGGCAGTAAGCTGAGCGTTTTCTCCAGCGTTGCCCGAAAGCCCTCCAGGGTCTGACGTGGCAGCCCATAGATCAGGTCAACCGAAACGGATTTAAAACCCGCGTCACGGGCAGCGAGCAGCACATCACGCGTCTGTTCGAACGTTTGACGCCGGTTCACGGCCTCTTGAACCTGCGGATCAAAATCCTGAATCCCGAGACTCATCCGGTTAAAGCCCATTTCAGCGAGCAGATGGGCGCGCCGAGGATCCACAGAACGAGGATCTATCTCGATCGAATACTCACCGTCCGGCAAGAACTCAAAGCGGTTACGCAGAATTCCCATCAATCGCATCATTTCCTCGTCCGAGAGGAACGTTGGCGTACCCCCCCCCCAGTGCAACTGGGCTACCTGCCTAGAGCCAGCCAACGATGCCAGCTGCATATCAACTTCACGCTCCAGGTAATCCAGATACCGCGAGGATTTATTGTGATCCTTGGTGATGACCTTGTTACACCCGCAGTAATAGCAGACCGTGCTACAGAACGGGAGATGGACATATAATGAAAGCGGTTGGTCAGAAGCGGGACGCTGTTGTAATGCATCAACCAGCAACTGATGCCCGGGATCAGATTCAAACCGGTCAGCCGTTGGATACGATGTATAACGGGGTCCGCTGATGTCAAAACGACGACAGAGATCCCGATCTACCAGAGAAATAGTTGAATTGTTCATAGCACAATTATATGTCCACAAAGCAAGAACAACAGAAACCTCGGAGTGATTCGTGCACGAATGATCCGTTAGGGCTCGTGGCTGAAGCCAAGGCGCACTGCCAGCACTGTGACATGCATCCCGTTTGCCACCCGTCCTCACTCAATGCAACGCAGCTAGAATCTCTGGAGCAGTGGTTCCCGACTAGACGCCGACTCAAGCGGGGTGAGGCACTCTATGAGGTCGGCGAACCGTTCAATGCAATCTATGCCGTACGTAGCGGTTTTTTCAAGACCCTGTTGCCTAGCCAACAGCAACGTGACCAGATTACCGGCTTTCAAATGACGGGTGAAATTCTTGGTCTAGACGGTATTGGCAGTGGCTTTCATGCCTGCCAGGCGATCGCGCTGGAAGGCAGCGAGGTATGCATGATGCCCTACGGTAGCGTGGATGAATTAGCCAGCAACCTCCCAACGCTGCATGCCCACCTGAATAAACTGATGAGCCAACGGATCGTTCAGGATCAAACCGCATTTCAGGTTCTGGCCAACCTCCGCTCCGAGTCCCGTCTTGCCGCTTTTCTAATTGATCTGGGTAAACGTTTCGCGGCACTGGGTTACTCCCCAAACTCATTCGTTTTAAGAATGACACGGGAAGAGATCGGCAGTTATCTGGGGCTCTCACTGGAAACCGTTTCGCGACTCTTCTCTCGCTTCCAAGAAGATGGCTTGGTTGATGTTCAAACGCGCCACCTTCACGTGACCAACCCTGAAGCACTGGCCCTTATTGCTTCTGGCAAACACCCTCACTAGGATGAATTACCATGTTCAAGCATCTGCTCATACCCATTGATGGTTCCGAGCTGTCACTCATGGCCGTTCGCAAAGGCGCTGAATTCGCCAGCGAAATTCGGGCCTCAGTGACATTACTCTTCGTCAAACCCGAATATCCCGTTAGCTACTACGGTGACGGTGCCATGATTGACCCCACCACCCCGGAAGAATTCGGCAAACTGACCAACACCATTGCCCATCGCAACCTTAAGTCCGCTGAAGAAATCTGTGCCGCAGCCGGAGTTACCACAACAACAGTCACTGAAACCAGCGACGTGCCTTATGACGTGATCATCAGCAAGGCCGAGCAGAAACAGTGCGATCTGATCTTTATGGCATCACATGGACGTCGGGGCATTACCGGCTTGTTGCTGGGTAGCGAAACCCAGAAGGTACTGACCCACTCGAAAATCCCGGTTCTGGTTTATCGCTAATACACTGAACGCATAACGAAAAAGCCCGGCACAGTTTCAACTGGCCGGGCTTTTCATTCCTAAAGTATCGCGTTAATAACGGGCATCTTTGGGTTTTTCACCGTTAGGCCAATCGTTCAGTTTTTCAGGAAAATCCGGTCGCTTGATATGGGAGAAATACTCAGCAACATCAACAGCTTCCTGATCCGAAAGGCCGCCGTGACCCAATGGGAATTTGGTTGAGTGCCCCATTGGCATATTGCTCTTTATGAACGCCGCTGCTGTGTATGTCCGCGCCATACCTGCCCCGATGTTGAACGAGTCCTCTCCCCAAACCGCTGGGAAGATATAGGAACCATCAGGTTTCTGAACGCCTTGCCCATTGCTACCATGGCAAACGGCGCATTGTGCGTCATAGATTTTCTTGCCATTTTTTGCATCGGGAATAATTGAATTATCCATCTTACCAATACCCCGACCCGGTATTTTTTCGTCCATCTTGTACCCGTTGTTCATCCACTTGAAATAAGAAACCATGGCCTGCATTTCTTTGGATTTTTTAGGAACAGGCTTGCCGTTCATAGATCGTTTGAAGCAACCATTGATTCGATCTTGCAAATCAATTTCGCGCCCTGCCCGTGCGGCATAACGAGGGAACTGCGCAGCAACGCCAACAAATGGCGATGCTTTAGCCACCGTTCCCCCATTTAAATGACAGCTACTGCAATTCAGCCCATTACCGACGTTATCCGGCAGCAACGCTTTAGTTTCGGTCATTAAGCGCATGCCATAAATAACCTGGTCGGCGTTTGCAGTCTCCAACATTGAGGAAAACCTTGGTGTTGAAAACTTAGTCAGTTCCGGCTTCGACAAATCAAGTTGATCACGCACTTTTTTCACCTGGGTAGCATTAACGTGTGTCGCCTGATTGCCCCAAGTTGTCCTCATGAATGTGATGATGTCTGCAAGTTCGTCATCAGTTAGATGGCCAAATTCCGGCATGCCAACAACTCGTGGCTTATCTTTGGTCGATGCTGACTTCCAACCGCTAATAGTGACGTGAATGGCGGAAGTAGGATCATCCGACAGAATTGACCTGTTCCCAGCGAGGGGTGGGAATAACCCCGGCACACCTAAGCCATCTTTACGGTGACAAGTCGCGCAAAACTGGTCGTAACCAAGACCGCCTGGCGTCTTGTATAGCTTATCCCCAGCGGCTTGGGCCACAAAAGCAGATTTAGCCGCCAGGCTTTCCTTATTAGCGTTTGACGGCAAGGACTTAAGATAAACAGCAATCGCTTTCAGGTCAGAGTCCGTAAAATGCTGTGTACTTAATCCGATCACTTCAGTCATCGTCCCGAATGCTGTCGCATGTTTGTTCTGACCAGTTTTTAGAAATTCAACGATGTCAGACTCTGTCCAAATATCTCTAAGGCTTACCGCATGCCACGCATCCACAGTGGAGCCTGCAAGAAATAACTGGCCGTCTTTTCCGGATTGAGCCATGGCCTTTTCCTGGAACGCCAAACCCCGCGGCGTATGACATGAGCCACAATGGCCTAGGCCTTGTACGATATAAGCGCCACGGTTCCAGGCCTCACCTTTGGATTTATCTTCCACAAATTTGCTTTGATCCAAAAACAACTTGTTCCATATTGAAAGGCCCCAACGCATGCTGAAGGGCCATTTCATATCATTGGGCTGATTCGACTGTTCAACGGCCTCAACACCTTGCATCATGTATGCGTAAAGCGCACGCATGTCTTCGTTAGACATCTTCGCGTAAGACGGATAGGGCATCGCCGGATAGAGATTGTGGCCATCAGAGGCAACGCCTTGGCGCATTGCACGATCAAACTGTTCAAATGAATAACTCCCGATGCCAGTTTTTTTATCCGGGGTTATGTTTGTCGAATAAAGCTTTCCAAACGGTGTTTTGAGCTCTAAACCACCCGCCATGGGTTTACCACCGGCTTTTGTATGACATGCAACGCAGTCACCCAAGGTAGACAGATAGGCACCTCGCTTTACTTGATCTGCCTGGCTTGCTTGAAGCTGTGGAGAGGCGGCATTGGCACTCCCGTACAAGAGGAATACGGCCAAGAAAGCCGTTAAACGATAGATTTTCATTACTGACCTCATATTTTTGGTAGGCCGATGTTACTATCGTTATTTGTATATTGTTAGGCAGCCGACCAACAGCAGCAATCTTTTTTGCATTTTTTTGACATATATCAAACAAAAGGAATAGACATGAAAACTGCACACGACCTCGTTCTTGAAGCTAAGCAGCATATTCATGAGATATCGCTGGAGAATGCACTTTCTGCATTAGCTGCAAAACCCTTGGTACTCGACGTCAGAGAACCTGAGGAGTACCAACTTGGCCACTTGCCATCGGCCACCAACATTCCCAGAGGCATTCTGGAATTCCGCATGAGCCAGGAACCCACGCTGACGGATCGCCATCGAGAAATTCTCATTTACTGCAAAACAAGCGGCCGAGCTGCACTTGCAGCTGAAGCCCTACAAAAGCTCGGTTTTTCAAACGTCAGAAGTATTGCCGGCGGATTTGATGCGTGGTGTGCATCTGGCCTACCGACTGAAACACCAAAATCACTATCGTTCGAATAATTAACTGTTTTTGACGCGCCGCGGTAACCAGGGCAAAGGAGCAGCGGCGCTGCCCCTTTGCCCTGGTATGCAGCCGCACACATAAAGATTTCAATATGTTGACGCACGTCAATATACTTTCTTGTGTATTGACGTACAATCGGTACATCTATTCATATAGTGTGACCGTCATGAAACATCTGATATTTCGTGTTGCGTTAAGTTTGGCTATCTCGTTAAGCGTTTTCGCTAGTAGCCACACCATACAAGCAGCACCAGCCTTAACAACGACCAGTACTATTGATGCGTCTTTTGTAGGCAATAGCAAACTACCTGCATCAACAACCGATCACAGTACCCTACCCGCACTCAAAGGGCCTTTCAAAACAGGTCCTGATGTCACCAAGGCCTGCCTGCAATGTCATAACATGGCGGGCCATCAAGTAATGGAAAGCATCCACTGGAAGTGGGAAGCGGTGAATCCGCAGGATGGCAGAAAGCTTGGCAAGCAGCATGCTGCTAACAACTTCTGTGGCTCCATACTGTCTAACGAGCCCCGTTGTACCAGTTGCCATGCCGGTTATAACTGGAAAGATAAGAATTACGACTTTTCCAATCAGGACAACGTAGACTGCCTAGCCTGCCACGATACGACAGGCACCTATAAGAAGATTGCAACAGATGCCGGACACCCCCTGTACGAGCCGCGTGAACTCCCTAAAGGCAGTGGCAAGATTGCCCAACCGCCTGATCTGACCAAAATTGCCCAGCACGTGGGCAAACCGGGCCGCAAGAATTGCGGCGCCTGCCATTTCAATGGTGGCGGTGGCGATGCCGTCAAACATGGCGATCTCGACACCTCTTTGATCAAACCTGCCCGAAAGCTTGATGTGCACATGTCCCCTGAAGGGGCCAACATGACTTGCGCTGATTGCCACACCTTCAACAAGCATCAGGTGTCTGGCAGCCGTTATACAACCAAGGCAAAAGATCCACATGGGATGGATACCCCCATCGGGGATGACAAAAACCGTGCAACTTGCGAGTCCTGTCACGGCAACTCACCGCACAAGGAAACCGTCGTTAACAATCACACCAACCGTGTTGCCTGCCAGACATGTCACATACCCGCATTCGCCCGTGGCGGTATTGGCACAAAAACCCTCTGGGATTGGTCAACCGCCGGTAAACGTGATGCAGACGGTAAGCCTTTGTTCATCAAGGATGACCATGGTCACATGATCTACTCTGCGGAAAAAGGTGACTTCAAATATGGCGAGAACGTCATACCCACCTATAAATGGTACAACGGCACCGTAAAACAGGTGACGATTACCGACAAGATTGATGACACGAAAATCCTTGATCTAAATGCCGTTGAAGGCTCGGCCAACGACCCCAAGGCGCGCATCTGGCCATTTAAGGTGATGGTCGGCAAGCAACCTTACGATGTCGTCAACAAGACGTTGATTGTGAACCATGTCTATGGGAAGGATGACACCTCCTTCTGGGAAAACTTCGACTACGACAAATCGATTAAAGCCGGCATGGAATATGCCGATCTCCCGTATAGCGGCAAGTATGGCTTTATCGAAACCCGTATGAACTGGTTTATCACGCATATGGTGGCACCGAAGGAAGATGTGGTGAAGTGCGCCGAGTGTCACTCGAGAAACCCGGACAACCGTCTTGCAGAAATCAAGGACATTTATATACCAGGACGAGATTACAACCCGATCATTGACACCCTAGGCTGGCTGGCCGTAGCCGGTTCAATTGGTGCAGGTGCATTCCACGGCACTGTTCGCTATATCAGCCGCCGCCGTAAGGACAAAAACCATGACTAATCAACAACCCAGAATTTACATTTATAAACGGTACGAGCGATTCTGGCACTGGTCTCAGGCATTATTGGTGATTGCCATGATGATTACCGGCTTTGAAATTCACGGTACATATTCCCTACTGGGATTCGGCAAGGCTGTTCAAATCCATACGATGGCAGCCTGGGCACTAATTACCTTGTGGGCATTTACGATCTTCTGGCAATTCACAACAGGAGAGTGGAAGCAGTACAAGCCATCGCTGAAGAATGTGACTG
>JACCDN010528224.1_pt1 | contig 21799 bp, 20 predicted proteins | sample 7441691 | NCBI WGS metagenome assembly JACCDN01 (sample SAMN15323439, study PRJNA562643) | freshwater metagenome | isolation source: river surface water | place: USA:Blue River Watershed | collected 2017-08-16 | reverse complement strand
TTCGCTGCAACTCAGACCTTAGCTCAATATAATTGTATATTTCTCCATTGAAAACAATTGAATATCGACCATCGCGTGTATGCATTGGTTGATTCGCACTATCAGACAAGTCGATAACTGAAAGTCGTGAATGCCCCAATAAAACTGAACCAGTTTTAACTTCCAAACGTTCAAACCCACGATGATTTGGACCGCGATGTCTTAAACTATATAAAGCAGATTCAATTTGTGTATTTGATCTTTGATCAAATTTTGGCCAATATCCACCGGCTATTCCACACATAACATCAACACCTTTTATCTTTCGAAAGAGCAATCATATAATCCTCTTTTATTTGATTGGCAATTTTAATTGGGTCATGCCATTTTTCAACAAATAAACGACTTCGTACTCCAAGACTTATTAATTCAGCTCTTGGCATCTCAAGCACTTGCTTTAAAACAGATTTAATATTTGATGGATTTACATTTATCACGGGCAAATCTGCCCTCATCTCATTGTCTATAAAGTGTAGATCAGACTCTCTAATATACGCTAATACAGGTTTACCTAGCGCCATTAATTCAACTGCCAAGCCCCCATACCATCCTGCAAATAATTGATCTACTAGAATATCTGCACTTGCATAGATTTTTTTTGCATTTGCATTTGACATCCCCTCCACAAGCAACAACTCAAAGTCATAACCTCTAGCCTTCAGCTCATTCAAGGCCGTCAAAATAAGGTCTGTACCTTTAACCTTTCTATGGCTCGGGGCATGCAATATACGTAAAGACCCAGAGTGCGCTTGTGAGTATATGGGTAACCACTCATTGAGAAACACATGTCCATACGGAACAAAGCGAGAACGGACTGGTAACACGTTTAGCAAATCAGGATTAACGGAATAAATACCGTTCGCAATTTCAGAAAATCGAGATATACTGGCTCGCTTGAAATCATCTGAAGCACGGCTGTAATATCCAGGTTCAACACGATTAGCAAATGTAATTGCGTAGTTACTCAAACAATAATCACCTTGCCGTGCATCATCCCCCTGAAAAGTCACAAATACAGTTTTGCCAAGCAATTTCAAATATGCCAACTCAATGCGTTGCAAACCCCGTAAATAAACAGAATAGATTTGTCGTATCCATCCTCTAAGTCCTTGAGTGCACCCAAATTCCACAGCATATGCACTTGCAATAGTTGTCCCAGAATTATAGTGAATTACATCATAACGGGGCAATTCAAAAAAAATAGCCCAAACACGCCTAATCTCCCTCCAAACTATGCGAGTTCCAGGCGAGTGAAGAACAATATCTGCTTTGTAAGCGAGGTAGTTTTGTGTTACTACCATAGATACACTTTCCATCCCCAACATGTGCAATGCACGGCTTAACGCCTGTGGATTACCACCAGTCGATGATGGAGCATGTAAAATTCGAATACTCATATTATATTTAACTCACCTATACCTTGCAACAATTTAATCTTCGGCACAGTTAACGCCTCTTGCATCGCCTCAATATTCGCAATAAGATGACGCGGCGCGATTTCTTCAGTATTGAAAATTGGATCACGCCCAACGACTTTACCAATAATATTGGCAATTTCGCGTATAGACAATATCTCCGCACCAGCAACATTAAAAGTGTGGCTGCCATTTAGTTTCATAGAAGCCTCCAAAGCATCAACCGCATCAGTCACGTGTATTGGATTGATTCGAATCCCATGCTCACCTTGGAGATTTATTGACAGACCTTGTTTTATATTATCGACAAGGCGAGGCATTAACATAGTGCGTTTTTGACCTGCTCCATAAATAAAAAAGAATCTTAATACCGAGATATTCATATAAGGAGCGTAATTTTGAGCAAGAACTTCTGCACATAATTTACTTGCCAAATAATAACCTAATCTACCATGCTGCGATATTGGTTCATTTTCCTTAAATGCCTCCTCTCCAGCACCGTAAATCCCACCGGAGGAAGCCAAAACAAATGATCTCACTTCCGAACAACGCGCATAATTTAACAGTCTAGCCGTCGAGCCAACATTCACATCGAATACATCCATAGCCTTGCTAGGAAAGTCTCTAAACATAGAAGACTGAGCCAAATGTAAAATCACATCAATTTTGCGTGGTAGAAAATTAATTCCAGATGGCTCTGCTAAATCAAGAACATGATAAATTACTGTCGGCAAAGGAATGAGTGGTAACGCCCGAACGACAGCGTGAACTTCATATCGACTAGCAAGATGCATTACTGCCTTCGACCCAAGTAGCCCACCAGCTCCAGTAATAAGAATTTTCATCTTTATATTTAAATGAGGTTGATTATAGCCAACTTATAGATTATTTGGCACACCTATTAATGGCTGAAAAATTGATGAAAAAATAGAAGAAATTCTTTTTATTGAATGATGCTTTTCGACATAATTCGGCCCCCTCGCTCCAGCAATACTTAATTCGACACGATTTAAATAAAGTTTCCGTAAAACGTTCTTTAAAGTAGAAAAATCAGCACGTATAATTGGAATTTCGTCAATTTCATCTAGCAAACCAGCACCGACATATAGTTCACCAAGATCATCGCGTAAGTGACATACTACAGGTTTACCTAAAGCCATTGCTTCGATAGCAAACATAGCATACCACCCAATTATAAGCTGATCAATTACTAGATCACATTCTTTGATAAGCTCTTGCACCTTCGCATTACTAACACGCTCCACAAGAATTAGTTCGATATCAAGCCCCTCTAAAATAAGCTCTTCGATAGCTTTTGTTACGTGTCTTGTCCCTTTAATTTCTCTATGATTAGGAGCATGCAATACGCGTAAACGACGAGATGTAGAGGAGGCCTTCACAGGACTATAGTTTGCTAATTCAATGGAAAGAAAACTTATTACAAGCGTATCCCAGTGATACATGTAGTCTACGCACTCACAACCAGCAACCATATGATCAGCATAGGATGTCCATACATCAATCATTGATTGAATATGACGATGACGAACCTTATGCTGAGGATAATCCATCGCAATTGCATGTTTAAAGAGTAAATTTTGTGAGCGACTCATGACTTGCACGTCCGAACCGTATGTTAATACTACAGCTTTAACATTGGCCAACCTATATAAATGTGGTTCAATCCTCCATAAAAATGCAGTTCCCAACCCTAAAGCCCCACCATCAAAATAGACTATTATGGCTCGATACCGAAATATAGACCTGACAAAAATAATTAAATTCAAAAAAAGCAACCGAGTAAATCGATTTAAAGCCACCCAATGCAGATCAAATCTAACATCGAAGTCACTTGTGATATACCAGACCTGCGAAACATACGTCTCCGCTGTATAACCACATTGCACCAAGGCTCTTTTATGATAGATATTATTAATTAGTGGGTATGGCCCCAATCCTACATCAATTTTTTTTCGCGAAACACGCGCAACTAACGCCAATAAAATCAGCAAAGGCAGGCATAAAGCCTCGTAAAAAAAACGAAGGCCATAATAAATATTTCGCACAAGGTTACTTCACTTTCTATCAATTCCATGCATTAAAGTTTTCAAACGAATGGCTGGTAATGCCATGAACATGCATAGAAATAAAATTAAAAATTTAACAAGGCTCATAACCACACTGAATTCGTTAGCTTGAAGAATTATAGAAGCACAAAGAAGCAAAGCACCAATAATACAGAGCCACAATAACTTCCCAATAGCATACGGTATAGGATATACCATATTAGAGCATATTAAATAACCTGCAGTCAAAATAATGTGAGACACCAATGTTGCCCAAGCCGCCCCTGAAGCACCAAAACTAGGTATAAGTAACAAGTTTAGCGCGGCATTAATAGCTGCCGCCATCCAGACTAAATATATGAACCAATGTGATTTCAAAGCAAGAGAAATACCGACTGCAGTAATCTGCTGGGAGCCTTGAGCAATAACACAAAATGTAAGAATAGCCAATGGTATTGCCGCCGCTGCAAACTCAACAGGAAGTAATATGGCAACCAATTCCCCCGAAAAAAGGGCGACCCCTCCTCCGATAAAAAGTAATATTGTTATAAGTAAATTCAATAACTCTGAATACATTTGCCGAAATCGCATGGGATAATCGCTACGTAATTTCACTGCGTATGGACTCCAAGCAGTACCGAATGCCTGCGTAACAAAACTCACCAAGACCGAGATACGAAATGCCGCCGAATATAAGCCAACTTCATTTGGACTATTCATGCTAATTAGCATCCATCTGTCAAGGGATGAAAATATCCAAAAAGCAGCTTCAGTAAGAATGAATGGACTTCCGAACGTAAATAGTCGCCCTCCCCAGGATCGGTCTATTTTCATAGTTAAATCTTGCTTTATCAAGAATAAACCTATTGGAAAAGAAACTAGCAATACCAGTGCTTGCGCAAGCAATACACCGTCAACTCCAGCATTCAGAACTACTGCAGCCACTGCGGCCGCGACAGCCGAAGAAGCTCGTGTAAAGAATGAATATCCAATAAATTTCCACCTCGCGAAATGAAGCCGTATCACATCTTGTATATACTGCGTCCACGTAGTTAACGGAAAAAGTAGCATTAAACCCAATATACCCATGGAAGTAAGGCCCGCATTATTTAAAAACAATTCGACCTTGGGGTAAAATATATAAAATAATAGCGCAAGTACAAGACCAAGAGATACAACAATAAGTAAACCAATGGTTACCAAATTCGGACGAGCCGATTTTATCGTCAGAGGATCCCAATAAAATCTTTGCACAGCATTGTTCATTCCACACCGCGCGATTACCCCCCCCAAGGCAACAAGTGTTAACGCCAGCTCTAAGAGCCCGAAACCACTTACAGATAATGCGTTAGCAACAAAAGGAAAAACACAAAATGCGACCACACGGGAAAGTGCATCACCTACCGCATAGATGCTACTATCTTTTAATAGCTTACTTAAAATATTGCCAGCCACACTACCCCTACGAAAGATCTTTATCTTCAAACCAACTGTTTAAATATTAGTTAGCTTCTGAATTTATATATTTCTCATAAGAATACCTTAGTATATCGCGATAATAGAACAAATCCGGCTCCGCTTGAACGCCAACTGGAATTATGTTTCTACATTTTTTTTCTGAAATAAAATTTCTCATTTCCGAAATAATTTTCGCATTTTTAATGGTTGGAGCGGGGAATCCACTCGGCAACTTTTTCAAGTCGGAAAATACCACCGAACTTCTACATAGAACACCCATGATCTCTAATTCATCCAACAATTTTGCAGTCATTTTCTCAGGAGTCATATCGCAAGCGTGAGGGAAAATTGCCTCAACGCACAGCGAGAAGTAATTATTATTAAGTCCTGGAATTTCCTGGCTGTAATTAGCTGGATTACTAATTCGAAATGCATTTCCATTCTCAAGATAAGAATAGAAAAAGTATAAATCTGCCATCTTGGGCTTATCGATAGAGGCCAAATTTAAAATCCATGTTTGTGGCGGTAAATCAGCGTGAGAAATACACGATTTTTCACCACCCAAAGCAAAATACAGAGATGGTAGAGCCGCAGTCCATAGGCATTGATTTATATCATTGATCTGATAATGTGCACCATTTTGTTCAAAAGAAATAGATTCAACTTTGTTTTCTTTGGTATCCAAATTAACTATTTTTGAGTTTAAAAAAATTGCCCCCCCATTTTTTACTATATCAGAGGCAAGTCCATTAATGACCTTTTGCATACCGAACTTTTTAGGATAATAGCTTTTTAAACCTGACTCATAAATCGAGGGAAGTCTCTTCTGCTCCGGATAGCCCAACCGCGCTCGAAGCAAATCCGACGCCATTAAATCTGGCATATTTTTTTCATCAAATAAAACTACTCTATGAAATGGCGTTAATGTTGAGGCTAACTTTTGCAAATCACTAACAGGATAACCGTATTTTCTTTCCACTATAGGCGTTATAACTTTCTCAAAGATTTGCCGTCCGAATTTATTGCAAATAATTTTCTCAAAAGAGATTTCATTTGAATCAATCTTCAACTCATCATTCAGTCCGTCTAGCATTCCACCAAACAACGAATTTCGATCCTCGTGGCACCTAAGATCCAAAAATGCAGTATTTAACTGAAGTCTGCCATTGAAGAATAGACCAGCTATCTCACGTTTATACCCCGTCAAGTCTTGCCATTCGTTTTCATGCAGACTTGATCTAATGGTATTTTCTACGTCAATGACTCCAGTATCTTGAAAAACATGAACACCATAGTCAAACGTTCCATATTCTGGATATGTCCATGATTGAAATAAGCCACCAGCGCTTGACGCCGCGTCGATTAGCACTACTGGCGACTTCGACTTCTTCTGCATTATTCTAGCAAGGACTAAGCCATTTAATCCTGCACCCACAATTACATTGTTTGATTTTTTCATATTAATTTAGATAGTTTTAAAAGTTATAGCCTTCAGCTTTAAAGACGATTAAACGGAACGACATAAAAAGACTTGTAACAAGATAAAAGCTCATGCTTGGACGCTTTAAGTAATGATAAGTTCTGTACAGTTGTGTAATAATTATATTGATACTCATTAGTCCCCCAACGACTTTTAAATCTATAAACCCCATCTTGCGACAGCCAAGTTCCACCCCAATTCCACCTCAAGAACCCCGCCTTTGAAGCATCGCACATTGCGCTATAAATTGCCGCGCTGAGCGCTTGACTTTCTCGAAACTCCTCACGGACGACAGGTGTGTAATATTCAACGGTTTTATTGAAATAAAACACAAGTAATGCCGCCACAGGCTCTTTATTTATGCGTGTTACATATATGTTGTAATCAATGCCTGGATTAAAAAAATCTCTCACCAATTGAAAAAAAAGCTTTGACTTTGGCTCTCCTCCAATCTTCAACATATTTTGATTATGCGTATCTTCTAAAAATTCAAACGAATCATTCTCAATTGAAACTGTCGAACCCAATTTCCAAGCTTTACGTACGGCGTTTCGTGTCTTGTAATGAAACGACGTCATTAACATTTCTTCGTGATTAACCAAGTAATGAATATTGGTAAATTGCCCAATCCTTACATCTTTATATTCATGCCGATAAGCTGCATCCATAACCCGGAAAGGAGTCAAAGGATTTTCCACCACTGTGGCCGTCGCAATATCCGATTCAGCTACTCGAATATTGTATTCGTCTATCAGGAGTTTGCGAGCTGACGAATTCTTGCCAATCACACCACCATTACTGCCATAATAAGGCAGAGAGTTAACCACCACTCCATATTTACCATCCGCCTCCATCAAAGGCATTGCAGCAAGCAGGGCGCCAGTGCTGCCTACAGCAAGCAGTGTAGTCTGACGACATCCTAGAAGTTCTTTTAACAAAGTCATGTACCTACTAGACTGATAAAAGAGTGAATCTTCGCTAGATAGCAACATCTCATCGTATGCTTGATGCCATCGCTCTGTCATTATCTGAATTTGCATTTAACACTTCTCGTATATATTGTCTGGGCGGATTATCTCATCCTTTCGATAAGCGACAACCGTGAACTCATATGGCATATAAGATTGATCAATTTTAAGCCTTGGAGATAATCTTTCACTCATAAAATTATACATATCATTAACGTTTACATGATGTGCACCGGGCTGCATGAAATCAACTTTATCTGTCATGAAATTCACAGAAAGTGAAACTTTGCAAATACCATACAAGTACTCTAGAACAGATTTAACATATGTGAGATACTCTTTAGCACTAGATCCATCAATTATATTAAAAGTACCCGATATCACCACATGATCAACAGATTGGACCAATTCAGTATGATCACTTATCTGATGAGCAACCGCATTTGAATGCTTATCTCGTATGCTCTGAATGAACTCCGGCACAACGTCTGCGCCTATATAACTATAGTCGGTATACCGCATATCAAGATAATCTTTGAGATGCGCCAATCCGCAACCAAAGTCTAAAACACTAAATCCCGCTCCTTTTATGTGCTGAGTCAACGCTTCAAATCTAAGCTGCTGCCGGCCCCTTGGCCAAAGAACTGCCGCAGGTGAATCGCCATGTTTAGCAAAAGCTTCTTGATATAGACGAGATTGTTTTATCATATTTTATATTCCTGTACTATATGAAATTCAAGTTTCTATTCGAAATTTTTCTCACACCAAGCATCAATATTTAACAATGACCAAATTAGCAAGCGGCGATTCTCCTGCCCTCCCAAATGCTGACTAACCAATTCAGTAACCGCGTTGTAGTTCAAAAATTGATATATACCTGCATTTTTATTTAATAATTTTCGCCGAACAAAATCAATACTTTCGCCCTTAAACCAACTTGCATCCGGGGCCGAAAACCCTTGTTTTTCAGCCTTGGTGAATTCATTTGGTAGATAATTTTCCATTACATCTCGTAAAATTTTTTTACCGTCATTGGTTTTTTGAAAGTATTTCCCCCCTTTATTCCCTGGCTCATTCTCATTAATCCTCAATACTTCTGTTAGATTGCTTAATTTAAGACCAACTGGACACTGCATGGCAAAGTCAACTAGGTCATTATCCATGAACGGCACACGGCTTTCCAAACCATGCGCCATCGACAACTTGTCTTCAACCACAAACAGACCATGCAAAAAAGTTTTAGCTTCAAAGTAAAGTGAGTGGTTAATATAGTCCTCAGGTCTTTGAAGCTCGTTGTCATGCGTGGCAAAGACATCGCGAAAAATGTCTCGTGTCCAGACCTGATCGACATCACCCCAAATGGGTGCAAACATTTGCTTAAGCTGGCTGTTACTGGCCAATCGCTGCCAGTACAAGTAATACTCATCGATGTAATGCTCAAAGCTTTGACTGTTAGCCCCTCGGTAATACCGCCATGGGTAACCGCCAAAGAGCTCATCACCGCCACTTCCCGAAAGCACCACCTTCACAAATTTACTAGCCAGTTTGGCTGCATAAAAGTTGGGATAGCTTTGCCCCACCCTCGGCTCTTCCAAATGCCATGCGAGCTTGGTCAGACAGCGCTCCATGTCACCCGCCTTGAGCACCATTTCGTAATGTTCAGTTTTGAAACGGGCAGACATGGCTTCGGCTTTTGTACGTTCGTCAAAGCCCAACTCGATACCGGAAGCAGAGCTAAGGTCAAAACCACAAGTGAATGTTTTGAGGTATGAAAACTGCTGTGCGGCAATGGCCGTGATGGAGCCTGAGTCCATGCCACCACTAAGGTAAGCGCCTAACTCAACATCACTCACCAACTGACGATTGACCGCTTGCTTGAACAATCGGTCCAACTCTTCCACATATTCTTGCTTGCTGGCTTTTTGATCAGGCTCGCGAAAACGATAGTCCCAGTATTGGTGCTGTGTCCACTTACCGGTTGGGGTATGTAGAACTGCATAATGACCAGCGGGCAACAAGTGAACATCTTTCAGCAGAGTCTGGTCGGTAAAGATGTTTTGAAAGGTGAAGTACTCCAACAATGCAGGCTTATTTACATCACGCTGGAATTTTGGTTGAGCAGTAATTGCTTTTTGCTCAGAGCCAAAAGCAAATGAATGGCCTTGCCGTGCATAGTAAAGCGGCTTGATGCCATAACGATCGCGGGCCAACAGCAGTGTTTGCTCTTTGCGATCCCAAAGGGCCAAGCCAAACATGCCGTTGAACTTGATGAGCGCATCCTTACCCCAGTGAGCTAGGGCATTCAGCACGACTTCGCTGTCGGTTTGGCTACGGAACCAGTAGCCTAAAGCCTCAAGCTCGCTTCTAATCTCTCTGTAGTTATAAATCTCACCGTTGTAGCTGAGCACATATCGGTGATCGGCCGTGATCATGGGCTGATGGCCTGCGGGACTCAGATCAATAATGGCCAAACGCCTGTGGCCCATGCCCACATTGCCTTCGATCCAATGCCCTTCGCCGTCTGGCCCTCGGTGAGCAATAGCGTCCGTCATTTTTCTAAGAATGACGGGCGACACAGCATCCCCGTTCAGATTAATCAAGCCCGTAATGCCACACATTAAAGTTTGGCTCCTACCACCTGCTCGATGACGTAATCTTGTTCAGCATGCGTCATGCCATGGAACAGCGGCAATGAAATACTGCAATCGTTAGCCGCAAAAGCATTTGGAAAGTCAGTTGGTTTAAGCTTGTACTTATCGCGATAGAAGGTGAGCTTGTGCACCGCGTGTGTGGCCGGCCGGGTAGAAATACCCGTTTGCTGCAATTGGTCCATCCACGCGTTGCGCTTGTCGTTCACATACGCGACGGTTTCTGGCGTAATGGATTTGGGCTGAAACAGACAGGGGTAACTTTGGTAGCCGTGTTCATACCCCTGACGATGAACAGGTGTACGCAACCACGATAAGCCTGCAAATGCTTGGTCGTAGCGCTGGGCCAAAGCTTGTCGCTCTTGAACAATGGCTTGTGCACGATCCATCTGCGCAGAACCCAAGGCGGCCTGCAAATCGGTCATGCGTTGGTTATAGCCCGCGTCTGGGTGATCGGCTAACAAATAGGGGCGCGCGCCCAAATGGCGCTGCAGGTCAGACATCGCTGCGCCATGATCGCGCAATCTACGCAGCTTGGCCGCCAAATCATCATCTTGGGTGGTGATCATGCCGCCTTCACCTGTGGTAATGGCCTTACGAGGATGAAAGCTAAAAACACCTGCATCACCTAACGCACCCACATGCAGGCCGTGGTAGCGACTACCAAAACCACAGGCTGCATCTTCAACCACCCAAAGCTTGTTTGCTTTCGCAAACGCATTGATTGCTTGCATATCTGCAGACATACCAAACAAATGCACTGGCAAAATGGCTTTGGTTTGGGGGGTTAGCAATGACTCAAGCTTGGTAATGTCAAGATTAAACGTCTCAAGGTCGATATCACAGAAAACCACCTTGGCACCCAAGTGCTCAACCACGTTGGCTGTGGCAATCCACGTAAACGCGGGCACGATAACCTCGTCACCAGGCTGTAAGCCCAATGCAGCCAAAGACAAATGCAGGCCCGTGGTGCAGGAGGTGACGGCAATAGAGTGCTTTGCGCCAGTAAAGGCTGACCACTTGTCTTCAAACTCGCGGACCTTGGGGCCTTGCACTAGCCAACCTGACCGTAAAGGCTCCAAGACACTCTGAACTTCGCTCTCTAACAACGACGTTCTGGCGATAGGCACATTCATATGCACGACAGAACTCATGAAGTCAACCCTACAGCATGGCGGCGTGCAGCGACTTCGGCTTTGTGAGATGCACGCCAATCAATCAGTCGTTTCAAGCCTTCGTCGACATCAATTTGAGAAGTGAAGCCAATTTCCGCACTGGCCTTTTTGGCTGATCCAACACGGTTACGCACCAATGTAGCCTGGCTGCGTGGCGCATACTGAATTGTTTTACTACAGCCAGTTAGAACCAATAATTTTTCTGCCAACTCTTTGAGTGAAGTGCGCTTACCTGTACCAACGTTGTAAAAAGAATCGACCACATCTGCCTTCATGGCACAAACGTTTGCCAACGCACAGTCCTCAACTGCCACAAAGTCAAATGCCTCAGAGCCGTCACCCATGATCGTGGGACTTTCACCTTTGTCAATCGCGTCGAGCATTTTCATGATCACAGCAATATATGCACCGTGGTAGTCTTGACGCGGACCGTACACATTCATATAACGCAGGCCTACAAAGTTCAAGCCATAACGATGATGAAAAGAACGCATCATGGCTTCACCAGCGATCTTGGTGGCCCCATAGAAGTTTTTGTTGTTGAATGGGTGATCTTCTGTCATGGGTTCTTCAACCGCATCGCCATAGACCGATGCAGATGACGAATACACCAAACGCTTCACACCTTTAGCCACGCACGCTTCCATCACGTTGAAGGTGCCGCGCACATTCACATCAAAGGCGGTGCGAGGATATTCGTGACATTGAAGGAGCCACAAGGCGGCCAAATGAAATACGCCATCAGCTCCTTCAAATGCAGACTGCAAGATATCTGTTTGCATGACATCGCCACCCACATCGTAAATTTTAACGCGCGGGTCTTTCAGTGCGTTAGCAAGGTTCTCACGAGTGCCACGAACGAAGTTATCGTAAACAACAACTTCTTTCACATCGTCTTTGAGCAACGTATCAACAGTATGTGAGCCAATAAGGCCCGCACCGCCTACTACGACAAATTTTTTTCCTTTGATATCCATATTAATGACTCACTTTTTGAAAAATTGAAGAAACTTTCTCTGCGATTGCCAAACTGGCTGTAAGACCGGGCGACTCGATGCCGAACAAATTCACCAAACCAGGCACTCCATGCTCTTGCTCTGTCTGTATAGCGAAGTCGCTTGAAAAATGTTGAAATGTCCCGAGCTTAGGTCGAATACCGCTGTATGCGGGCATGAGCTGATCTGCCTGACAGCTGGGCCAGTACGTTTGTATTGCCTCGGCAAACTTGTGTCTTGAAGATTCATTAACTTGGTAGTCTATTTCATCAACCCATTCAACGTCTGGGCCAAAACGGGCTTGACCATTCAGGTCTAATGTCAGGTGTATCCCAAGCCCGCCAGTCTCAGGCACCGGGTAAATAAGCCGACTAAATGGTACTTTACCCATGTAACTGAAGTAGTTACCTTTTGCAAAACAAGCTTTAGGGATGTGGTGTTTAGGCAAACCTTCAATGCGGTTAGCAAGATCAATGGCATGCAAGCCACTGGCGTTTATCAGTATGCGGCAACTCACGACTGATGGTTCTGCACCACCTAATGTCATATCAAACCCATTGGGTTTTATTTCCACTCTCGTGCATGGTGTCTTGTAAACGATGACCCCGCCCGCCTGAGTAACGTCAGAAACGAGACTTTGCATATAGGCGTGTGAATCGACAATCCCTGTGCTTGGTGAAAATAACACATCTCTTGCCTTAAGAGCAGGCTCACCCATGCGGACGGCACTCGAATCTAGAAAATTTAAATCAGTAACGCCGTTGTCAGCGCCGGCGTTTCTTAGTTGTTCCAGCTTTAACGCTTGGTCTGCTGTTTGTGCAACGATCCACTTTCCAATTTTTTGATGAGGTATGCCTCGCGTTGTACAGTAATCGTATAACAAGTGCTTTCCACGCACACACAATTGTGATTTTGCAGATCCTTTTGAGTAATAAATACCCGCATGAATAACTTCGCTATTTCGTGAGCTGGTACCACTACCAAAAGCAGACTCTGACTCAACCAGCAGAGTATCCCAGCCTTGATCCGTCAAATACTTGGCACACGCCAACCCAACGACACCTGCACCCACTACAACGGCATCAAACGAATAAGTCATTAAGGTTGCAACAAAGATTGCAAAATTTGTTCTTGATCAGAAACCGAAAGCTCCGCACTCATCGGGAGACTCATCACCTTATTGGCCATCCCCTTGGCCACTGGCGTGCAATCTGGGCAGCACAGATGCCTATAAGCAGGCTGCTCATTTAAGGGCACGGGGTAGTGCACAGCCGTAGGGACTCCCAATTCGGCCAACCGCTTTTGCAGCGCTTCGCGGTTGGAGACCATCACGGTGTATTGGGCGTAGACGCTTGTGCGATCAGCCCTCTGCTGAATACGAGCGATGCCAGCTTTGTCAAGCAACTGGTTGTAGCGCTGGCCTATTTCTTTGCGCTGTTGCACTTCCCACGCAAAGCGATCGAGCTTGGCCAAGACGATGGCGCACTGCAGCGTGTCCATGCGCCCACCCACGCCCACACGGGTGTGCACATAGCGCTGGCTTTGACCGTGTACACGGATCTCACGCATGGCTTGGGCCAAGACATCATCATTTGTAAAGATGGCACCTCCATCACCGTAGCAACCCAAGGGCTTACTGGGGAAGAAGCTGGTACAGCCGATGGTACTGAGGTTACAGCTTTGGCGTCCTTTGTAGGTGGCGCCAAAGCTTTGGGCTGCGTCTTCAATGACGGGCAGGTTACCGTGCTTGGCCGCGATGGCGTTGATGGCGTCCATGTCTGCCGTTTGGCCGTACAGACTCACCGGCATGATGGCTTTGGTACGAGTGGTGATGGCCGCTTCGATCAAGTTGGCGTTGATGTTGCCGGTGTCGGGCTCCACGTCCACGAACACAGGTTTGGCGCCCAACAGCACGATCACCTCGGCAGTGGCCACAAAGGTGAAGGGGGTGGTGACAATCTCATCACCAGGGCCAATGCCCAGCGCCATCAGGCTCATCAGCAAGGCTTCGGTACCGCTGGCGCAAGTGATGCAGTGCTTGGCACCCGTGAAGGCCGCGAGCTTGTCTTCTAGCTCTTTGACCTCTGGGCCCATGATGTATTGACCGTGATCCAACACTCGGTGGATGGCTGCGTCAATCTCTGGCTTCAGCGCTTGGTATTGTGTTTTGAGATCGATAAATGGAATTGTCATGACGATTGACGCTGCATTTGCTGCTGGTTGAGGATGTAAATGTGCCCTGTGTGTGGGCATGTGTATTGACCTTCGCCATTAATGGGCAAAGGAATTTGTTCGCCGTATTCGCTCATCCAACCAATTTGTTTAGCTGGCACACCCGCCATAAGTGCGTAGGCTTTGATATCTTTATTTACCACCGCACCGGCCCCGATAAAGGCAAATTCGCCAATAGTCGTGCCACATACGATGGTGCAGTTGGCGCCCAAGGTAGCACCTTTTTTAACCAAGGTGTTGAGGTATTCGCTTTTGCGCTCGATGAGCGAGCGCGGGTTGTATACGTTGGTAAACACCATGCTAGGGCCACAAAACACGCCTTCTTCTAGCGTCACGTTGTCGTACACACTCACGTTGTTTTGAACTTTGCAATGGTCCCCAATGACTACCTTGTTGCCTACAAACACGTTTTGCCCGAGTGATACACCTTTGCCAATGCGTGCGCCAGCACAAACATGCGCGAAGTGCCATACACGGCTGCCTTCACCAATCTGTGCGCCCTCGTCAATGATGGCCGAGGAATGTGCGGAGTAGTTACTTTTAGTTTCTTGCATGCTTGTCATTGCTTGTGAACTGCTGACTGCAAAAGGTTCGTCAATATGCCGCCGTATTGCGCAGCACCAACTTCATTCAGATGATGATCATCGTGATATATCAATGCACCACCCGCAAAGGGCGGCATCATGAATAACTCGGAGTCAGATGCGTCAAACCAATGTGTATTTGCATGACGCTTAACTTGTAGGGAGAGTTGCACATTCGCAACTCTCCAATCTTGGCCCACGGCCACAGGAGCGATGATTCCAAGATACTGCAACCGCACCTGACGCGTAGGGTTTTTCATAAGCTTTGGAACTTGCGCCAAGACCCAGACTTGCTGATGCCGCTCTTCAGCCAATTGCAGGAAGTCACTCAAGACTTTGGGGAATTCGGAATCCTGAAGCTGATAGGTCCACATTCCGGCTAAAACAATTTTTTTTGCATTTAAAAGTTTTTCAGAAACAACTTGAATTTGACTCTCACAAGCTGTTCGCCCCCAGCTCTCCAACTTCATGTAATTGAAATTTGGCAACGGCACACAACTGCTCGCAGAAATCACTTCAAACCCAACGCCAAGGGCTTGACCCGCAACTTCAGCTGCCAAATTTAATTGGGCAGCATGACTGTCTCCAATCAATAGGAACTGAGGATTTGTAATCACGCCTCTGATGCAGTTTTCTAAAACTTTTCCGTGACATATCTTGCTGTCATCTGCGTAACGCGTTATTTCAACAGGTAACGCTGGCACGAGTCGATTGACTTGTTTTGCAAAGACCGCTGGCGATACTGCAACCAAGAAAAGTACAGCAAGTTTTTTTGCATTTGCAAGCCGGCTAGAGGCTTTTGGGAGTTGAAACCTCAACTCCACCAATTTCCATGAAGCCACGGCAAAGAACAACACAGTCACGGCATATATGCCTATACGTGCAACTGACCAATGGATGTCGCCAAATACATAGCGAGCCGTCGCCAACACGGGCCAGTGCCAGAGATAGATCGAGTAAGAAAGTGCGCCGATCAATAGAACACCCCTCTGTCCATGCACGGCAGCAAGGATGCCCACCCTCACGTCCGCCAGGATGACCAAGGCACAACCCAGACAAGCAATAAACGCCGTAACCGGACTAAATAAGGTTTCAGCCAACAGTGTGAGCGCGAGCAGTAGCAGCATATAGCCTGAGCACGCCAGCGTCAGACCGTATCGCATCCGCCACGACGAACTCAATCGACTTGCGTATGCAGCCACCACGCCACCGACCAAAAACTCGGGCACTCTTGTAGACAAGGCATAGTAGTGGACAGAGGAATCAGTGGAGAGTCCCCAAGCCAGTTGAGCACCTAACAAACCAATCACAGTAAAAACCATCAGCAACCAAAGCGCCTTTAACCTCACCACCCACAAGATAAGCAGTGGATATAAAAGATAAAACTGCATCTCAACAGCCAAAGACCACGTGTGGAGCAACGGCTGCTCGGTCAACGCTGGAGAAAAATAATCGCCATAGGTTGCGAAGTATTGGTTTGATACAAAAAACAGACTCTTTCGCCAGGAGTGGCTGAATTGATCAAAGTTCTCTGGCAAAAACAGGATGGCCGATGAAAAGGCTACGAGCACCAGCATCACCAAGTAGGCTGGCACTATGCGAAAAACTCTTCTCAACCAAAAAGTACGCAGCTGAATTTGTTTTGTAGGCCCAAGAAGTAATTGAGTGATGACAAAACCAGATATCACAAAAAATACGTCAACCCCCAAGTAGCCCCCAGGCAGCCACGCAGGGTTCATGTGACAAAGAACGACGGCGATGACGGCCAAGGCGCGCAGCGCCTGTATGTCGGTTCTTATTTTGGAGTTGTCGCTGACAGCCACTGTCGAATTAAATGATTAAGCATCCAGCGGCAAAGCCACTTTGACACCATCTCTCGCTGAGCGATACATGGCGACCAACAACTCGAGACTCTTCAAGCCTGAACGGCCATCGGTCTCAGGCTCAGCTTGGCCACGTAGTGTTTCAATGACGTTGCCGTAATACAGAGGGTGGCCAAAACCATAAACACTGGTGGTGGCATAGCTGGCGTTTTTGATTTCTTCGTCTTCTGGACGAGCGTCAGAAAACTGCCATTCTTGAATTTCGTTGACCGCCACGCCACCAATACGAACCGTGCCTTTTTCACCCAATATGGTGATGGAGCCTTCAAGGTTTTTGGGGTAAGTCAGCATGCTGACGTTGAGGGTGCCCATTGCACCGCTGCGCCATTTGATGGCGGCTACGCCACTGTCTTCTGCTTCAATGTTGCGCGCCTGCGTTGCTGTGTAGCTCATGACACTCTCCACAGGGCCAACGATCCAGTCGAGCAGGTCGATATAGTGGCTAGCTTGGTTCATAAAGGCACCGCCGTCAAATTCCCAAGTGCCGCGCCATCCGTTACCTTGGTCGTAATAGTCTTGCGGGCGAGTCCAAAACACGTTTAGCGCCACGTTGTAAATACGACCAAAACGCCCCTGCTCAACAGCTTGCTTGAGCAGCTGCAATGTGGCGTTGCGTCGATTTTGCTTGACCACAAACAAGCGTACGCCAGCTTCATCGCAGGCTTTGACCATGCGAAGGCCGTCTTGCCAGCGGGTGGCCATGGGCTTTTCGGTCATCACATGTTTACCAGTCTTGGCCACATCGACGGCCTGCTGCGGATGCAAACCACTAGGGGTGGTCAGCACCACCAAATCAGCTGTGGTGGTTTTGAGCATGTCAGCCAAATGGATGTGACCTTTGGCACCTGTTCGATCGACTGCAGCCTTGAGTGCGGCTGGATCAATATCACAAACATCAACGAGCTCAATGTGGTCTGCGTAGCCTTCCATTGCGCCAAAGTGATTGGCCGCAATGCGGCCGCAACCGACCAGCGCCAATCGAAGCTTGCGGCCTGTGATGGGTGTGTAATTTTGCATATGAAAAGCGCTTAAAAACGAAAAACAGTAAAGCCTGCGTCTGCGGCCTCATGGCGGTTGTACAGGGACTTGATGTCTGCCAAAACAGGCTTGTCAGACTTGCAGAGTGCACGGAGCTGAGTAGCGGTCATTGCCCGGTACTCATGGTGGCCTACGGCGACGACCAGAGCATCGACTTTGTGGGCCACGTCAATAACACCCAACTCTATGCCGTACTCGTGCTTAACTTCATCGGCCTCAGCCCAAGGGTCAGCCACCACAACGCTTGCACCCCAATGCTGTAGTTCTTTGACCAGATCAGCCACTTTGCTGTTACGAATGTCTGGGCAGTTTTCTTTGAAGGTGATGCCCATGACTCCTACCGTGCTGCGAGCCACGTCGATCCCGTTTTGCAACATGCGTTGAATGACACTGCTGGCCGCGTAGCGGGCCATGTCGTCGTTGATGCGACGCCCAGCCAAGATAACTTGCGGGTGATAACCCAACTCTTCTGCCTTATGCGTCAGGTAGTAGGGGTCTACACCAATACAATGCCCGCCGACCATGCCAGGGCGGAATGGCAAGAAGTTCCACTTACTGCCAGCGGCTTCTAACACCTCAAGGGTGTCAATACCGATGCGCTCGAAAATGACTGAGAGCTCGTTAACAAAGGCGATGTTCAAGTCACGTTGGCTGTTTTCGATCACCTTGGCGGCTTCGGCAACCTTTAGGCTACTGGCTTTCCATGTGCCCGCTTTGATGATGCTTGCGTAAAGAGCATCTACCTCGGTTGCCACCGTTGGCGTGCTGCCACTGGTGATTTTTTTAATGGTGGTGAGGGTATTGACCTTGTCACCAGGATTGATGCGCTCGGGGCTGTAGCCACAGAAAAAGTCTTGATTGAATTTGAGGCCGCTGACCTTTTCGAGCACTGGCACACAGACCTCTTCGGTTGCACCAGGGTAGACGGTTGACTCATAAATGACGATGTCGCCAGCCTTCAACACCTTGCCGACGGTTTCACTGGCTTTAACCAACGGAGTCATGTCGGGGCGGTTGGCTTGGTCGACTGGCGTGGGCACCGTGACTATGAATATTTGACAAGCCTTGAGCTCATCCAGCTGGTTGCTAAAACTTAAATGTGACGCTTCTTTTAACTGCGCCGGACTGCATTCAAGCGTGTGGTCTTGACCCGACCGAAGCTCTGCAATGCGCTGCTGATTGATATCAAAGCCCAAAACTTGGCGATGTTTGCCAAACTCAACAGCAAGGGGGAGCCCCACATACCCAAGACCAATGATGGCGATTTTTTTCATATTCAAATTGTTTCTGATATTAAAACTTGATCCGCGGTCAACCCAAATCGACGCTGCCGTTGGCCATACCAAACGATGGCTTTATCAAACTCAGCCACATCAAAGTCAGGCCACAGCGCACTCGTGAAATAAAGCTCAGCATAGGCTGCCTGCCAAAGCAAGAAGTTGCTCATGCGCTGCTCACCGCCGGTGCGAATGAGCAGATCTACATCGGGCATGCCAGCTGTACTGAGGTGCTGGGCCAAGCTTTGCTGCGTCAGTTGGTCAACGCTTGATTTAGGGTGGGCGGCCTGCCAGTTTTTGACAGCTTGCACCACGTCCCACTGGCCGCCATAGTTGGCAGCCACGCACAGGGTGATGGCTTTATTGATTTTCGTGGCTGCTTCGGCAGCATGAATACGTTGCTGCAATTCGGCAGGAAAACCTGTCACATCACCAATTACCTTCAGGCGCACACCCGCATCGGCCAGTGCACCCATTTCTTTTTCAAGGTATTGCACAAACAGCCCCATCAGGGTGGAAACCTCGTCTACTGGACGGTTCCAGTTTTCGGTACTGAAGGCAAAGAGGGTGAGATATTTGACCCCCAACTTAGCACTGCGTTCGACCAGCGTCTTAACTCCGGCAGCGCCTTTTGCATGCCCAACGGTGCGAGGCATGAGACGCTTTTGCGCCCAGCGACCATTGCCATCCATGATGATGGCAATGTGTTGGGGCGATGTTATGGAGCGCAACAAGAGAATGAGGTTGAAGCAACGAGTGATTTAGGCACGCTACCGCCATTTCACTCAATAGCAAAGCTTGTCATTATCTGCTGGAAATGACAACTTTTAAGCCCCCCCCCACCAATCGAAATTTGCCTTAGACAAGAAGCAACGCGTGTTTTTGGGCTTCTTGCAGGTCACTGGCAACCATTTCGGCACACATCTGCTGCTGCAAGAATACTTTGCTGTGGCGCTTGTTGGAACGCAGCAGAGTTTTGCACAGTTTTGTCGGCAGGGTGACTACAAAAAAAAGAATGACGGTAACTACTTGGTGCATTTGAGAACTATCGCCACGAATCTAGGCCGCGCGCAGGCTATCAACTGCCATGCGCAGCTTTTGCGGCTGGCCCAATAAATCGACCAGCACAAAGGCTCGGGTTTCGCCATCGTGGGCGAGGTATTTACCCTCTAGGCCTTGCAACGGACCGCTGGCAACTTGCACGTTGTCGCCCGGGGCAAACATACGCTCTAGGGTTTCGGGTGGCGCTTCTTTTAAAAACGCAATGAACTCGGGCGGCACTTTAGCGGGCTGCGGGCCAAAACTGACCAGCCTGCTCACGCCCAAGGTCGAGCGGATGGGGCCCCAGTTTTGGGTTTGGTCGTCGAGCTGAATGAACAAGTAGCGGCTGAACATGGGCTCGGTGATGGTCTGCACTTTTTGGTTGCGCAGCTTTTGCACCTGCATGGTGGGCAAAAAGCAGTTGAAGCCTTGGTTTTGCAGGTTTTCAAGGGCGCGGGCTTCTTGGCGAGGCTTGGTGTGGACCACGTACCAAGCTTGGTGGGTTGTCTCTGTCATTGGAGTTCTTGTGGAATGTCTCGGCTCATGTGGAGCACACGCCACACATCAATGTGAGCGTCTTGTTCGACATAAATGATTAAATACGGATGCCATGTAATAGGCCATGCGCGCAAACCAGGCAGATCAAGTGCATGTGCGTAGCGGGTTGAGCCCGTTGCTGCGTTTTTGCTGATGTATGTGTAGGCGGCTTCCAAGCTGTCAATCAGGTTCAGAGCTGCTTCTGTTGCTTGCTGCTGCAGTAGATACGCCACAGCATCATCCACATCTTGCAGCGCCAAGGCCCTTGGAATAACGGGTTTACGTTTCACTTGCGCGTGCTTTGGCTGCGGGCAACTTTCTGACGAAGCGCATCAAAGTAGGCGGGAGTGACGGCTTCTTGCGCGGGCGACTGCGCGCCAGCCAACAACAAAGCACGCAGCTGCTGGGCTTGCTGGTCTTTGCGGATGAGTTCGCGGACGTATTCGCTGCTGGTGCCGTAGCCACGGTGCATAACCTGCACATCCACAAAAGACTTGAGGGCATCGGGCAATGAAATATTCATGGTGCTCATGCTTGGCATTCTAAAAGAATTGGCAAATTTTGACAAAACTCAAACTACTATGGTTTTCTATCGTTGTTGGGCTTTGAATCTGAGAGTAAAGTGGAAGTTATTTTTGAAAGCAATTGCACCATGTCTACGAAAAACCCTTTTGACCCCGCCGCCATGTCTGACAACGTGAAAGAGCAAGCCCAGCAAATTTGGCTGGCTGGCTTGGGCGCATTTGCGAAAGCGCAGCAAGACGGGACCAAAGCGTTTGAAAAACTGGTGAGCGACGGCATCACCATGTAACGCAAGGTGCACACCACCGCCGAAGAGAAACTGGCTGAGGCCACCCAAAAAGCCACGCAAGCTGCCCACACCCTGAGCGAGCGCGCCACAGGCCAATGGGGCAAGCTGGAAGGTATTTTTGAAGAGCGCGTGGCCAAGGCTCTGCACGGCTT
>JACCDN010493208.1_pt1 | contig 21799 bp, 24 predicted proteins | sample 7441691 | NCBI WGS metagenome assembly JACCDN01 (sample SAMN15323439, study PRJNA562643) | freshwater metagenome | isolation source: river surface water | place: USA:Blue River Watershed | collected 2017-08-16 | reverse complement strand
ATTCACCTCCATTCATCCCTATTTTCCCTCTAAAAACACAAAACTTGGCACAAACTTGGCAGAGATTTACCCCAAACAAAAAGGGTCTACGCTTTTGACAGCATAAACCCTTGATAATGTTGCCTTTCGGCTGTGGGCCCACCAGGGCATGATCCTGGGACCCCCTGATTATGAGTCAAAAAATTATTACTTTTCCGTTGTTATCATTTGTTTTCTTTTGTTAGCATATTTTATCAAAAGTATTGATATGATTGAGTTTCATCGAAATTTATTTTATCATCTATTTTCTTAATGTCACCTTTGTTATCTACATTTGTATGCAAATTGTATGCAAATAGTAATATTTATGGCACCAAAGACATCAATCGTATTAGACACAAGGAGGGCGTTGCTTGACGGCACTTACCCAATCAAGTTAAGAGTCACGTTTAACAGGACTCAAAAGTATTATCCAACTCAGTTTAATGCAACCAGAGCTGATTTTGAAAAATATATGACGAGGGTACCAAAAGGTAAGGAGAAGCAAATAAGAATGGCGTTAGATTCAATTGAGCAGAAAGCCACCTCTGCTATAGCCGAATTGGAATTGTTTGATTTTGACCAGTTCCAAAGGAAGTTTTATAAAAACGAACAGCTAAGGGTAGATGTATACGCTTATTTTGATTTAGCTATTAATGAGTATAAGCAGAATGGCCAGATTGGTACAGCTTCTAATTATACCTGCAGTAAGAATTCTTTGAAAACTTTTAAGGATAAGCTAGCGTTTTGGGAAATAACCCCAGAATTTTTAAGGGCGTACGAAAGAAAATTGATCGCAGACAAAAAATCTATTAGTACGGTGGGCATTTACCTAAGACCCCTAAAGGCTATTATTAATAGAGCAACAGAAGATGGCACGTTACCTAAGGATTATAATTACCCCTTTGGAAGTAAGACTGCACTTAAATATCAGATACCAACAAGTAAAAACACTAAGAAAGCTTTAGATATGAATGAAGTCAAAGCCTTGTTTGATTATAAAGCGGAAAGTAATAGCTGGGAAGAGAAAGCTTTGGACTTTTGGAAGTTTAGTTATATGGCTAACGGCATGAACATGAAGGATATCTCATTATTAAAGCGTGGGGATATTAAGGATGGCTTTATTGAATTTGTAAGAGCAAAGACGGTTAATACAAATAGAACCGTAATACCAATTAAGGTGTACCTAACTGATGAGCTTAAAGCCATAATCGCTAAGCACGGCAAGAAAAACAGGGGTCCTAACACACTTATTTTTCCAATAATAAGACAAACTGATACACTGGAGAACCAGGCGGCTGATTTAAAGCAATTCATTAAAATGGTTAATAAGTATACAAGAAAGATTGCTTCAGCAATTGGGATAGAGAAAGACTGTACAACTTATACTGCCAGACATAGCACAGCAACTATCTTAAAACGATCTGGCGCAGACATTCAGCAAATATCTGAAGCTTTGGGCCATGCCTCAATTTCTACAACAAGGGCATATTTAGGTAGCTTTGAAGATGATAGTAAAAAAGAAATGGCTAAATTGCTTACAGCATTTAAAGCCTAATCCCTGAATGAGCAAGCAATATCATTTTAGAGTTACCCATTATAATAGAGCAACTGTAAAATTTCCGTTTGCATTTTTCACTGACTTTAGGTACTTACAGTACAGTCAAGATGCAATAAATGCGTTTTATCCAGATTCAAAAGAGAATTGCGATGAGTACCACAATTTATGTTGGTATCAGAAGGATGAAATAAACATGTCGTTTAAGGTTGATTATTCTATTCAAAAATCAACTGATGATCCCAATTGGGATGAGACTGTAGTAAAAACCGTCACTTACAGACTAGAAGATCTATATACTACTTTTTTAAATGAAAGAACAGAGGAAGCTTTATATTTTCTAGATGAACACATTGATCAAACAATAAAAAAGAGTAGTGTAAAGAATTATCTTGAACGCATGCTTGGACAAATGTTTGCAATTAACCGTCGTATATTAATTGACGATCAACTAGGTAATTTCCAGGAATTATTTTCAAACGCCATTAAACAATTAATACTTGTTGCAGTTGCAAGATATACCAACTATAATTTAAACCTATCTATTGAGCTTAAAAATTTTATTATCTCAAATGAAAATACCGCTCATTTAGATAACCTATATGGCTCAATAAAAATTAATATAGGGGCACAAATTTTTGATTTAAAAGATGAAAACAATCAATCTCTTTTTAATATAGTAGACCGAGGAATTTTTGTCAGGTCTTTTGTAAAATTTGTGACTGACAACTTTGACAATACAACCGAAAAAATCGATTTCCCAAATCGAATTGAAGCAGCGTATTACTTGATATACAAGGTTTCTAGAGTATTACATTACAATTCAAGTAAAATTGTAAAATCTGACATTTTTACATTTAAAGGTGAGAAATTTAGTGTATCAATGTATCATAAAACTGCCACAGACTATCGAAAAGTGCAACACAAATACAAAGTGATTATCGATAGTATTTTTTAATTAGCCTTAAAATTATTTATCTGGTAAATCCTTACCTTTCTCTATTACCCTTTAGAATAAGTAGTTTGATTTCTAGTGTTTCTGGTTTATAATTTGATCGTATGAGTAGAGATGATCGACAAATATCATCTGTTATTTTATATGGATAAATCTTTAAACATGGGGTACTTAAATTTAAACGAGGTTGCAGACTACCTCAAAATGAGTAAATCCACTATTTATAAGTGGTGTGGAAAAAATCAGATCCCTTATATAAAGACAGGGAAGCTTCTTTTATTTAAAAAGGATGCAATTGATTTGTGGTTGGATCAGTATAATGTTCCCTCCAGAGAACAAGTAGTAAACAACGTTTCTAAACTTTTAAAACAAAAAATCAAATGAAACAGAAAATCTATGGACTAACCTTCTCTGTTGCAGAAGTTGCAAAGATGACAAACTTTCCTGGAGGCGAACATAAGTTGTTTGCCTGGTTACGAAAGCACGGTTACTTATTAGAGAATAACCAGCCATCTCAGGTGCAGATAAAAAGAGAGTGGTTCGTTTTGGAATCAAAAGTACAACATGGCATCATGGTACGAAGAACCATCCCGGTTGCAAGGGTGACAATTAAAGGATTAGCTGGACTTGAAAGAGTCATTAAAAAAGCATTTCCAATATGCCCTCCTTGTGAAAAAGTAAAAAATTAAATAACAGCGCGCCTCTTAATACTTTAATTAAGAGGCGCAAAAAACCAACATTGATTTATGGATCAAACTATACTTGCAACTGAGGCTGAAGAAGTGCCGAATGTACATGCAATAATCGAACACGATGCTTCTGAAGCAATAGCAGAAAAATACGATATTCCTGTTTCACTAATAAAGCAGCCACAAGTAATTTCACATGGCAGCGTGTTAAATGCTCTACTGAATGAGCTACCTGAAATTGATTTTAGGGAAAGGGGGCAATTAGAAAGTAGTGAAACAATTGGACGTAAACATTACATTATCATTTCAAACGAGGCAATTTTAGAAGTCGCTCAAAGCAACTGCTGGTCTCTTTGTATGAGTGAAGGCTATGTATATGTATTCAATGGCGCCTACTGGAAACAATTAACAAAGGAGACAATTTTGAGTTTTCTAGGTAAGGGAGCACTAAAACTTGGCGTTGATGAGTTTGAAGCGAAGCATTATAAGTTTCGTAACGAACTGTATAATCAGTTCCTGTCAACGGCATACTTGCCAAGGCCAGAGAAGAAAGGCAACGAGGTGCTTATAAACCTTCAAAATGGGTCATTTGTTATTTCACCTGAGCGCCAATATTTGAAAGAGTTTGACAGAAACGACTTTGTTACACATCAGTTGAATTTTGCTTATAACGAAGAGGCCAGTGCAGTTAAGTTTCAAAAGTATCTTGACGAAGTGCTACCAGATAAGACATTACAATTGGTCCTAGCTGAATTTATAGGATACGTTTTTGTAAAGCCTAAGACTCTCAAGCTTGAAAAGGCGCTTATTCTGTTTGGGAATGGTGCTAATGGTAAGTCTGTATTCTTTGAAATAATAATAGCAATGCTAGGACCAGAAAATGTCTGTAACTACTCTCTGCATTCATTGACAAATGAAACAGGCTATTTTAGGGCTAGATTAGCAGATAAATTGTTAAACTATGCTTCTGAAATTAGTCCAAAAATGGATTCCACATTTTTTAAGCAACTGGTAAGCTGTGAGCCGATAGAAGCAAGATTGCCATATAAGGAACCCTTCTTGATTTCTGAATACGCCAAACTAATGTTTAATACAAACTTACTTCCAAAGGAGATTGAAAACAACGAAGCATTCTTTAGGAGGTTCATTTTGATTCCATTTAGTGTGACTATACCAGAAGAACATAGAGACCCACGACTTGCTCAAACAATTATTGAACAAGAGCTTGATGGCGTCTTTAATTGGGTATTAGAGGGGTTAAAGCGAATTCTTATTAACAAAGGGTTTACCCACTCAGATGTCATAAATAAATCAATTGAAGAATATCGCCAACAATCTGATACGGTATTCATGTTCTTAGAGGAGGAAAATTTCACTCATGACATAAAAAAAGAGAAACCACTGGCAGATTTGTACAATTTGTATAAAGAGTATTGCAGTGCTTGTGGGTTCAAAGGTTGTTCGAGGAAGACTTTTGCTGACCGCCTCCGCGCATTAAAATACTCTGTTATAAGAAAATCACAGGGGAATATGGTAGGCATATCAAAAAAAAGTTAGTGGATATGCCTACATAAGCTACACAAACTACATTCCTATGATGATTTTAAAGAAATAATGTAGGAGATGTAGTAAATGTAGGTAAATCAAAAACATTTTAAATCAAAAGCCCTTGGACAACCCCAGGGGCTTTTAAAATGGGGGAGTTTTGGTATCTAAAAAGACTTGTTTCTCAGTATCAATATCGTGAGGAAGTACACATTTAGATTCACGGCACTCAATTAGATCCTTAACAATCCCGTTTTCCAATTTAAAGATCAAGTGCAAATAGCTGTCATCTTTAAAGCCTTTAAAGAAATATTGCTTCATATTGCAATTGCTGCATTCCACAATCTCCGTATAAAGCTGTTTATTTCCTCTATCCTGAAGCTCTTGGAATGCGTTACCCAAAGAGTAGAAAAAATCTACCAGGTCCATACCCATATAGTATTCTTCTGTTAGATAGTGACCAATCATGTAAGAGTTCATCTGTTCAAAAAAGTAAACAATTGTTTCTTCATGTGATTTATGGTCTAGTATATTGTATTCAAAGCTCAGTTTTTGGTATAAACTATGGAACTTGGATATGTTTTCATATTTGACACCTTCGAAATTACAGTCAGCAATAGCAGGTAAATTGCCTGGCTGGATGTTAAATTTGTCATATAGCCCTTTGTACTTGTTCAACCATGCCTTTGGGTCAATCAATCTTTCTTCCTCTTCTTGATTTATGCTGATGCATATTAGGTCAGTTATTTCATATTCTTTCTTTTCCATTCAGGGATATTAAAATTTGAACTTAAATGCATGAATTCTTACATGCTTATCATATATTGGTTGCTTTCTGTCGTCGTAACTCATCTTAACACACTCGTACAGATCTATGATTCTATTGGAGTAAGGATCCACTTCAATAAGTACGTCTAAATGGCTTCCATCTTGATCACCGATAAAGCAATAAGATTTATGCCCAGGTTTACAACCTTGACATTTGCCAGTATAAGCTATAAGATGATTATTCTTACGCAGCTGCATTTCTTCAAAAGCAGCATTAAGGTAAATCATGTATTGGCTCTTTTTAATATCTTGATAGGTTAGATTGTCGTCTAATAGGCGATCAATATTGTATATGTCCATTTTTTCAAAGAAGTAAACAATTGCTTGCTCATGTGACATGTGATCTAAGATATTTAACTCAAATAAAAAGTGTTTGTACAAGTCATGAAAGCGACCAATATTTAAATAAAATTTATCCTCAAATAGCACATTAGCAACAACATTGGTTTTGCTATAAATGATGCTGACGCTTTCGTATAATGCTTTATGCTCTTGAAGCCACTTGTTTGTATCTAATGTGCTTTTGAGCTCTTCAGTAGCTTCTTTGCAGATCAAATCTGCTGCTTCAAATTCAATTTTATTCACTATAGCTTATTTTATTATAGTTTCAGGAATCACATAATTTGGAGTATCAGTTTCTTTGTATCCACGATAAAGTAAAGTGCTTCCATCTTTTAATGTTCCCTTGAATATGAATTCTGTACCATAGTTCGTTTTCTTCTCAATTAGCTTAAAAGTTATGGCTCCTTTTTCTTTGTCATAACTATTTCTAAAATTCCATTTGTATATGGTAGACATTGTACTATCTGCATTATATCTTTTAGAAATCGTTTGTAGCCTTCCAGTGGAATATGAGCCTGATTCATAGCTCATATTTGTTAAGTTGATTTGCTTCAGTTTGTCATAATGGAATAGAAGATATCCTTTTCTATCTTGGTCAAATTTTGATTCGTCATTTTTCCCATGAATCGATGAAATAATCTGGTATTTAGAAATAATTCTTGTTAAGTCTTGACAATTTGATCTTTCGCAATTCGATATGTACAAAAGAAATAAAAATAAAAATTTAGTCACTTTTACTAATTTATTTTAGTAATTGTATGATAAAATTATATACTTCTTTAATTGCCACGGAGAACTGAAGATCGTTAACTTGTAAATTTCCATTCTCAATATCATTTACTATTAAATTAATTTTATTTTCAGTAAATCTTGATTCTGGATAATAACATGCAGGTTCGTTACTAAAATAATACAAAATACTCAACGGTGGCGAATAAACCACCTCATTCATTAATTTTTTTATATCCTTTTGATAAAGATCTATTCTGTCTAGGACATGACTAATAAATACTGAAAATTCAACGTTTAGCATAATATTATTTTCATGTTCATCGTTTAGTTCAGTTAGTCTGTGCTTAAGATATTCGGAATATTTTGCAATTAATTCATTGTCACCTGTTTTCAAAACTATTTCACTAATTACTGAGAAAATTATAATATTACATTCGTAATATTGTTTATTAATCATTTCTGACATAGGTGTGTCATCATATGCTTCGTCTCCAATAGGTAAATGAATTTCATTAATTAAAAATTGAAGTGATCTTCCGAATACTATTGGGATAAGGTTATTGCTTTTAGTCATACATTTATTTATTGTGTTTTGAAATTTCATTTATTTTAAAAATGAATGAGTCAATTTTATTTACTTCATCTTCTTCTAGATCTAGCTCAAATTTATGACCAATAATTGCACTATTATTCTCTAAGTCATTATAATCTATCTGTTCCTCTGGGAATAAAAGTTCTAATATAAATTTGAAATATCTGTCCTCTCCATATATAATTTCACCTGTGACATTATCAATTTCTTCTTCATCGTATTTCCAAAAATATTTTGGCAAATTTGTATTAAATACTTGATCTACTTCATTTAAATATTCCCCAAATAAAATTGAGATTTCAAAAATCAACAACTGTTCTAAGTTCCCTTTGAAAAGGAATTCAGCCTTTCTTTTATCTAATACAATAGATTTACATTTAATTTCTTTTGTTAATATTTTTCTTAAAAAATTCGAGCATTTTTCAATAATAATTGTTTGTATTTGTTTTTTATCAGTTTCTTTATTATTATCTAATTCAAATAAATTAAAAATAATAGCTGAGGATACCATTAAGCACTGAAATTCTCTGTACTCTTTTATTAATAAATTATCATCCTTACTAAGTAATCTATATTCTTCTGTCTCATTAATAGATTTAAATATATTTTCAACACCAAGCATTAAAATTCCGGTTGGGTATTCATCGAAAAAATCCATTTTATTTATTTTAATTCTGTTTCTATTAATTGTTCAATTTCAAGTAATTTATTATAGTTTCTTTTTGCTTCAGTTAGCATAGCAGATATTTCTTCTGCACGTTTTTGTTTTTCAATATCATTGGGAAATCTATCAGGATGTACCTTTGAGATTAATTTTTTATAAAGTGCTTTTGATTGAGAAATGCTTAAAGCAATGTTTTTTGCTGTACCTGCATAATCATCTGTGCCATCTGCTAAAACCTTTTTTCGTAGAATATTTTTTTTAACCTTTTTATATATTAAATATCCCATTGCAGCTGTGCCGATTATAACTAAACTGATTGTTTTGTAACTGTATTGCATTATCTATTGTTTAACATGTAAGCATGAAGATTAGCAATTTCTTTAAGTGGAATCTGAATTCCTATCATAGTGTTTTTACCAACTATCTTAAGTGTATCATAACCCAATGCCATAAGTTGTCTTACGAAAGGTGCGCTTTCAATTACATATCTTGATATTTCATAGTAGTCATTGTCAACCATTTTTGAATCGTTGTGTATTGTTATTTTAAAACCACTTCTTATGTAAAACGTACTCAGCTCATGTCGAAAATCAGGATTACCTGGTCCTGTTGTAACAGAACATAATCTATCAATATCACCTGATTGATAAGCTTCCTGAAACACAATGTTGAATTCTTTAATAATTCTTACTCGTTCTAAACTACCTGACGATAAAACGTCAACCACTCGATTTAATAAAGTGGTTATTTTACTGATGATACCGGACATATTATTTTTTTTACGTATTAAAAGTACTTCATATTTGTGTATTTAGGCATGTATGCCTATAGATTATTTTCTTAATTGTGCCACTTTGGTGGTAATGAATAATCTTAGAGATCAGGAACTATTAATTGAGTTTGGGAATAAGTTGAAAGACCTTCGTACTTCGAAGGGTTTGACGCTTCAACAACTCGCTTTTGAAGCAGAGATGGAGATTAGTCAAGTGCATAGGGTAGAAAAAGGTAAGATTAACCCTACATTGACTACTCTAAATGCACTTGCTAAGGGACTTGGCATCACATTAACTGAACTGATTGGCTAATAATTGATTTTGATTTCGAAGTTTGTGTAGCTGTATATATTTCCGCCAATTTTATATAGCAGAAGATCATCTGGATCTTTAAACACCTCATCTACATATACAAAGCTATTTACTTGAATATCGTCAATGCTGTTGACACATTTGACCATAAATGGGGTATAAAGTCGTCTTAATTTCCCACTTTGGTTAATTACTGCTATGCTAAAGCTGTCATAATAGTATACAATCCTGTTGTATTTTTTCATTGTTTTTGTTTTTGTGAATTACAAACCTTCATCTGCGAAGCTTAAATACTTGTTTTCATCACCTACAATTATGTGGTCAAGTAATTTAATGTCTAGCATATTTCCAGCATCACGTATTTTCTGGGTAATTTCTTTATCTCTATGAGATGCTTTTAGGTTGCCACTTGGATGATTATGTGAGATGATGATGCCAGATGCAGCACATTTGAGCGCTGTTCCAAATATTAATCTTACATCAGCCACTGTTCCTGTGATTCCACCTGAGGAAAGGTGTAAAACACCAAGCACACGGTTGAATCTGTTTACATAAGCTACCAAGAAATGCTCTTGTAATTGCAATGTTTCTTTAGGATAGAAGTCCATAAATACATTATATGCATCTAATGGAGAACTAATGATGGGTTTGTTACTTATACTTGGCTTGTATACAAGCTCTATTTCAGCGATGTTTTCTGTTTGTGTCATGTTGATTAAATTAAAATGCCCAGCTGTTTAGCTAGGCATGTGTGAATAATGTTAAGGAAGGAGTGGAAGGCAGTTCGGACTAGTGTTGCAAATCTTTAACTTTTAATTTTTTAAATATTTAGTTTTGCTAAATTTTATCTGTATTTAATTATTTTCCAAAGTTTTCGTATTTCATTTATAACTTCAATTTCAAATTCTTTTTTATAAGCAAAACAAACATAAACGTCAGATATATTGTCTTTATGTAATATAATGTACATAATATCTGTAAACTTCTCATTATTTTCAAGTACTGAACTACTGTCTACGCGGACACATAATGCGGTATCTGAATTAAATTTTTCAAAATCTTCTTTGTTATAAATTTGGATCAAATTTTTTTTTCTTTCATCTTCACAAAATTTACTTCCAAGGTAATTATTATTTGGTGTCCAATCTGGTGCAATTTTTTTCATAATGCTACCTTCTTCAATTGGGGGGAATATCTTGTTTAAATAAAAATAAATAATATAATGATCTCTAAATTTTTTATTTATAATTGGGTCATAAAAATTTCTTGGCATACAAGTTAATATATCAGATCTATGAAGTGAAGGATTATGAGGACTTATTTTTTTATATCTTTTATTTATTTTAAGTTCTACACCGTACTCGTTAAAATTATACTTGCTAGTATTTACCTTTAAAAAATAATTCGAATCTGGTTTTTGTCCAAAAGTATAATTACAATAAATCAATAAAAAAAACTGTAGTACAATATTTTTCATAATTAATAAAATTAAATAATTATATTGGCATTGTTACTCCAAAGAAATATTTGGAATTATCAAATTCTTTCGTTCCATTTTCATAAAGTGTAGTGGTATTTAATACAGGGTCATAAAAAACTATCTTTTTAAACTCATCACTCCATTTTACTATTCCAGCATGCCCTCCACCACCTAATACACTTGGCCAAACTATTATTACAAATACAGGAATTTTCGTGTCAGTAATTGTTTTAAGCATATTATCCCTAGTCCCTAAATTATAATTTATAAAATTATTATCTAAGAGTTTGATACTTTCATTAATATTAGGTCCCGATTGTCTATCTGAAATTAATTTATTATACATATTATCAAGTGACATATCATTTAAATCTGCCCATTGTTTTAAATAATAATTAGGATCTTTATTTACGCTCAAAATTGATCCAAGATGCGCTAATGCTCCAAAAACACAAAGTCCATCTGGTACTACATTATAGTCAAAGTCTATTCCTCCTGCTATTACTTCACCACCTCCTTCAACTTGATCTGACTCAATATTCTGCACAACGTCTATATAAATATATCCATAATTATATGCATATGTATATATACTTTTTTTTATGACAGATTTTACTGTAACTTCAATTAAATCTTTAGGAGTATCATATCCATCTCCATAAATTACATGATTAGAAAATGAATTTTTTACGCTTGTCTTTGTTTTTATATTGTTACCTGATTTAAAATATTGTTGCTTTAATTTTACACCTTGCAAATTATAAATTGATATCGAACCACTAAAATTATGATAATTGTAAATATCGATTAGATTTAAATGATATGCACTATCAGGTGTTATTTTAATAAAATATCCATTGAATTTATTTTTATTTTTTGTAGCAACAAATTCAATGTGTTCGCCATTTTTGTCATTCATTGAGATTGGTATAGTTATACTTTTTACATCACTTGAATCATAATTAATAAATGCATTATCCCAATTTATGTAAGGAGGTATAATATCATTATCATTTAAACTAAGTGCTTTTTGGCCATTTTGTTTATTGGATTTTAAGTTTGAGCTAATCGTAGAATCATGCCAAATCTTAACTTGATTAACCAACGACTGTAAATTATTTGAAGAATGTTGATAATTAGTTTGTATTATGGACGAATTTTCTTTTTTACAGGAAATAAAAAAAATACAAATAAAAGCTCCGATAAAAAGTGTGGTTTTGAATTGATTAATCATTAGTCATAATTTATTTAAAGTTGAATGATATACGAAATTATTCAACTTTAAATAAATTGGATTCAGTATTTATACCTAATATAACTTTAAATACGTACACTACTAGGTTTATTTTTTAATATCAAACAGTTATATTTTGAATTAAAATTTCTCTTTTACGCTTTTCAAACTCTGGCTTAAGCACTTCTTTGTATTGTGGGTATTGATTGTTCAGCTCTAACAGTTTATCAATAGTATTGCAATTATATATACTGGCAGATATGTCGGTTGTCGTAAAATCAGCACCTGCATTACACCAGTTGTATATAGCTCTGCCTGTTTCAATTGATAACTTTTGTTCAGGTTGACCAAAGAACAAACCTGTTCTATCCTTAGAGGCTACAGCGCTGTTTTTCATATTGAGATCAAATACAAGAGTAAACTCGTAATCCAGCCCTTCTCTTTGAACAGCTTTTAGACCCACCTTTTCAGGGACCATTCTGCCATTGCGTTCATTTAGAACATAGTCTTGTTTTGTCCTTGTAGTGGCTAAAATGTGTGCTTTAGAGCCTAATATAGCTTGTATGAATGCCTTGTGTCTAAGCCCAATCTTTTGCCAGTTGGTGAAGCTATTGCCAGGTAATGAGGCATGGGCCTCAAGGATGTATTCCCATTCATGAGAAATACTGTCTATGATGATAACTTGCATGCCTGCCTGCCCACATGTCTCAATTGCTTGGATGTAATTCTCAGGTGTATATGGTGCGCTCAACTGGAGAACTTTATAGCTTCCTAGGTGTGAGTAAAGCTCTGAACTATGGTTTTCGCTGTCTATTACAGCTACTTTAGACCAATCGTTGCAAAGTCCATAGGCTAATAGTAATGATGAATAAGTTTTACCAGATCCACTAGGACCATTAAGGCACATTTTGATTTTTGCCTTCTTTCGTGAGGCTTTTTGTAGTTGCATGTGAATATGTTTTGTGATTAATTAGGTATAAATACTGAACAGATAATTGAGATTAGTTTAGTAAATTTATAAGAAAGCAAATACGATGTTCATATCTGAAATATGTGCTATAGATCAAATTAAAAAAATTCATTTAATAAGATTTGAAAAATATAGTTCTGATTTTATTCTACATATAGAAAGTGAAATAACTGAGATTTGGAATGGTGAGCAAAAATTCGAGACTTTAGATTTAAAAACGATAAAAAAAGACATTTTAAATTTTATACAAAATAAAACTGACAAACAAAAACATGGAATTATTTCTGAATTTTTTTGTCATATATATTTAAGAAAATTGGGTTTTCAACAGTATTCTATTTTTGATAATCTTGAAGAAAATAGTATGAAAAAAGGGTTTGATGGATTATATATGGATAATAATTTTGAGATGTTTATTTTAGAAAGCAAATCAACATTAGAAAACACAAAAATGAAATCGCATCCAAAAAATATAAATAAGGCTTGTAAAGATTTAGGTCAAAAAATTGATGGTACAAATAATCAAAATAATCCTTGGAAAAATGCATTAAATCATGCAAATAGAAGCAGAATAGATCCAAGTATGACTTTGCTGAAAAATTTAACAATCTTTTCTGCAGATTTTATTAATAAAAAATATCATAAAATTCAAGATTTTAGTATAATCCCAAGTTCAACGATTTACTTTGGCGATAATATAAAAATGTACGAACTATCTGATTTTGAAAATGATTTGAATAGTACTATTAATAATTATAGCTTCAAATCATTCGAGGTTATTTGTATAAATAAGAACTCTATTAATGAATTTATAACATTTTTAAATGAGTGAAAACGTAGATAAATTAGAAAGAAGATATTTAAAAACCTTGAAAAATAGTAATCAATTTGATACAATTTTTAAGAAATTTGTTAAGAATGAATTTATTATTGACGAAGGTGAACAAGAGTATCTGCTTCTAATATCTATAGTATTTTTTAATTACTATAAAAGTGATAAAAGGTTTAAAAGTTATTTTAAAATCGCTTATTATATAGTTTTAAAATATTCGCAATTTTATAAAAACTTTCTACCAATTTATGATATCTCATTACAGCTTGGATTTTTCCCGATTTCAAATTATTTGATAAAACATAACTTAGTGGTACAAAATGGAATTCAAGAATTGATTGTAAATAATTCTGTTAGTGTAAATTTTTTATCAACCGAAAAATATATTGAGACAATTGAACAGAGTAAAATAACTAAAAATATTTTAAATAATGAAAGTCAATTTTTAGCTTTTATTGCACCGACGTCCTATGGCAAAAGTTCCCTTATAAAAGAATTCTTAAAAACAAAAAATATTGATAAAATTGGAATTATAGTACCTACAAAATCTTTATTAATACAGACTTTTAGGTTAATCAAAGATCTAAAATTAAACAGAAAAATAATTATCCATGATGAAATGTATGATAATAACAAAAACTTTATTGCAATACTTACTCAAGAAAGAGCTTTGAGGTTGATTACAAAAAACGAAGTATATTTCGACATGTTGTTTATTGATGAAGCTCACAGTCTTTATCGAAGAGATTCCAGAAGTATTTTATTGGCAAGATTGATAGAACTTAGTTTTAGTAAAAACAATAAAACTAAAATTATGTATTTGTCTCCATTGATAGATGATGTGAATAATTTAGAATTGAAAATCAATTCAAAAGCTAAGATATATTCTGCTTACATTGAGAATGATATGAAAACATTTGATACCTATTTGTTCGACAATGGGAATAAGTATGTTTACGATAGGTTTACAGATCAAACACATTTATTAGAAAATGGTAATAATTATTTCGAATACATTTTAAAAAACTCAAACAAAAAAAATTTCATTTATAATTATAGACCCAAAAAGATTGAATTGTTGGCTTTGGAAATAGCAAATTACTTGCCTGATATTACAGATAACGAAGAGATTGATAAAATTATTTCTACGTTAAAAGAAGAAGTTCATACCTCTTTTTACAATGTTAATTTACTAAAAAAAGGAGTTGTTTATATACATGGGAAAATTCCGAATCAGATAAAAGAATATTTAGAATATTCTTTTAAAAATTGTAATTCAATAAAATATATAATTGCAAATTCAGTAATATTAGAAGGAGTCAATTTGCCAATCGATTCTATCTTCATTACATCATCATTTGGGTTGGAAGGCAAAAGTCTTCTTAATTTAATTGGAAGAGTTAACAGACTTAATTATGTTTTCGGGGAAAATAATGATTTCAATGATCTATCTGGGTTATTAACTAATGTACATTTTTTAAATAGTAATGAATATCAAGGAAGGCATGACATTAAAAATAAAATGAAACTTTTAAGAGACTATAAATTCAAAGATGAGTTAAAAAATCCAATTTTATCAAATTATGATATACTAAAATCTGGTATTTCAAGAAAAGAAATAAATAAAATAAGATTGATAGATCTAGATATAATAAATAAGACTCAGGTTATTTTAAACAATGATAAAAATATTGATATATTAGGCATATTGAAAAAAAGAATTATTGAGGCGTCTATAGACGATTTTTATTTTGATATTGATTTGGCTGTGTCACAAATAAATTCCAATATAAATAATATTAATAGTCTCAAAACAGATTCTGAATTAGTCGATATTATAAAAAATATTTTTATAGAAGGGCATGGACATAATTTAAAAGATTTTGAAATTGAAAGATTGAACAATCCATCTGCAAGAAATTATTATAATAATTATATTAATTTATTTCAAAAAAAATCTTTAAATGAGAAAATTAATTCGACTTATGCATATTTCTTCCAAAAATCGAAGTCTGAAGATTCAAAATTATATATTGGAAACTCTTATGGAGAGATTTCTTGGCGGTCAAACAAATATAGCAACATAAATAATTTTCATAAAGTATACATAGACTTAAAATATAAATCAAAAGATGAGCTTATTAATCTTTCTATCATCAAATTAAAAATAGAAGACGATTTTGTTAGTTACAAATTGAATAAATTAATTGTTTTTTTATATGATACTAAAATAATAAATGAAGATGTTTATCACACAATAATATATGGTTCAACAAACAAAGATTATATTGCATTAACTAAACTTGGACTAAACATTTACTTGATAAATAAATTATCAAGTGATAACCAAATTAAAAACATTAAAATTGATGAAAATGGTAATCTTTTACCTAATACTGCATTCATAAAATATTTAGAAACGCAATCTGATTTATTTAAATTTGAAATTAATAAATATTATTTATAGTAATTTTAAAACAATTACAAAAAGGACCAGGCAGATTGCTCCACCCAGTCCCTCATTTACTAACCACTAAAGACATTGTTCCAACTAGAGACTTTCGTAGCGATTAGTTGTTATTTGACCTACTATTGGTATTTTGAAACAATGTTCTTCTGTGTTTCCATCCTAAGCCATTTCTAAAGCTTCAATTCTACGAGAACCAATTAGTTCTGTAGATCCCTCTGGTTGATAAGAATAGCTATGTTGAAGCTTGATCACTTCTCCTGTCTTTGGGTTAACAAAATCATAGGCATCTACTTGCACCCTTACAACATCGCCATTCATTTGAGTTCCTACTAGCCCTTTAGCTATAGTTTCGTCAAATGTGCAAGGAATAGTTGTCCTTCGTGCTGTTGCATAGAATTTACCTGTCTCTTGAGACTGTACTAATTCAACAACACCTGTTAATTCTAACACTTGAAATGTTGTTCCGTCTTTTCTTTGTCTACTTGTGTAATTTGTTACTGTTACCATTGTTTTAATTTTTTTAATTGTGGTTAAATGAAAAAGCACTTCCTGGTATCCGAGCCTAGGAGGATACCACATCGTGCCCAGATGTGGGTGGGGTAGAAGAATGGAGTCAGCTACTTACTTGTACATACAGAAAATAATCAGATTGATTAGAGCATGGGGGGCTGCTAATTAAAATAGTTAGAGGGAGGGGTAGGGTGAAAAAACGCTATTTTGTTAGAAAAAAATTAGGTTAATGCTATATATATAGTATTGAGATCCTAAGTCTATTTTATATGCCAAACAGGAAAAATTGTGTTATTATGGGTACGTCTAAACTCTTACGGCTTTATATTTTTTGCAAAATGCAGATAATACATAATTGACTAATAATTACAATTCTTCCATAAAATATAGGTGCGGTTAAGATATAATTACTATTATTATTTGCACAATATAAAAGTGCAAAGCAAAAGCTATTAGAGGACTTGAAATTATTAAAACAAATTATTTATTATTGATATATACGGGTTATTAGTTATAAATTAGTATTTCAAATTAAGGATATGATAAATGGTTTTTTGGTTAATATTATCAATAATACAAATGAGCAAAAAGAGATTTGCTTATTTAAGGAAGGAGGTATTACAGAAGATGTAATAGTTCATGTAATTAATAACCCAGCCCTTGATTATAATAGTCTATTGAATATTGCTAGAACAAAAGGATTTATGGGCAATGGCCTACAAAGTGACAATAATACAATAAACAGTATTACTATACATAAAGAACTTAATACAAAAGTTGTATATTTTAATAATTTGCCCTTTATAACAGATTTGGATATAACCATTAATGGTTTTTCAAATTATATAAGCTTATGGGTGCCACCATCTACAACAATGTATTTACAGCTAATGCCAAATTTATAATACATGGCTTACCTGTCTAAATCTCGCTTTAAGCAAGCATTAAACTGCCCTACTAAACTATACTATGGTACAAAGGGGAATAACTATGCCGACAATAATGCAGACGACCCATTTATGGCAGCATTGGCCGAAGGGGGCTATCAGGTAGGAGAATTAGCTAAGTTTTTAGTAAGTGATGACCCAGTTGGAGAAGATATTACCATTAATGAATTAGACTATGAAAAGTCATTAGCTCAAACAAAGGAAAAACGGGATAAAGGAGGCAAGGTAGTAATTGCCGAAGCTGCTTTTGCTTATAAGGACTTTTTTGTAAGAACTGATTTGTTTGTGGAAGAAAGGGATACGATTAAAATTTATGAGGTAAAGGCAAAGTCATGGGATGAGAAAGTTGTTTTCTTAAAAGAAGAAAAACGTGGTCCATTAAAAGGCACAATTCAAATACCTTCAGTTTGGAGAGAATACCTATACGATATTGCTTTTCAAAAATATGTGGTACAAAAAGCCAATCCTACCAAAACAGTAATCACTTATATCGTACTTGCTGATAAAACCAAAGCGGCAACAGTTGAAGGGCTTAATCAACTATTTAAGATAAGGCGAAACGGGAAAAATATAGCCATTGAAGTAAAGCCAGGGACAACTGCTAATAGTTTAGGACAAATACCATTAAAGACAATAAACGTAGATGATGTATGTGATTGGATTTATGCCAATAAAGTTGACATTGATTTAGATGAACCCAATGGGGAACCTTGGATGTTTGAGCCCTTGATTAATTATTTATCGGAACAATATTCAAATAACAAAAGAATCTGGTCCAATACAATCAATTCAAAGTGCAAGCTTTGTCAGTACAAGAATAAGGAATATCCTAATGGAGATAAAAAGAGTGGCTTACACGAATGTTGGAAACATATTGGCAAACTAAATGATGCTGAATTAACCCAACCTTTAGTGCTTGAACTATGGGGAGGACTAGCAGGACAAAAAAGTTTTATAAATGAGGCCTGTGCAGATAAGCGTTATTTATTAAAACAAGTTGACGAAACGATAGTCACAAGAGCAGCGGGGAAAGATGAACCCGTAGGTGACGCCATAGACCCAACTAAAAGAAGATTAATACAAATAGAGAAATCAAAAAAACAAGATTTTATCCCACATATAGATAAGGAAGGATTAAAGGAATTATTTGAAAGCCTGGCTGCGCCTTATCATTTTATTGATTTCGAAACTACAATGGTTGCATTGCCATTTCATAAGGATAGGCAACCTTATGAAGCAATTGCGTTTCAATACTCGTATCATTTAATGGATGAGAAAGGGAATATCCAACACAAAAGCCAATACCTGAACTTTGAAAAAGGCGCTTTCCCTAATTATGATTTCCTAAGACATTTAAAAAAGGATTTAAGTGGTATAGAAGGAACCATATTCAGATACCATAAACACGAGAATTCCTACCTATTGCATTTATACAAACAGTTATATGCAGTAAGTTTAAACGAAGTGCCCGACAAAGAGGACTTAATGGCATTTATTAGAGAAATTACCACTCCAGCGAAAGACACACCAGGTGAATCATGGGATCCTACTAATAATATGCAGGACTTATGGGATTTTGTAGTTAAGTATTTTTATTCCTTACACGCTAAAGGGTCTAATTCCATTAAGGATATACTACCTGCTATTATTAAAAGCAGTCCATATTTAAGAGAAAAGTATAGCCAACCAATTTATGCAACTGCAACTATGCCTAGTTTAAATTTAAAGGAGCCACATATTTGGATAGATGAAACCAGGGGACTAAATCCCTATAAGACTCTTCCGCCAATTTTTGATGAAAAGGCATTAGAGGAAATAGAAGCCGAAGGTAACTTAAGCAACCTTGATAATGGAGGTGCTGCAATGATAGCATATGCCTATTTGCAATTTTCAGATATGACTGACGCCGAAAGAGAATTATACCGCCAAGCACTTCTACGCTATTGCGAATTAGATACCATGGCGATGGTTATGATTTGGGAGTGCTGGGGGAGGGAGGTTGGAAGGTGGTAATTGGATTAAGATAAAACTTTAACAAACTCCGCAACCACTCTCATTTCAGTTCCATTTTCTTCATTGTTAATGATTTCCGGTTTGCGTTAGCAAAAAATGCAAATTTGCTACCAAAAGCATTGGCTTATTCTGTCTTTATTGCTTTTTCTATTATTTCGTTTATTTGCTGTTGTTTCTCTTCTATTTGTTGGTCTATACTATTTTGTGCGTCAATTTGTGATTTTATTTTTTCAACTATTTCTGTTTGTTTGGTGTCGACCCAATCTGGAATTGGAAACTCTTGAATTTGGCTTGGAAAAATATTAGTGTTATTTCCTAAACCTTTTTTGTGAGTGTAAACCAAATACTGGAAAAATTCACTTCTGAAAAAATAGTAAGCAAATAATGTGTTGTAATTTGTGAAACGAATTCGTTGCGTAAAATCTGCAAAAATTGCGGTTAAATCTTCGTCTTCAATTAAAGCTACTTTTCCAATTGTGCCTTCGCCTGACCTTGCCAAAAGAATATCGCCTTTCTGTACAATTTTATTTAAATTACTATTAGAATATTCTTCAGTAACTTTTTTGCAGTCTTCGGGGTCAAAAGCATAAGTTTTTATGTTTGACATTGCTATGTAAAAATATTCTCCTTCTTCATCATAGTCACTTGGCGAAACACTTTTACCTAATACAATTGGTTCTTCTATGAAGTCTTTAACTTTTTTAGTTGTGTTAGAAACCAAAAATGAATGCAAATATTTGCCTGCCAAATTATGGAACTTTAAACCCATTCTGCAATCAATATTGTTTGCAAATTCATTGAGGTTAGAAGAATATGTTTTTTGTTTTTTGAGCTTTTCAAACTCCTCCCAATCAAAACCAAACTCTTCGCCAAATACTTTATTTATTATATCTAAAGGTTTTAGTTTTGAGTTTTTGAGGTTAGTTATTTCGTTTGCAATTGGTTGAATTAATTGTAATAATTCATTTTGTTCAACTATGTTTTTGGGTAAATAAATGGGTAATTCCCTTAAATAAGTTTTAGATAGGTTTTTTTGTGTTTTGCCTGTTTCAGTCGCCTTGAAGTATTTTTTTAAAGTTGAACTGTTTAAATAATAGACTAAAAGTTTAGGGTTTATTAACTCCTCATTTACTTTAAATTTCGCTAAATAGTGAGATAAAGTTAATTGGTATTCTGTGGTTATTTCATCAAAATAGAAGGTTGCACCACAATTTGCAGATATGGCAATTATTATATCGCCTTTTTCAATTTTAAAACTTTTTAGTTTCTCTCCTTTCTCTTCATTAATAAATATTGGATTTTCTAAACTTAATTCGCCATTCTTAATATTTCGCACTACTAAGTGAATGTATTCTGTTGGGTCTCCATTTTCTGAATAGTCTTCTTTTGAAATTGGCTGCCCTGTTTCAATAGATTTTACATAGTCTTTTAAAAACCTATCTCTTTTTCTGATTGTTTTATTAAATTCAATATAATCTATATCAAAACGCAAATACTGGTCTTGATTTAAAGTTGAAAGTTTTGATTTGAATGTAACTACTCCCATATTACCTCTTTTCTAATGTTGTCTAAAATGGTTAATAGTTCAGTTTTACGCAAAACAATGTCATCACATTTGTAGCGTTGCAATACGCCATTTTTAAAATGGTTTATGAGTTCCTTGTCTATTCGTTCTGCAAATTCGTCTTTTAGTTTGTCGGCTTTATAATACGTTTTAAAAATCCTTTCTACCAAAGTTTTTTCTGCTTCTTGGCTGTCTATTTTGGTTTGCCAATTTTGCACTTCGGCAGTTAGTTTTTCAATTTTCTTATTGAGTGTGTCGTTTTCTTTTTCGGCAAACTTGGTTTCGGCAGTTGTTAATTCTGTTTGGGTTTTGGTTTGTAGTTCTGTTAAGCGTTTAATTTCTTTTTCGTAGCCTTCAATTATTGCGTTGGTGTCTAAATTGGTTGGAGCATATTCAATGTCGTACAAATCGTTTGGCATTGGGTTTTCGCCTCGTTTGGTGCGTTTGTAGCCTACATTTTCTGCTTCAGCCATAAAAATATCGTAGTCTAATTCTTTGGCTACTTCGCCAAAAACCCACCAAGCATTATAAAACCCAAATATTTGGGTGTCCTTATCGTATTTCGAAATGCTGTCTATTTCATCAGCATATTTGGTCAATAATTCTTTTGGTGCAAGGGTTTTGTCATCTTCTGTTAAATAGTCTTTTAAAAAGCGTTGTGTATTGGTTAAAATATTTTTATTGTTCTTTTTTTCAATGTCTTCTACTACATCTTTTGCCCATTTTTTATTGAGTTTTTCTTCGTTTACAAAATATTTCACATAGTCGGTT
>JACCDN010343051.1_pt1 | contig 21800 bp, 12 predicted proteins | sample 7441691 | NCBI WGS metagenome assembly JACCDN01 (sample SAMN15323439, study PRJNA562643) | freshwater metagenome | isolation source: river surface water | place: USA:Blue River Watershed | collected 2017-08-16 | reverse complement strand
GTTTAGATCTAGGGCACTCCCATTTACTACAGCAATTGTGCCAAGATTAACAATGGAGCCCGACAATGTGGAACTGGTAAATTTAATACCAGATGTCAGATTGTAAGTGCCACCCGACGCTGTACCGCCGATACGCCCAGTTGCGCTGTTGACCACATTACCCGTAACGACACTATTAGCTATAACCATTCCAGCTGAAGTTGCAGGCACGCTACCCGACACCGAATTGAAGCCATACAGCAAGCCGCTATTGATGACCGAACCGTTCAACACCGCGTTTTCAACACGGAGTGCAGTTACCCCCTGAACGGTACCACCAGCCAGATTGATTGCACCACCAGATAACGCTAAACCACCGGAAACAGAGATACCAGCAGCAGAAATGCCCTGAATCAGGCCCGTATTTGTTAATCCAGCTGTAATGGTAGTGTTCGAAAGGAACATACCAACATTGGCGCCAACAATGGTGCCTCCCGTATTACGGAAACTATCAACCTGTGTGGAATACATCGCCACACCGGCATTCGTCAGACCCTGAATCAGGCCCGTATTGGTAACACCACCGCTAATCGAAGCATTGACCAAATTAAAGCCAGATTGGCCGCCACTAAACGTACCGCCTGCGTTAGACAGGCCACCCTGCAAAATGCCAGCCGACATCGCAAAACCAGCAGCCACAGTACCAACCACAAGACCCGTATTGGTGACACCGCCCTGCAGATTAGAACCCGAGTAAAAAGCAATACCCGTGTTGTTCGACAAAACCAAACCGGCATTGTTGATGTAGCCATTAACCGGAGCACCGGAAATGACCGCAATACCAGGCGCGCCGACACGGCTTGGTGCCAAACTCGGCACAATCGTACCGCCGTTAAATACATTAACAAATGTATAGCCAGCAACTGTAGAAATTTCACACGGTGCAACTGCTTGACCCGTAACAGAGCCGCACGCTGCAGTGCTATAGGCGATTAGCTGTAGTGAACCGGTTGCAGTTGACCATTCGAAACTGACATAAGGCGTATTGTCAATGACAGACAAACCACTGACCGTCAGCGAACCAGCACCCGAAATCGTTACCACCGTTAACGTATCGTTTGCATTGAACGCATTCAGATTGTTTGTATTAACAATAATCTGACCACCCGGCGCAAATGACGCAATACTACTTACGTTCATTTGGCTGTAACTACCAGCTGTAGCGCCTGTTGCCCCTATGCGTAGCGCACCCGTACCGCTTTGAATGTAGTTACCGGCAATCGTGGCATTCACATGAGAACCAGCAACAATAGAACCACCAATACCGCTCAATGTCTGGAGAGCTAGAACGCCGCTATTAGAAACCTCAAAGTCCCCTGTAACAGCACCAACAATCAGGCCGCTTTGTGCATTTTGAACGGTCAAGGTCGATGGCAACCCTGTGGCGACCATAGCCACGCCATTTAACCCGGAAATTAAACCACCATTATTAAAACCACCGGTTATGGTTGCATTTGTTAGCTTAATACCAGTCCTACCAACAATCGTACCAACAGTGTTATTGAAACCACCGGCAATTGTTGCGCCGTTAAGCGTCAAGGCCGCTAAAGACGCCGTACCAAGAATCTGACCAGAGTTAGTGATACCACCAACTAGGGTTGTATTCAGGATAGAAGCACCACCACCGCCGTAACTCGTGCCGGAAATAATGCCGCTGTTGGCAAAGCCACCTAACAGTGTTGAATTACGGATTTGCAATGCATTGGCGTTAGAAGAATACTGCGTGCTAATTGAGCCCGTGTTCGTTAAGCCACCGGTAATCGTTGCACCGTTGACCATAAGAGCAACTGCATATGCTTGTATCAAACCCGAGTTAACAACACCTCCACTAATAGTGCCGGCCGTTTGTTGATAGTATGTACTCTGATAATCGCCCAATTTAAGACCGGCAATGAAACCCGTGTTATCAATACCAGCGGTAACAGTAGACTGACCAACATTCAACCCGCCATTAAATGAGCCAGCATTTGTTATACCGTTCAATACAGTGGACTGAGCAATTGATGAGCGTCCATTAAACACACCACTTGCATTATTTCTAATCCCGCCCAAAACCCTTGAATTAGCCATCTCCAGCGCAGCCGGGTCACCACCAGAAACTATTCCCTCATTCAAGAATTGGCCGATAATTTCACTACTCTTGATACCAATACCCAAGCCACCCATACCCAGTTGGCCGTAGTTAGCAAGATCACCAGTTATTGTTGAGCCACGAACCAAAAGCGAATAAATCGAATTGACAGTACCCGTGTTGACGACTGAACCAACAATATGGCTCCCAGAACGAGCTGAGTATTGGAATGACCCACCACCAATATGAATACCTTCTAGTGAAAAATTACCAATAACACCCGAATTGGTTACACCGCCACCTACTGTTGCACTGTAAAGGGCAATACCTTGATCAGCTTCAATGTAACCTGCGTTATTAATGGCACCAGTTACTTCACTTTGGATGACCGTCAGCTTTCCTGAAATAGATCCATCGTTATACCAACTACCCGCCAGTGTGGAACCCGCAAATAAAACATTGCCAGTTATGCTACCGTTATTAACAAAGGATCCATTAAGCAGTGAGTTGCCGGCGATTGTATATCCAGAAAAACCTGAACCAGACAGAACGCCAAAAGCAACACCATCCATGAGGCCTGTATTGGTTACCCCCCCAGTCATCGTGCTGTAAGACAGCTGGAGATTGCCAACAACCGTACCGCCAAGGTTAGAAAAACCACCCATCCCGCTAGCGGTCATCAGGATGCCATAGCCATTACCACCAGAAATAAGACCGGTATTGGTAAAGCCCCCAGCAAGATTGGCACCAGAAGTAAAGAACACACCGGTTTGGTTGGCTGAAATGGTGCCCGCATTCAGCACCCTACCCTCAGCGCTACCAGCAGCCGAGATAATGTACAAACCCTGTATGGTCGATGAGATCTGACCAGTACTTGCGATATACAAATCCGGGTTGGGTACTGTCACCTGACATGGACCCGATGCACCGCTCAGCGTTGGGCCACAGTCAGCCCCCGATGCAACAGCAACCAGATTTAAAACACCGGCAGCGCCAGTAAACGTGTAATAAATCGACTTAATGTTATCGACAATGGTCAGGTTATTAGTGGCAATACTGCTACCCGTAATAAAGCTGGCCAGTGTTTGGCCTTGCAGTACGGCGTTACCACGATTTTGTTGAACTTTGATAACGCTGTTATTGAGGTTAACTATCCCGCCTGCTGCCAAGGTACTGAAATTACCGCCCAAGGCACCCGAGCCGGATACGCCGTTGACCCCCATGACCAATACGCTATTAACCCCTTGAGAGTATGCGCCAGCAATACTGGCAGACAAGTGGCTACCAATGGCGCCCCCGAACGATGTCAACGACACAACACCACCGGTGTTGATGACACTCAAAGCACCATTAATGGCACCAATAATCGTGCCGCCCTGATTCATTAAAGCAGTGTTAGTGCCGCCCGAAGCCGTAATGGCATTATTGCTGTCGGCATAGACCAACCCCTGATTGGTGAAACCGTTCGCCCCAGTCATGGTTGCATTGGACAGACTAATGGCGTTGACGGTACCTGTAATTGTGCCGGCATTCACAAAACCACCGGGCACATCGACAGTACCGACAATTGATAGACCTGCACCCGCACCAGTAATGAGACCGGTATTGCTAATAGCACCGTTAATGGCACTGTTGGCGACCCTCAAACCGGTTTGGCCGGACAATGTACCGTTGGCACCATTAAATACGGTACCCGCCAGCGTGCTGGCCGATACGACCATCGCAGAACCGGTTGCTGTAATTAAACCGGTATTAGTGAGGCTGCCGTTTAATACCGCACTCGCGATATTAATGCCCGTTTGACCAGCTAGCACGCCGGTATTGGTTATATTGGCGTTGATACCACCGCTGATCGACATGGCAGCACTGGTGGCAATGATCGTACCCGTATTGCGCATCACACCCGCAATCGTGCTGTTGACCAGACGCACACCCGTCTGAGCAGAAATACTACCAATAGTATTCAACCCATTGTTGAGCGTTGAACCACTCAACAAAATACCGGTAGCGGTTGCCTGAATGAAACCGTTATTGGTTACCGCACCGGTGAACGTGGCGTTATTGAACGCCATACCGGTTTGACCAGACAGCGTGCCTGCATTAATGAATTCGCCCGTAATAGTGCTGTTGTAATAAAGCGCCACGCTACCGGTAACAGAAAGTGCGGCACCCGAGGTGCCACGAATGGCACCGCTATTGGTAAAGGCACTTTGCGATGGCCCATTGATGGCACTGCCGCTGGCCAAACGCACACCCGTGCGACCACTAATAACACCTGCGGCATTATTAGATAGACCACTTGCCAGATAAGCTTGGCTCAAGACAAAACCTGCGCCTGAGGCGGTGCCGCCTGACATGACACCCGAGTTGTTAATGGCGCCACTCACCGTGCTACCGCTGGAAATACGCACGCCAGCTGTGTAACCGTTTATCTGTTTGCCACTGCTGTTTGTCAGCCCCCCGCCCAAGGTGGAAGCCAACAGCGCCAGGCCTGCATGAGAGATACCGTTAATCAGACCAGAGTTAGCCAAACCACCAACCACGGTGGATACAGACAGACGTATACCGGTACTACCGCCTTGGATGGTACTGCTATTATTGATGCCACCACTTAATGAGGAATGAACCAACGCGACACCGGCAATACCCGCCGATGTGATAAAGTTGCTGTTGGTTAGCCCACCTTGCAACAAAGCCGCATTGAGATAAATGCCGTAATTACTGGCACCAGATACAACCCCTGCGTTGGTAATACCCGCGGTAACGGTGGCACCGGAGGTTAAATAAATACCTGTCTGATTACCAAGAATTCGGCCATTGCTATTGTAAATGCGTCCTACGGCGGTTGGCCCAGCGGACAACACGACAACACCTTGGTTAACGCCTGAAATAGTGCTACTCACGGTGAGGTTGGCGTTATCAAACGCCACATACGATGTGACTGTTTGAGCACCAGTAACTGTGTTCGAATAGCTTGCGGCACTACGTGCAGTTGCACCCGCACTCAAGCCACCAGCTGTGGTGATTGCCGTAAAGTCTAATTTGGCACTGTTGCCAATGATCTGTACGCCGTTATTGGTTAAACCACCCGCAGCGGTAATAATGTTTGAAACTGTTTGACCATCAAGCACAGCCGTTGTTGAGCTTAGGTCTAGCTTTACTTTGCTACCTGAAGCCAACGAAACCGTACCGCCCACGGTAAGCACACTGAAGTTACCCGCAGTTGTGCCAGAGCCTGCTGCGCCAGCTACACCCAGAATTAATGCACCCGTGCCCGATTCAACAAAATTGCCGGCAATGCTGCCATTGAAGTGGCTACCCGGCACCATACTGAGACCACTGGCGCTTTGCAACGCAATGACACCACTATTGCTAATGTCTAGGGTGCCTTGCAAACCACCATAAACTTGGCCGTACTGGGCGTTGCTAAGCGTAATTGTGTTGCCGCTGGCAATAATTGCCAAACCACTATTGCCGTTACCGACAATAAACCCACTGTTGTTTACGCCACCCGAAATAACACTATTCACAGCGGAAATAGCCCGTGTGCCCGAGATAACACCGCCTACGCTATTATTTAAACCGCCAGAGATGGTGCTACCTGTCAATCCAACCGCGGTTGTTTGCGATGAGATTTGTCCGCGATTAGCCAACCCACCTGCAATGACGCTATTATCCAGTTGAAGTGCCGTATACAGTGCTGAAATGGTACCGCCCAGTTGGTTATTCAGACCGCCGCTCAGGTTGGCGTTGGCCATCGAGATACCAACCGTTGTAGGCCCAGAGATTAAACCGGCGTTCGTTAAACCGCCCGTCAATGTAGCACCGGAGGTGAAATGAATAGCGCTATTGGCACCGGCAATAGTGCCACGATTGTAAATGTTGCCGCCGGCAATATTGCCTTGTAATACAACGACACCCGTGCCATTGATCGTACCGCTACCCGTACCCACCACCCCTGTTGGGGCAATGTAAAGATTCGGGTTATTGATGGCCACTTCACAGGTGCCCAAGTTGTTGCCACTCACTGTGGCGCCACAGTTGACTGTGGATGCAATCGCTACCAGTGATAACGAACCAGCCGTTGTAGCATAGGTAAAATTTACGCCAGCCAGATTGTCTGTGATACTAAAGCTGCTCGTGCTTAAGCTGGATGCTGAAACTACACCAGTGATTGTCTGCCCTATTTGTACAGCACCAGCCTGATTAAGGTTAACCCGTAGCTTACTGTTTGCCGCGAATGTGGCAGAACCTGCCACATTCAGAATACTGAAGTTGCCTGATGTGGTACCTGTACCTGTGGTACCAGTAACCCCAATCTGCAGCATACCGGCAGTGGCCTGCACGTAGTTACCGCTGATACTGGCGTTAACATGGCTACCGGTAACGGTATTGTTGCCGCTGGCTTGCTGCAAAGCGATTAGGCCAGCATTGCTCACATCCATATTGCCATTGAGCGCACCGATAACCGTACCGGCCACATTGGCTAGAGTGGCCTTCTGTCCACCGCTTACACTGATTGCAGAGCCTGAAGTCGAGCTCGCAATAATAAGACCCGTATTACTGATCGCAACGGCTGTGGCGTTATTGATCATATGGATACCGGAAACACCGGAAATAGTGCCCCCGGTATTATTAACACCACCCGCAACGGTAGTGTTGGTCATAGAAAGCGCCGCACCAGCGTACCCTAGAATTTGACCGCTATTGTTTAACCCACCTGCAATGCTGCTGCCAACCAGCTGGATACCACTCTGCGCACCACGTACTAAGCCCGTGTTGTTAAAACCGTTAAGGATGCGAGATCCTTGAAGATTGATTGCGTCTCCTGCGACAGGCGCGCCATAAGAATCGATCACCCCAGTATTGGTAAACGAACCCGTAATCTGCGCATTAACAAGCTGAACCGCCCCTTGGGCGAACATACGGCCAGAGTTAAATACGTTGCCCGAAATCGTTGAAGCATTAAGCATCAACGCCCCATCACCGGTATTTACAGCGCCAGTTACCGTACCTGCATTGCTTACGAAGCCAGAAATACGAGCCCCTGCATAAAGCAAAATTCCAGCACGCCCCCCAATTGAACCGCTGACAAGGTTGTTAATGTTATCGACCACCGAGGGGCCGATAATCGAGATAGCAGCTTGAGAAGACCCACTGATTAAGCCTGCGTTAGTAATACCACCGGATAAAAAGCTAGAGAACAAGTACAGGCCACGGCTACCACCCGAAATAGTACCTATAGATGCCCCGTTGATACCCGTTTGTACGGCATTCGAAATACCGCCCGTAATAGTGGCTTTACTTGCAGTGATTGCATTGAAGCTACCATTCATCTGCCCCGTATTAGAGATACCGCCAGCAAGCGTTGAATCCGTTAGTAGATAAATAGCTTGTTGGCCTGAAACTGAGCCGGTGTAAGTTAAACCACCAGAAACTCGGGTTGAAACCGTAACCCCAGAGAGCAACGATGTACCGTTAAGCTTAATACCATCATTTGTTGAACTAATTGTGCCGCCATTAACTGCGATTGAACCTGCACCCGCACTAGTGACGATAACTGCATCAGAACCACTAACCGTGACTTTTTCTGTAGCGCCAACAGACAAACTTTGTCCCGGTCCGAGATATTCCGTTGTATTACTGGAGGTTGCCTCCGCGTCCCCCGCAGCGCTCAGCGCCAAAACCGCCGCCGCAACAGCCCCTATAACGGCACCGCCGACGGATTTGCCTTTACCTTGAGACGAGGCAAATTCTGCCACCACCATCAGGCAATTACGGGCTTTGTTCCAGACAATACGGTAGGACTTATTCATAGTAGTAACGCTCGGGCAGCAGGTTGACTTACCCGTTTACAAAAGCAACGGGCGAAGTTAGACGAAATTAGGCGAGAGGTTACTTAAGAAGCCGTGATTCAACTACCCAAAATGCGCACGGCCCATACGGAAAACGAAATTTAATTAAAAGTTTCACTCGGCCACAACGCAGCTAGTTAAAGGTTCATTAATGCTTCTTTCGGCCGAAATGCAGTTTTTAGCGTTTCAATATCTTTTTCAGACACCCCATGCTTTGCAAAAAAAATTGGCCAACCAGACACAATGCTTGTCATATTATTTACGATATCTTTCGCTTCCCGTTCGTTAAAGCCATAAAGCCCAGACTGACTTAACGCATTGTCCAAAGAGGATAGCTTGCCTTGCGTACCCACGTACAAATGCTGGAATCGCTCATAACTTGCCAAGGGTGTCGGCACAAGATCATAGGCCTTAGATAGACTGTAGCTACCGCCTTCATAAATAAAGCCATGATTACGCAGGTGATCGTCGATATTGCTAATGAGAATATTGAAAACCATGCGCCTGAAAAGCTCTTGCCTTGTAGCGGTATTATTGTCCGGGCCATGTTTCATGATGACGCTGGCGATGTCTGCATACCCTGTCATGGGTGATTCTGTTTCATCTTTGCCGAGAAGCGTGAGGGCACTGACATAATGAAGCCTGCTGTAGCCGCTCTCTGTTTTCTTGCGATCAAAGCGTTTGACCATAAAAACGTTATTCGAACCAATGCGCGCCACGCGAGACTCGGCAACATCAATGCCACACGCCTTGGCTAATCTCATGGTGGCAGTTTCAACGGTTGCATAATCAAAGCGATCTCGAGCTGCCGCAAACTTGGCCAACCAAAGTCCGTCCTGGTCTTCAACTACGGCTTTGGGGCGTGCTCCACCCATGCTGGATCCATATTGAAACATACGAAGCACATCATCAGAAATAGGTTCGTCGCTGTCAATTTTTTCAGCGCAATCCATCAAGTATTGCAAATCAAGAACCCGGTTGTATGGGTGCTTTCGAGGGGGCGAGGTAGGCGTCTCTCTGAAATCGAGGGCGCCTACGCGATCATCAAACGAATGCCGGATATATTCGATTTCTGGCAAGCGTTCTGCATGAAGCTTTTTTTCAATCACACGGCGCCCCCACGCATCAGGCGTTGCATCCCGAAATGCGCCAAAGAGTGACAAGCCGTTAGCCGGTACGATGATTTCCCCAGGGCTTCTTAGTACATCCCTGAAACGCAAGCTCACCGGGTCAAGCTCTATGGCATTGGGTCGCTTGATATAACGCTGACCATACACAAACTGGCTTGTTAACTCGCCACCCAATTCTGTAAGCGTGAGCGTACCAGCAGGAACAGCAGCCTCTTCGCCTGGCAAATAAACAAAGACAATTGTCTTAGAAATCATGGTCAGCACCTATTACCCGCTTTGCAACTACACGCTTAGGCAAGCGCGCCATTTCCAGCGCTTTACCTGCCGAATCTCTATCCGGGTGGGCAGCATCAATAACTAGCCGATCAAGGTCAAATAACCACAATGCGCTCATATAAGCCGCTATTGATACTTGAGGATCACCGTGTTCCATTCGAAAAACAGTCTGATAGCCGAGATTTAAACGATCTGCTACTTCAGCCATAGAAAGTCTCCGCCGCTTTCTTGCAGTGCGGATGTACTCACCTAAATGCTGAATCGACAGAGAAACCTCTGGAACAATCTTTTTTAGAGCGGCCATTTTATATGCTACGAGGTACTTTAATGTAAACAATATACCACATAACATATTTAATTTGAGTTTATGACGTTGTACACCCTGATCTCATGATTGCAACCGATTTTTTATGGCTTTAGCTTGAGGTTGCCCTGGCTCAATGAGCAGCACCGCATCTAGGGCTGCGAGCGCATCTTGCTTACGATTTTGCTCTGCTAACAAAACGCCTAGGTTCAACCAAGCCTGCACATTGTGAGGGTTAACATGAATTACGCGGTGGTAGTGGGTTAGCGCCTTATCCGGGTCTTTATAGTCTGTAAGCGCCAAGGCAAGATTAAGGTGAGCGATTTCGTCATTTGGAGCCAAGGCCACAGCTTCTTGCCCATAACGTACAGCCTCGGCCACCCTAGCATGTTGACGCGTCAGCTCACACAGGCTGCGCAAGATGATGGGATTTTGAGCGTCGTAAGAATGCGCCTTACGCATCAATACCAGCGCTTGGTCTTTTTTAAGCGCTCCGTATGCCATTACACCCAGTTCGAACCATGCTAAAGCGTTATTGGGGTCTTGGGTAATAAGCGCACGCAAACGCGCTTCTTGCTCTGCAACAGCTGTATTGTCAGCGGCAATTGGTGCCGTGATTTTGGCCTCTTCCAACATCTGGCGCTTTGCACTTGCCAGCTCTGCGTTTGCATCTCGCTGTCGCTCTACCTGGTCTGCTGCTGGGAACTCTGCAAAGACTGCTTTTACCTGAGAGGATAAGATCAGGTAAGCAATGGCCAAAAAATCAATGATGAGTAAAAGACCGACCGGACCAAAATAACGATGATCTGTATTTAACAATGCACCATGATTTAACCAGACAAGGCAGGCTGCAGACCATAAATAAACAGCGATGAGTAGCTGTCGCCCAAAACGCCATATCGTTCTAAATGCCTTACCTGCCTCAGGGATACGATTAAACCAGGTGTAGAGCAAAACAATAATGACTGCATCACCCAAAAGATAACGGGGATTAGCTACGACTTCTGACCAGGTACCCACCATCTGGCGAATCACCGGCATAAGAAAGAGAATGTGGCTTAAGCCATAGAAGCACACCAACCAGAGTAATAGGTTTGGCTCGGCACAACCGAAACGGTTGACGGGTTGCAAAGCGCTGCTTTTCACACTGGGATGGCTCTTAGGACGTATTGGAAGGCTAAAGCATCATTCATTGCTTCATTAGCGTTAGCGCCACATAGTCGTGCCATCTCGCCGACCAATGGTAAAAACTGTGAGCGCTGTGGTTCATCAAAAATGCGCGGTTCGCCCTGAACAATGCTGAACCCAGCTTCGTGAAACATTTCATTAATCGTATGACGGGTAAACCATCGCAGGTGAGTACGGTCAAAAATTCCGCTGTCTGCGTATCTAAAATCACCCATGCTGAGTTTGGCAAACACCGACCAATGTTGCGCATTGGGGATTGATGCCACTACAACACCGTAACTGGGCACTACCCTGCGGATTTCTTTGAGCACTTTCCATGGGTCACGAAGGTGTTCCAGCGTATCTGCAAAAACCCAACAATCTTTGTCTGATTGCTGATCGTAAAAGTCAGCGTTAGATTCTTCGATATTAGCAACAGCAACGTCATCACAATAGCGGCGAGCCAGCTCCACATAGCTAGGCTCAATGTCGATTCCTAGGTAACGACATTTGGGATTGATTTGTTTAAATTCACGAGCCAGCGCACCAGAACTGCATCCTATTTCGATCACGTTCATCGAATGTGCAGGCATCATGCGAAGCAGATCCGGGTTGTGAATGTCGTGTACGGGGGTTTGTTTCATATCAGACGAGTGTGGTTTTAACTAAATTTAGGTTTTTACGCATAAGCCTAGCCAATGGTTCGGGATAAATATCCACGGGCAAAAACGCGTATTCATAGCTTGGGCGTGCTAAATGATCGATGCCCAAATCTACACAGCGCTGTAAGTGAATCAGGTTGTTAATTTCCGGGCGATTAGTTTCACTATGAGCTGCTGCACGAATTTTTTGAGAAACGCGTTCAGCGCCTCCCAGATAGGAAAAATGCCAACCGCCATTCTGAATGACTGGCATGGGTTCATGGACACGCAAGTGTGACAATCCACCCGGCGTTTGATTGATTGTTGAAACATTAGCGACAAATCCCTGATACCAGAGTTTATTCTCAGCCCCTACCCCTTTACAGTTCATAAAGTAGTAGTGCATCTGCATTTCCAGACGCGCTTTCTCAACTGTAATTTGCCCCCTACGTATCGCCTGTATTACCTGGGGATTTGCTAGCTCATCCAAATCACTAACGATGAAGACATCATCGTCGTTGAACTGAGCCGCATAGTCGGCAATGATATTGCGCTGTGCCCGTTCCATCTGCCAAGCTGGGCTTGATGGGTTAAAGGCGTCATCTTTTTGGGAGAAATCAATTCCTGTGACGTCAGGCTGAAACTGGATATAAGCAATCTTGTCCATCCATGGCGCAAACTCATGCTGCCGTTCCAGAAAATGGAATGGTTTTGGCTGACCTGGATGGGTTAGATTGGATTCACAAATACAAAACCCATCGACATAGTCATACAGTAACTCAAGACGGATTTTGAGCAGTTCGATTTCGTTAAAGAACGGGCAAGCATCGATGATCTTCATGATGCAATCTGTTGTAGTTGTGCAAACGTGGTCTGTATATGCGCATTAACAAACTCTGGCGTTAACTGCGGCCCTTCTACGGCTAAGCTACGGTAGATCTCGCCGGTTAACCATTTGCGTGAAAAGTAAAGCTGGTCTTCCAGCTTTATCTTGTTAAGCCAAACATTCGTGGTGCTGGCGCTGCCGCCAAGTTCATGCTCAACAAAAGCACTAGGCACCACCACGCATTGCCAGCCACGGGCACGGGCGGTGAAAGAGATGTCGGCATCGGAACAGATGAACTTCATGTTCTCATCCATGAGGCCGATCTCGCGCAACATAGAAGTACGCAGCAACATGCACGCGCCGTTGATCCAGTAGGTTTCAAACGGTACTTTGGGCAATTGCGTGAGGTTATAGCCTACGTGGCGACCCCAGGGGAATGCCTCAGCAGAGCCTGCCCAGTTAACCGATTTATCTTGGGATAACGCGATGGGGGCACTGATACCCGCTTGAGGATTTTGGTTCATGGCATGAACTAACTGCTGCAAACATTCTTCATGCAGGTTGGCATCCTGGTTGAGCACTAATACGTAATCGTAGGCATCGTTGTAGGCGAATTGACGCAACCCTTCGTTGACAGCACGCGTGAATAGAATGTTGTCTTCGGAGTTATCGCGTACAAAGATCTCAGTCTTTATACCGCGCTGCTTTTGTAAGTGCGCAATGGTGATCTGCAAAGCATCCGGGGCTTTGTAGTGAGGGATCACAACGCCGATAGGTTTATTGTGTGGAGCCATAGTGTTGTTTATGCAATTGCGCTCATCGGAATAAACATTGGTGATGGCGCAGGTGTTTGATTACCCTCAAGTAGACCAAAACCAAGTTTTAAATAAAATCCAAGCGCGCCCGGGTCTGCATCGAGATATAGCCCAAAGCTGCCAATGTGAGATGCACTTTTTTTGGTTATAGCGAGCGCTTCTTTCATCAGTTGCTGCCCAAGCCGTTTTCCTTGATACCTGTTGTCAACACCGAGCATTACCAACCGAGTACAAGGCACGGTCTTAGGCATGGAACCTAACTTCAGCACGGCAAGCCGATCCAAAAGAATGGTGTGGTTACACAGGGTGAAGAACCCTACCAGCCTATTATGTTCGGCAGCGTCTAGTAACACATAGGCTGCGCTTAACCCTTGTTTGACTTGTTTAGCTAAACTCGAACGCACAAAGCGGTTGATTGCCTGATGCCCGCAGTCGAAATCTTTGAGTCCAGCATACTTTAGTGCGGGATCATACTGCGTGGCAAAAATTGTCATACAGGGGCTTTGGGCAAATCCGGTAGTGACATTAGTTCACGCATAGCCGGTGTTGGCTCGGGTGCCGCATTAATCAGGTTAACCAAGCGAAGCTGCCCTTCTTTGGTCAAACTTAAGCTGGCGTGCTCCGTTAAAACGCGCCGCGCTTTTGCTATGGCTGAGCTTAAGATGAATGCAGACACATCCATCCCGTCTAGCAAAGCTGCTTTGGTCAGTAACTCTTTCGCATCTGAAGTTGTCTTGAGCTCCATTCGCGCATCTTTAAGCATCGTGGCTGTCATGATTGCTCCTCCTTTCATTTCATCATACGACTATTAGCCGTATGAGTCAAAGAAAAAGCAAAGTCCCTCAAAACCAGCAATGCCGCCTCTTTGCTAAGAAGTGAGCTATCAATTACCAACTCCGGCGACAAAGGCGCTTCATAGGGTGATGAAATACCGGTGAATTCGGGCACCTGCCCTGCCCGGGCTTTTTTATACAAACCTTTGGGGTCCCGCGCTTCACAAGCAGCCAGATCGGCGCTGACGTAAACCTCTTGAAAAAGCCCCTCGCCAATAATAGCGCGTGCTTTGGCACGGTCTTCCCAGAATGGTGAAATGAAGGCGGTGATGACGATCAAGCCAGCGTCATTCATCAACTTGGCCACTTCAGCCACGCGGCGAATGTTCTCTGATCGGTCTTCTGCGCTAAAGCCCAGGTTACTGTTGAGGCCGTGGCGCACGTTGTCACCATCTAGCACGTAACAGGGATGCCCCGCTTCGATGAGCAAGCGTTCCAGGGCAAACGCCAGTGTGGATTTACCAGCAGCACTCAACCCGGTGAGCCAGATGGTCATGGGCTTTTGTTTGAGCAAGGCTTGGCGTTCCTGCGCAGTGGTGTGGCTGTCGTGCCAAACAATATGGGGATTTTGTGTCATATGCGTAGTCTATTGAAACGCCTGAGCTGATAGCTGTGGCCATTGATCAGCCCAACAGCAAACATGGCCGTTATCCGGGATATTGATTAACGTAGGCCGATATGCTGCGGGGTAACGTTGAATAAAGTTTTCGGTGATTGATGGCGGAACGACTTTGTCTTTACCTCCCACAAAATCCACCTGAGGGATGTGTTGCGTGGCTGGGATGGCATCAACCGGGTTGAGGCTTCCGGTTAGCGGCTCCAGCTTTAATTGCTTTGCCCAGGCAACCGGGTCGAGGTTGCCGGCAACGGTGACTAATCTGGTGATGTCATTTCGTCTGGCAGACACCAGCAAGGCCACTGCCGCACCACCGGAATAGCCGACCAGTTGTAGTTGGCTGGCGTTGGCACCTGTTTTAAGTTGGTCGAGCGCGGTGTTGGTTGATGCAATTACAGCCTCTGAAAACCGTTCGTTGGTCCAGAGCGCTTTGGTACAAGCCGGGTTGTTACCTGCACCCAGATACTGACAGGGTCTACCGAGGTAAGCTACTGCCCCGGTTGGTTGCTTCATGGCAAGATTAAGAGCTACCGGTTTGTGCGGTGTCGGATCTTCCGAAGGGAATTGGCCGCTCACCCAAGCATAACCGTCTCCTTCAATATAGACGGTGAGCACACCATCCACAGGTTTTACCTGGTTATTCATGGCGCGCAGATCAAATTGCCCGGCACGAATGGTTTTAATCTGCCAACCGGCCGCTGTTGCCTGATCGGCAATGTTCTGGCTGCGTTGCTCGGCGGTGATGTGCATACAGCCAGAAAGGGCTACCCCGGCCAGGGTGCCCCAAGCCAACTTTAGCGTATCAGGCAGGTTCAAGCGCATGAGCAATTAAAGAAGCGGCTTCAATTCTGCCAGCAACGGGCCTAGGTGTGCTTCGTAATGCCGCCAACGTTCTACCGATGTTTTGTAAATCGGCTGGCGGACCTGGGTAACACTCGCCGTGCGGATACTGCGCTCGTTTTTGTGGAAATCCAGGCACGCATCGTTCCAGTCCAGCCCCACATAGTCGATCAGGCGGCGCGCCTGGCCTTCCATGTCGGCAACGATATCCTCGTACTGCACTTCCAGGAAACTACCGGCTGGCAGCAAGGATTTCCAATGCTGCATCAGACGCTCGTAGTTCATGTAGTGCTTGCCCAGTTCTGCCAGATCATAGGTGGCATCCTGGTGGCGATTGAACAAGCGGGTAAAGCAGGAAACACAGGTATCCACCGGATTCCGCTTAACGTGCACAATTTTGGCATTAGGCAGCATCAGCGGTATCAAACCGAGCGCCATATAGTTGGCGGGCATTTTGTCGGTGATGTGCTGTGCGGTGCTGCTATGTTTGCGCAGGCGCGCTACATAATCAGCGCCCCAGGTACTAAGTGTTGCCCGATCAAGACCGACAAGGTTATCTGGGTAGGGTTGCACTGCTTGGCCTGAAACAGGCTGTTGCACCACTTCGAGCAGATCCCGTAGCTCCCCTGCCCCATGCACTGCCGGGTGGCTAGCGATGATTTGCTCGGTGAGGGTAGTGCCGGAGCGCGGCATACCCAGCACAAAGATGGGCGTGGCATCCGGGTTACCGGCCCCTTGCAGGCTTTGGTAACGATCCGGATTGAATACTTCAATAATGCGTTGGGTTCGTTCGGCGTCCGCCGTAGCACTGTAGTTGATTTTGCCACGCTTGAGCTTAGCCCCTTCGATAAACTGCGGGAAGGCTTTGTCGTATTCCTTGAGGTCATCGTAGGCTTTACCCAGTGCATAGTGCAGCGAGATCCGCTTTTCTGTGCTGAGGTTATCGCTACTCGCGGCTTTGGCTTCCAGCACAGCCAGGTTGCTATCTCCCTTTTGTACTTTTTGCGATTGTGTCAGGTGGAAGCGTGCACCCAGGTTATCGGGGTCGGCTTCTAAGGCCAGATGCAAATCGGCAACAGCGGCATCAATTTTGCCGGCCTCCAGTTTAAGGTTCGCCAGGCCAGTAAGCGCATCGGCGCAGTTGGAATCAATAGCTAATGCACGCTGATACGCAGCTTCGGCCAGATCGGCTTCACCCTGCTCTGTGTAGATGGTACCGAGCTGGCACCAGGCATCGGCTTTATCCGGTGCGCTTTCCGTGGCCTCTTGCAGCACGGTTTCTGCTTCGTCCAAGCGGTCTGCATCATGCAAGACGCGGCCGAGGCCAACCAGAGCTTCCGGGTAGCCGGGGCGATTCTGCAACGAGCGACGGAGTAGTGCTTCGCCTTTTTCCAGATCATCCTGCTTGTAGTAGGAGAGCCCCAGATTGCACAGTGCTTCGGGTGAATCGGGGAATGTCTGTAATACTTTGAGCAAGGGCTGCACGGCTTCTTCCGGGCGCTCCTCTTCTACGAGCACAGCGCCGATGTTGGTGAGTGACTCCAGGAAGTCCGGATTAACGGCCAATGCCTTGCGGTACCATACCAAAGCGTCGGTCTTATTGCCGCGCGCCCGCTCTATGCTGCCCAGGTTATTGAGAGATTGCAGCAGATTGGGGGCCACAGCCAGTGCACGCATATGGCTGGCTTCGGCTTCGTCATACTGTTTGGCATCAAACAGGGCAATACCCAGGTTACTGTGGGCTGAGGCCATGGTGGGATCAATGGCAACAGCTTTACGACCATGATCAATGGCTTCTTCAATGCGGCCCTGCTGACGTGACATTTCTGCCAGGTTGCTCTCAAACAGCGCCGCGGTTGGTTCAATGGCAATGGCCTGACGGATCAGATCCAGCGCCAGAATGGGCTGCCCCGCCTGATAAGTGACCACACCGAGCAGATGTAACGCATGGGCGTTTTGCGGGTTGAGTTTGAGGATCTGGCGCAGCAGGTTCTCTGCCTCAGGTAAACGACCTGCTGCCTGATGCTGGCTTGCCAGTTGCAATGCCTGTTCTGGGGTGAGCTGTGCATTAGATGCCGCAGCCACCGGGGTAGCGGCTTGCGCTACTTGAGTTACGGCCACCGGTTGTGATTGGAATTTCGGTTGCGATTGCAGAGTCACCTGGCGACGCTGCCGCGACTTTGCGGGCACAGCAGGCGCACCGACCAGGCTGAGCGCTGTTGCAACTTCAGTCAACACGCTCTGCCAATCGCCGAATACTGGCTGATTAAAGCTGCGCAGATTCGGGTACCAGGGGCTGTCGACTCGTGATTCCAACCAGCGCCACTCGCAGTCAAACCGGTTCATCATCCACACGGGTTTATTCAACGCGCCCGCCAGATGCACCATGGAGGAGTCGATGGAAATGATGAGATCCAGGTTTTCCAGCAGAGCGGCCGTATCGGCAAAGTCGATAAACTCTTCGGTCCAGTCGATCCAGTCAATACTTTCGGGAATCTCCGGGGCTGCTTCATCCGCTGCCCACTTCTGCAAACTCACCCAGGTAATGTTGGGTGTCTGCAACAAAGGCATGATCTGGGCAAGGCTAAGGCTACGACGCGCATCATACTGATGCGCCTTCCGGCCAGCCCAGGCAATGCCAACGCGATAACGACCCGGCGCAGCATCTTCCAGACGTTCTTTCCAGTGCTGTGCAGCAGGCGCTGGCACCTTGATATAGGGTGTTTCGCCCGGAATGCTGTCAACGCGTGTCTTACATGCGCGAGGCAAGGACATGAGTGCACAATGGTAATCCCAGGTGGCGTAGTCTCGGGGCATGTGGGTAAAGAACACCACTTTATCGTTACAGGCCCACTCCATTAAACGGCGAGTGGGCTCGGAACAAACAAAACCGACCTTCTTGAATTTACTGGCTACCTGCGTGAGATACCGCGAGAACTGGAAGGTATCACCAAAGCCCTGCTCGGTAATGACCAGCAGTGATTTATCTGCCGTGTCTTCCTGCCCTTCCCACACGGGCAATGGGCAGTTGGGGCGCGTAAAGGTACCCTGTACGCTTTCAGCCGAGCCTGTCCAACGGGCTTCGTAATTCTCCCAACCATTTTCAAAGTCGCCCAGTTTGAGTTGAGCCATGCCCAAATTCAGGCGGGCCATAGCCATATCGGGGGACTGTTCGATGGCCTTTTCAAAAGCGGCCAGCGCTTCTTGCATGAGGCCCATGTCCTGCAGCAGGAAGCCGAGGCTGTTATAGCAGGTGGGGTGGTTTGGCTGAATCTGGAGTGACTTCTCGTAACTGGCTCGCGCTTCTTCAAAGCGATCCAGCCGGTAGAGAGAAATACCATTGAGGTGGTAGAGCACCGCCGCTGTGGCGTCTAACCCACAATTGGGCAGATGAGGCGCCAGCATGCTGATAACACCTTGATGATCGCCCTTGCCCTGCAAGGCAAGACACTGGTTGGCTAAATCAGCCGGCACTTTGGACTCTAGTTGCGGCAACGGTGCCAACTGGCTGACATCCGGTTCGTCATTGGCAGCGCGGAATTCACGAACCAATGCCAACAACGGCTGTAGATGTCGGGCAAAATGCTTCCAACGGGCTACCGAGGTTTTATAGATGGGTTTGCGTACCTGAGCCACACTGGCCGTTTTAACCAAGCGGTCATTCTTGTAAAACTCCAGGCATTTGTCGTCCCATGGCAGGCCAACAAACTTTAGAACACGACGGGCCTGCGCTTCGGTATCTGCCACCATGTCTTCGTAAGGCAGATCCAGAATGGTGCCTTCTGGCAATACTTTATGCCAGTGCTGCATCAGCGTGATGTATCGGCGGTAGTAACGACCGAGTGTTTCCTGGTCGTACGCAAACTCCATCGTGTCGTTAAACAAGCGCGAGAAGCACGAAAAACAGGAATCCATCGGGTCACGCATGGCGTGGATAATCTTTGCATTCGGTAACGCCAGATGGATGAGGCCCAGGTAGAAGAAGTTGGCCGGCATTTTGTCGGTGATGTACTTGCTGTCTGGCGATAGCTTCCAGACGCGCTCGATGTACTTGTCACCGATTTTCTTGATCTGTTCTTTGGTGAGACTCACGACACCCGGCACGAAAGATTGATTCGCGTCGGCGCCCGTGGCCTCGGTGATAACTTCATTGAGCTCAGTGAGCTCCCCTGCCCCGAACACTGATTTGTGGCTACACAGAATTTGTTCTAACAGCGTGGTACCAGAGCGCGGCATACCGACAATAAAGATCGGCGTTTTTCCGCGCTGTTTAGCACCGCCCCAGCGCTCACGCTCTTTAAAAAACTCTGGCGTAAAGGTATTCAGAATGGCGTCGAGCAGGGCATCAGCCCTTGCTTCATCCATGGGCAGCAGGGCGTGCTGGATACGGTTACCTTCGTCATAGGCTGCAAAAGCCCGGTCATACTGGCCGATATCATCCAGTGCTTTGCCTAAAGCAAAATCGTAACGAATCCGGGCATGCGGTATCAGTTGCTCACGCTGGGCGTACACACTTTCCAGCATGGCCAGATGTGGATCATTCGGCGTGTAGGTCTTTAGCGATGATAGGTTGTAGTGTGACTCCACAAAACTTGGGCGTGCGGCAATGGCCGCAGCAAAAGACTCGCGCGCTTCATCGAGCTTGCCTTGCTCACTGTAAATGGCACCGGCGTTGTTTTGTGCTTCAGCGTGTTGGGTATTTAGAGCAACGGCTTTCTCATACGCTTTGAGGGCTGATTTCTTGTCGCCCTGCTGCTCCAAAGCCGAGCCGAGGTTGTTCCAAGAGAGTCCATGCTTCGGGTCGAGTTTGACGGCTTTTTTATAGGCTTGGATGGCCTTAGTGAATTCACCGCTATCGGTATAGGCCAGCCCCAGGTTGTAGTGCGCATCCACGTCTTTGGGTGCCAGCTTACAGGCGGCTTCGCCACAAAGACGGGCTTGGTCCAGTTTACCGAGACGACGGCTAATTTCCCCCAGGTTGCGGTGAAACATCGGGTTGTTTGGTTCCAGCCGGACGGCATTAGCAAACATATCAAATGCCTGCTGTAAGTTACCCGAATTAAATACCAGAATACCCAGCGCGTGCCAGGCGGCCGGGACATTGGGATTGGCATTTAGTATCTGTTGATAAATCTGGGCGGCAGCATCTGCCTGGCCAGCGGATTCAAGTTGAGCGGCTTGTTGAAATTGTGCGGCGAGTGTCATAGTTAAGATCTATGCGTCTATTGACGGCTGTCGATGTAGATTTAGGGTTTCAGAAGGCAATTCGCCAAAACGTGCGGCATAAAGACGCGCAAAATTGCCTAAATTGGTGAACCCCTGCGCAATGGCAATGGATGTAACTGTATCGTGCGATTGTCTATTGATTAATCGTTGGCGACAAGCATCCAGTCGCTGATTGGCGACCCATCGCATAGGTGAACAACCAAATTGGTTCTTGAACTGATACTGCAATGTGCGAGAGGAACACCCGCTAATCAATTCCAGTTCGTTCATCGTGATCCGCTTGCTCATATTCGTCAGGATGTAGCGACACAAACGGTCTAACGAGACTACGGAAGTAATCGGTTTGTTTTCCCGGCTGCCAGAAAAAATATCCGGGTTCATCAACAAGGCTGTCAGACGGTATAACAAATCATCAACTCCAGTCTTATTTAGCAGTTGTGGATCTCCGCTAAGCGCATCGATAAGACCACCAATATGACGATAGGCTTCCGTAAAGTTGACATTGCCATTCTGGAGTTCATAAGTTTCAGAGAACTGATTCTCTGCATAAACAGCTTTTTCTGCTGCGGGCTGACTAAGCATAGATTGCAAGGTCTCGTGCAGACGCTTCTCATCCAGATCCAGCAAAAGCGCAGACACTGACCGCACCCGGTCAGAGATCGTTCTCCCGGATTTATCAGCAACTTGATTACGATTGCTTGCTGCCAAGGGCGGCTGTATTTTGTTTGCTGTTGCCCGTCGATCGCTAACGCTCATAACCTCGATCCCGCTTGTAATAAACTAGCGGTGTAGTATAAAAGGTTGATTCGTTTTTAACTACCCGAATTGCGCAATCAGTACACCGAAAACGAAGTCAGCGCGTATTTCTTCGTAAATCAGAGGGTGAATGACCAAACCTGGCTTTGTAGGCTGCAGCAAAGCGTGATGGCGAGCTAAAGCCCAGATCTTGGGCAATTTGAGTCACAGCGAGATATGCGTTACTTAACAGTCGGTGATGGGCTGCGTCCAAGCGCTGATCCCGCAACCATGCCATGGGCGAGCAGCCGAATTGTTTAAGGAACTGCAGTTGCAATGCCCGGGCAGACAAACCCGCAACTTCTTCCAGGTCAGTTAGAGTCAACGGACGGTGCAGATTGGCAATAATGAAATCGCAAACACGAC